>Ga0308007_10001048_pt1 | contig 12301 bp, 13 predicted proteins | sample Neamet71_FD_203152 | JGI IMG/M metagenome (GOLD analysis project Ga0308007, IMG submission 203152) | Marine microbial communities from water near the shore, Antarctic Ocean - #71 | ecosystem: Environmental > Aquatic > Marine > Unclassified | place: Southern Ocean | collected 2014-06-07
ATTGGCTGAGGTCCTCTCAAGATTCTGATAGGTAAGAGGGGGGTTTCCGCCTGCCCCGATACGTAATCACCCTCTCATAGTTTTTCGCCAAAACAAAAGTTGGGAATAACCAAAGGACAATCCAATAGACCCACATAAAGGATAACCAATAGACATCTAATAGAAGGAATCTTAGAGATATGGTGTTGTAGTTAGGACTATTAGTTCCATCACACAACATCACATCTCATAGTCCTATCTCAGGGGTTCCCCCTTAGTGCAACCTTTGCTACATCCAAGTAATTCCTTTAGGTTTTTGTCCTACAGCATGGTCCATGAACCTCTCTAATCCTCTAGTAAATTCTTCTGCTTTCTGCAGTGTAGCTAAAGATTCACTGTCAGCATCCATCTGTTCTGTCCAGTAAGCGACAGCCATACTTAGAGCATCTAAGCGGTCATCATGGATGATTGCTCCCCTGTCTCTAGTCAATCGAGTCATCTGGTAGAACAAACTATAAGAAGGTTCTGGTGCGCTGTCGTAGTCTTCCTTAATGAGCTTCTCATCGACTATCAATCGGTGTTGCATCATCACAGGTTCAAGGGTGTCTATCATCCTCATCTCTTTCTGAGTGGAGTGACGGACTTCTTCTATAGATACCTTGTGGATTCTATTAAGGATAGGTGTAAGTAGCTTTACATACATACCATCACCAAAGTTACTCTCCACAATCACCATGTTCACGGACTCTTGTTTAGCCACTGTGGACAAACTGGTTAAAGTTTTGTCCGAGTAACCACCCGTAAAGCCACCTATGCGAGTGACATATAGATAACCATTAAGCATCTTCACAACAGCGTAAGCAGTCTCATCTTTACCTCGACCAGATGGGTCAATGGCAAGCACTGAGCCTGTGAAGTCCAGCATGTCGTCAGACATCCACATGGGTCTATAGAACTTGTCACCAGTGAACCCAACGATAGGCACATTCTCTACTATCTGTGAGGGACCTGAAGCCCATGCTAGGTCTGTCCAACCTTTCCTTGGGTTCAACGCAGTCACCATCAAATCTGATAGCTTAAGAGGGTACTTATCAGCGTCTGCTAGTGTTGTATCCAGCATAAACTGTAGGGCAAAACCAGCTTTACCATAGGATGCTTCACGCTCCATAAGGTCTATCTTGGTGAATCTATCTGGCTCTGTTGGTAACCCCTCTTGAGAGGCTCTATTAAGCTCTATAAAGGGTGCTAATCTACCCTGATACATTGCTGATTGTTTGTCTGTAGGGTAGCGAGAAGGCCATATACGAATCTCATAGCCACGTTCTGGTAGCAGGTTGTATATAGACATCTCAGTCTGTGGTGTACCGAGGTAAATAACACGACCATCAGGCTTTAATACAGCATCAAACTCTTTGATTGCCTCTGATAGTTTGTCTCTCATAGTCTGAGTGGCAGAGTTGTTTGTAACTTCCACGTCATCAGCAATGATAGTGTTGGCACGGGACCCTGTAAGCTGACCTGAGATACCCACGGACTTAACCGAGGGAGAGTGGTCAGGCATGGAAGGTCCAACATCAAATGCAATGACAGAATCACGTTGCCCATTCTTTGTTCTAAGGTGAGCTAGCAGTTCAATCTCATTGATAAGTCTTTTGGTAAACGTAGAGAAGGCATCAGCACGTTCTTTGGATGCAGACACAACTAATATCTTATGTTGAGGGTCACAGTAAAGTAACCACACCACATACGCAGAGGTTATCCATGACTTACCTATGCCACGGAAAGCTTCAATGACACAACGTCTAGGTCCTACTTGGAGATAGTTCCCCATGTCGTACTGGATGGGTGTGGGGTCTGGTAGATTAAGAGTCTTCCATACTATGTATAGAAACTTGCGGAAGTCTTTCTTGATAGGGTCGTTCACTACGGGTGTAGCCATGCGTTACCTAGTGGTTAAGTGGGAGTTCGTCTTCATTAAAATCTGGAAGAGCGTGGATAAGATTGTCCAATGGGTTGCCCTGCGTAGGTACTCCATCAACACCATTGTCTTTTAGAAATTGACGGGCCACGTTGAGGATACTTGCAGATGTTTCACCTGATTGGACTTCTGTTAATAATTGATTGGCTAACTCTTGGTGTAAGTCCGCCATGATTGCTTCTAGTTTGGTATTACTCATTTAGTTAGTCCTTTTGTTTTCTCATAGGAGCGTAAACCGCCTAGACCTAGGAGAGACATTACGAGTGTTGTGAGTTCTGCGGATGCGATTGCAGGAAGTTCTGCGGGTAGTGCAAAGTAGGCGTTAATGAGTCCAGCAAATGGAAGGATAAGGAACTGGTAAAACAAACCAATAGCGCATACCCATCCAATTGCTGGCCTCCAACCTGCAACGAACACGGAGCTATGTTTTGCACCTTCGATGTTTGCCATCGCTTGTAAGTTGTGAGGTTTTTGGAGTTGTTCTGTCAGCTTCAAACGAGCATTTGCTCGCTCTTCATCTGAAGTGAATAAATCATCAAGGCCATCCATTACACTCCCTGCAATCCCCGCAAAGGGGTTGAGAGATGACATATATAAAATCCTGGCTTGTTAAGTTCCCATCCATCTGGACAGGACTGAAGTACCAACACCACCAAGACCAATTGAAAGAAGCATTGCTCCAGCAAGGAATCCCTTACCTTTAACAAGTTGTTTTTCTAGGTCGTTAATTCGGTTGGATAGTGTGACTGTTATTTCATTTAATGTTTCGACTTGATTGCCTAGAGTTTCTACTAGGGTCACTAATCGTCCTGCATCATAGTCAGTCATTTGTGACATGATTATTAACCTCTATAGTAGATTGCAATTCCAAACAGTAAGCCCATAGCAAGTATCATGCAGACACCAATGTTAATTCCTAACTGTAAGTCTTTCTGTAACTTGGCTGCTTGCCTAGCTTTCTTATTTCTCAAAGCCAACTCTTCTTCTTTGCGTTGTCTATGCCAATTTGCCTCGAATCGAACAAAATCTGTCCAACCGCCAAGTCGGCTTTTTTTCATATGCCACTCAAGATTGGCTCTCTGGATTCTTTGCTGCTCCTGATATTGCCAACATTCTAAGGCTGTGCCTTTACTACTACTGTCCCCAGCTTTTTTCTGAACTTCATGTGTCGCTGAGAAATAGTCAGTAAGTGAGCTACCCATGTCGTATATGGACTTGCCGTTCTTGAATGCGGTGGACACCACCTTATACAGACTATTGGCAATGGCGATTTCCGCTAACATAGCCATAACCTCCTGCTATATTCTAGGGTTTCGTAAGGTTTAGTTGATGGTTGTACTACTAGATATTCGATGGGGCGTTGGGCCACCACTGGCTCTATGATTAGAGCCTTCCCCTCTGGGAGAAGGGAAGTGCTTTGGTGAACTAGGGGCAGCCCTGTGGGGCTAGACCACATCTACTTCTTCTTTGGTTTCTTGGTAGGTTTTGCTGGGGGACGGCCCTTAGTTGAGCCGTATGTTCCTTTGCCTTGTGGCATAATTATTTTCCTATTCTGGGCTTGCTGCTGCTTCGTCACGTTCTGTGCGAGTGCTGTAGTCTTCACGGGCTGTAACCAGAGTCACAAAGTCTGCTTGGTTGCTTGGGATGCTGTCTGTAAAACTAGCGTCATTCATCAACTTAGTTGTCCACTCAGTCTGCATACGTTTCCAGCAATTGTTCTTCTTGCCGTTGACTGCACTTTGTACCCACTCATTGATGCTGAGTAAGTCGTTAAGAAAGATTGCTTGTTCTGTGTCTGTCACTTCTACTGTAATTGTTAATGTTGCCATTGTGTTACCTCATTTAAAGTGGGTTATTTCGCCCGTTAGTTAGCAAGCTAAGAATCCTGAAAATCTTGTCTCTGCATTTAAGTCAGCAACTGCCGCGCCTCCATGAATAAAGTATTGGACTTTTGCTTCGTCATTAGCATCCAAATCTGTGAGTATGCCTCCACTGACCCCTAAGTAAGTCATATTTGAATCCATTTGGTTTCCTGACCAAATAAAGTAAGTCTGCCTATTGGACGTTTGTATCTTTAAATAAAAATAAACAGTGGATTCCTGAAAGTTATCTAAACGCACAGATAAATTAAATTGATATTTGCCCGTTACAGGCGCAACGAATTTATTATTTGAAGCGTCAAAGTCTGCGTTGTTGTCAAATATTTCAGTAAAGGCCATCTCATGCCAAGTTGAAATTGGGACATTGGCATGGCCTGTTGCATATGCTTGAAACGCTGGCTGCAAAGGCTTGGTTACTGCGCCAGAAGAATCAATATTCAAAAGTGCTGTACCCGTTGCCTCTGCTACTCCAGCAGCCCTGCCGTAAATTTGAAATAATGGCTGGTTTGCTCTTGTGTCAAAATTCAACATTCCACCTTGACTCGCTTGATTATAAGTGCCACCAAATCTATTACCCGACCCTTCGTTGAGGCCGAAATTTATGAGGGCAGCATTTGCCTCTGTTGCGACACCACCATTTCTTGTTTGACTGCCGTCAAAAAAAGCTAGTTTTCCGTTCACAGTACCAGTGCCAGTGAAACTAGGACTAGCCAAAGGAGCCTTTGCAGCTAGATTAGCGTCTATAGTCTTGAGGTCTTCTACCCCATCTCTTGCCTTGCTCATAGCTTATTCTCCTGCTGGCATCAAAGCCTTTAGTGCTGCCGCATCTGAGGCTGCATCCATACTGACTTGCAATGCTGCATCGTTGGTGCGAATGACAGCCCTTGCTGCTTCTGCTGCTGTAGACTCGGCTGGTATGGTTGATTTAATATCTAGTGGTGCAAAAGCTGCATTGCGTGATGCTCGTCTGGCATCGTGTGCAATTACTTTTGCTTTTGTCATGTTGATTGTAATGCTCATGTTCTATGCTCTCTCTAATGCTTCAATACGAGTAATTAACTCTTGTATCGTTGCGGTTAATAGTGGAATCAAAGCGCCTTTATCAATGCCTTGTAGGTCAGGCACAGAGCGTGTACCCATCACTGCTGCTTCTGTGTCGGTAGCTGGAGTAATTTCATACTCCTCATCCATCATGGCATCTTTAGTGCCTGATACTGCCTCTGGCACTATCTCTTGAGCCTCATGTGCTATGAAACCATCTACTCTAGTTCCGTCTACAATCCACTCAAAGTTACAAGGCTTTAGCAACTTAACTCTGTCTGCTGCTCCCGTCATAGGCTGAACGTCAGTCTTTAATCGGTAGTCTGATGATGTTGTGTAAGTCGTACCACTGCCGCTTGTAAATATTTGTCCCACGGAACCATTTGGGTTTATAAACTGAAGATGGGTCGCACCACCACTGGAACTTACTGCTGATTTAATGAAGCCATTCGCACCAGCAAGTTTCATAAATCCCTTAACTTGAGAAGTAGGAGTAGTAGTACAGTCCAAAAAAAAGTTTCCTGAGCCGTCTATGCGCATACGTTCTGCGTTATTGGTATAAAACTGCATAATGTTGTTAGAAAACCCGTAGTTAATTCTACCTATCTCATTACCAGCGGTGTTAGCCATTAATAGGCCAGCCCCAGTAGTTCCAATAGCACTGAAATAACTATTCCCATTTGCCTCTGCAACAACAACAGATTCACTATGCGCTGTAACTGAGCCAGCCGAGCTTTTCATTACATGAAGCGTTTGGTCTGGCGAACTAGTACCAACACCCACGTTACCTGATGAATTAACAAGCAGTTTATTTGGGCCAACGTCAATGGTAGTTCCTGTAATCGTAGTAGCCATTAGTCACCCACTCCATCCGTTAACTCGGATGCTTCAATAGTCCACGCATTGCGCCATGTCCTGTCAGAAGGAACATAAGAATCTTCTACAATCTTGTAAGCACTGCCTGTTGGTACGTCTTTAGCCGCAGTCTCTGCATCTGTAAGGGAACAGTTAGGGGCTGGTGTGATGATGGCGATACCATCGTCTGTTTGATATATGATTTTCATTTGTTCGTTCCTTTAATTTCCAAATACGATTGTGTGAATACAGTCTGCGTCAACCAAAGAACCACTTGCATATATAACATTTCTTGCCAAACCAGTGGTGTTATTGTTCTGCTCATTCATGGCGAAACCTGCTGCTGTTGTGCCACTTCCATTCATAGTTACCGACACTGCATAATTGGCATTTGCCATAGCAGTCGCAAAGTTAACTAAATGTATTCCAGTGCTAAAATCTGTCACTGAACTAACATTGTATGAATCCCTAACTGAAACCGTATCTTTTTGGTCATAGTTAACCCAAGCCTTTGCCATGCGAGTGTCTAACGCTGGTATTGCTGGAGGATTAGTTGTGCTGCCGTCTGAGTGGAGGAGCGTGTTTGCTTTGATTGTTGACATTATGATTGGCCTCCCATCGCCAAAACAGAGGTAAAGCCCCTATCACCTAACACACCTGAGTTGTTATTTGTTCCTATTTTTACAGCGGCAGTAGTGAAATTGTAAGGATTCACAAAGGTATCTGAGTTTGTAATGCCCCCATCTGACGCTGAACAAGCAATCGCGTAATTTGTATTTGCCATTGCTGTCGCAAAATTTATTTGATAGTTTCCTGTACCTAAGTCCGAAATACTGCTCACATTCTCAGAATCCCTAATAGCCACTGTGCTTGTGCCATTAAAGTTTACCCAAGCTGTCGGGATTAACTGCTGACCCTTAACTGTCGGTATGCCACCTGCGAGATTGGTTATGTTATTTATTTTAATGACGCTCATATAATCACCCACGTTGACCCAGAATCTATAGTAATCACCCTGTTTGCAGCCACAGTTATTGGTCCTACGGACGAACCATTTTGGTTGTTAAATGTAATGTTCTCATCAATGACTTTTGCATTGACTCTGATGACACTGTTGGTTCCAAGTGAAGGGCCTCCAGAAGCGGCTCCAATGGGTTTAAATCGACCATCAGCTACAGACTTTGTGTAATGGTCAGCTAGTGTAAATGTGCCAAATCCTTGGATGAACACTACGTCACCAACAGCCGCAGCTATTGCTAATACAACCGCATTGCCATTAGTCGCTGTGTAGTCTGCTGTGTCTAAGCGTATTCCGTTTAAGAAGACTTGAAGATGACCAGCATCATAAGTAGCAGAAAAGCTTGTCTGACCTGCGGTAGCTGTATGCTGAACTGAATTCTCTACACCATTCACAGATGAACCAGCATTGGCAAATGCAGAGCCGTTGTAAACTTTCATCGTGCTTGATGAGGTATCGAACCATAAGTCACCTGTACTTGGTGATGCAGGTGCGCCTGATGAGGATACATACTGCCCTGTGAAGGATGCTAAAGAAGACGCTGCGTTACTTGCAGATGTGCTGGCTTCTGATGCTTTTGTTGTTGCTAGAACTTTCTGTGCAGTCGCTAGAACAACTTGTGCTGCTCCATTGGAAGTCGCAAGTCCAGCTTGAGTAGATGCAGTTGAGGCAGATGATGCACTTGCAGTCGCACTGTTTGCTGCTGCTGTGGCTGAACTAGCTGCTTGACCTGCTTTAGTGGTTGATATAGCTGCCTGAGCAGCAGATGTATTTTTACTTGCTAAAGCTGCTGTAGCTGAGTTTGCACTAGCTGTTGCACTGTTGGCTGCTGCCGTGGTTGAACTAGCTGCACCAGATGCAGAGTTAGCACTAGCTGTAGCAGAGTTAGCTGAAGCGGTAGCAGAAGAGCTAGCCTCAGCAGCCTTGGTAGTTGCAATACTTACTGAAGATGTCTGTGCTGTTTCTACCCAGTTTTTAGTGGCAGCATCTTGTGCTGAAGTTGGGTCAGCTACATTTTTAATGCGCTTAGTTGTTGCATCGTAAGTCTGGTCGAAGACTAAGGGAAGTGCATTGGCAGAAGCGTCAAATGCTTCTTGTGATAAATTAAATAATTGATTACTGTCAGCATCAAGTGCTGATTCTGTTAGCAAAGCACCATCTACAAAATCAACAACTCGCGCTGTTCTTGTGGTTGTTCTTCGCACTGTTACGGCTGCCCCAGAAGCTGGTGCTACCGAAGTCTGGATTCTGCTTGAGTCTAGAAATGTAAAGGTAACAGCAACATTATTAACTTTTACACTAACATCTGCTGGTTGCAGATAACTAAAAGTTAAATTGAATACTCTGTTGCTGCCATTACCAGTGTAATTCACAAAGGATAAGGCCATTATAATTCTCTATGTTTAAATAAGGGGGGATAAAAGAAACCCCTCGATTGAGGGGCTTGGTTTTTTGAAAGTTAGTGCCAGGATTTTACTTAACGTGCATATTTAACTTCACGCTTCTTATCGTCAAGAACATCATAAAGTTCTCTGAACGCATCGGACTCATCAAGCAGCCTGCTCTTGGCTTTCTTTCTGTATTTTTTAATAATCTCCGACAAGATTCCGATATGAGGTGAGTCAACATCAAGGTAAGGTGATTTAGGTTTATTCTGGTAATGGTCAGAAGTTATTTTATCGTATAGAGCTTCTTCAAGAGTCATGCCTCTTATCGTAACTTCACCTATAAACCTGTTGTACTTTGCGTACACAGATTCAGTTTCATTCCTATCATAAACCTCACGATAATCTTTGCGGCCTGCACTTAGATTCCTTGGTGGCGGACCTAACAACCCATCTTTATCTTGCACAACTCGCAAGTCATAGATTTCTGTCATAACAGTTTGCGCTACACTTGATTCATCTGCACGAACATTAGGTTGCTTAAATAGATTCCACCCATCATTAGGCTTCAACAGAGGCTGACCTGTAATGTCATACTGCGCCCCAAGTTCTTGGGACCATCCATCTAACTTACGCTGTACCTTCTCTAATAAGTCCGTAGCTTCACGCACATTAGGGTCAGAGTTCATCTGGTTCAGTACGTTAGGAACAAAGGATGTTATTGCAGCTTCTCCTGTGGTTATGAGTTTGTCGTCCTCGCCAGCCATTAACTTCATCCAATCATTTATAGCAGAGAAGTAAGCTTTATTAAGTATGCTTTGAACTAAAGCAACTTGCACAGCCTCAACAACATGAGCAGTTCCATCTTGAAACTTCTCTGGGTCCATCTTCCAGATGTAATGAGAGTTAGCCATCACACCCATGACAGTAGAGAAAGGTTCAATCTTTGCATAAGGAATCCACTTACCAGCAATCTTAACTGAGTAGGGTTTATTCCCTGCCTGTATCCAAGCTTTCTGCATCTTGTAGTCACTAGGACCACCACCAGTTAATTCACCAGATTCAGCTTTGTACCATAAGTATGTACCTGCCATAGCTCCAACTTTCTTACGCATGCGTAGTTTAGCTATCTGAACTTCATCACCTGACCTAAGTATTGCATCTTGCTTTGCAGATATAAATCTCATAACAGGCATGCCAAATATAGATTCAGGTATAGGCGCGTACTGAAGTGCATAGGAAATAGAGTTAACTGGCGCACGTCTAAATGGAAGTATAAACGCACCAGCACCACCGCCTGCTCCAGCTATGCCATTAACTGTTTTACCTACAAGACCAACAAGTTCTTCAGTGAAAGTCTCCATGCGTATCTCACGCATAATAGCTTCACCTAACTTTGCGTCAGCCTTTCCTTGTGGTGTACCCGTATCATCAACTGTTCTAACTGCACCATGCTCATCAAACATTCTAGCAATGTGCTGCTGTATATATAACTCAGCTTCAGCACTACCTTCTTTAAATGCAACCTTTCCTTGTTCAGCAGCTTTCATCTCTAATTTCTTAGCTTCAACTACTGCGTCAGCAAATGCTAAAGAATGAGCGCGTGTGAATTTATGTTGTTCATCCAATGCCATAAGCACAGTGTGCGCGTAGCCTGTGATGTTCTCATAAATTATCTGCTTCTTAGACTTGCCTTTGTTGCCTCTAATGTTTGCACTAGACTCCATATGAGTTACGTTAGGGTCAGTAAGATGAACGCCAAGCCTTACAGCTTTCATTGCTTCTTTCCAACCTTGCAAGTAATACTGCATGTTGCCAGAGTATTGTGCTAATGCTCTAGCACGGGCTAACTTATCAGCACCCTGTGATTTCCTTGATGCCTTGGTCAATCCAAAGTTATATCGGCTTGCATATTCAAGTGCAGGCTCATAAATCATATGAAGATGGTTAGACACAGCAGCCATTGTCATGGTGGTTAATCCACCCAACATTGAACCAGCACGGACGCGGTTTATCTCAGCGATAACACGCTTAACTCTAGAGGGAACTAAAGCCTCTTTAGCTGTTCTAGGATTCTTAATCCTTCCGCTTTCAAGGCCATCTATAATAGAGTTAACCAACGCCTTTATAACAAAAGGACCATTGCCATTAGCTATAGCTTCTATTGCATTTGCATCTAGTTCAGGTAGTAACACTTCAGCTTCAGCTTCAGCAATTGCTTCCTCCGCACTTTGCTTACCAGCAACCTGTGCATCTGGGTCCATACCACCACGAATTAAACTATCGTCTGATATAGCCATAGCCCTTCTTGAGCCTAAGACTCTGGAAGCACCTGCAGATTGGTCGATGGTTAGGGGAACAAGTTGGTTAATCATTTGAACTACTTTAACTAACTCACCTTGCTCTAAACCACTTAGGCCACCTTCTTTTTTATACTTGCGAGCAAGATATTCCATCTTGTCAAATGTCCAAACATGCAAATCACGGGTAGCTTTAATTCGGTTTACAATAGCAGCCATTTCAACTACATCACCCCTAAGACTCTTAACGATTTCAGTTAAGTCGCCACCCGTAGCTTCTGCTAATTCTTTAGCAGCTATCTTACCTTCCTCAGTCACTTCATCCAGAGTTTTAGTTTCAAGTGGGTTCATCTTTCGATGTTGTTCAGAACGCTCTAAAACTAAGTTCTTAGTGTCCTGTGCTGTCTTCATTCGGTTGATGTTGTAGGGCATTGCCTTAGTGTTAGATTCATCGTACATCTTAGGCTTTTCATCAAGTGATTTACTTTCACCTTTAGGTCGTCTAGGCTTCTTAGTTGGCTCATACTTAGCATTTACTACTAGGTCATCATCTAAATCAACATCTTTGTTTTTAGCAGACTCTTTTATGTCAGCCTTAACAGAAGCCCCCATCTCTTTGATTTCTTCAACTGACTTATTAGGGAACACACCGCGCAAGAAACGCATGTACTCACTGTGAGATTTAGACTCACCTTTACCAGCTACAATATAGAGTGCTTTATCAACATCACTTTCAAACTTAACATCGTAAGAATTCTCACCATAGTTATAGCGAGGCTTTGCACCTGCTAATCCTTTGGGCATAACTGTTGTTGGTTTTACTTCCTCTACTAACTGCTCAAAGTCTTCTATAGCCTTAGACCTTTTCGCAGAAGCAGATGCTAGTTCTTGAGCATAGTCTTCTTCAATGTTACGAGATAGAAATGCCAAGTCATCTTCAGGGATGTCATCACCAAGCTCACCGACCATCTCATCAAAGTAATCATCATCAGACACTGTGTCTAAGTCATCAACAAATTCACTGGTTTCATCAACCTGTGTTGGCGCAGCCTCAATGACTTCATCAACAGATTCATCACCAAGTTCAACAACCTCATCAGCTACAGGTGTGGCTTCATCAACAACCTCGTCAACAACCTCATCAGCATTCTTAGATAAACCTTTGGATGCTCCACGAAGAGTAAGTGCTGTTAGTCCACCAATAATTATATAACCACCAGCCGCACCAGCCGCAGTGTAGGCTGCTGTTTCTACATAGTCATAGTTATCTCGCTGGCCTGTCTCAACATCTATCTTCTGGTTGAGTAGGTTGTCAGCACCCATGTAAGCACCAACCTCAATAGCTCCTACTGTGCCTGCTCCTTTTGTGGTTTTAAGAAGTGAACGGACCAATGCACCTGCAGCAGGTTTTAAAGCAATCTTAGAGAGTGTATTAAGAACAAAGCCCAAGCCTACATAAGTAGTTATGTCAGTAGCTAGACCTTCAGCAGCACGACCAGTAGTCTTCCATGAAGTAGGTAGTTCCTCATAGTTAGCCATTAGGCGCACAAGGGACTGCTGTTCTTCATCAGACCAATCAGCAACACTAAACGCTAGTTCACCTGTCTTAACCATGTTCCAGCGTGTAGTGCCTAACCAATCTAAACTCTCGCGTGTGAAATCACCATCGCTTAATGATTGGATATGCTGTGCTTGGTAATCAGCTTCTGAAGCTTTCTCAGCACCTAGAGTTGCCTCTATGCTCTCTAGACTACGAGCAGGCATTCCTTGTGCCATCTCTGAAGCAATGTGTTGTCCTTGAGTTTCAGACTGACGCTGTGGTGCTTTAATAAACTTACTGGCTAACACCCTAGAATCAGCTATAG
>Ga0308007_10001050_pt1 | contig 12295 bp, 11 predicted proteins | sample Neamet71_FD_203152 | JGI IMG/M metagenome (GOLD analysis project Ga0308007, IMG submission 203152) | Marine microbial communities from water near the shore, Antarctic Ocean - #71 | ecosystem: Environmental > Aquatic > Marine > Unclassified | place: Southern Ocean | collected 2014-06-07
TTTTTTCGTTGTGTCATCGGTGCCATTGTTCTTGGCGGTTACGCCTATTATTCCGGCTTAATTCGTCGAGAGTTTTTCCAACGCAGCGTCTTATTGATGATCCTCTTAGGTGGCATCACTTTGATCACAAACTGGATATTTTTGTTTATTTCTTTCAACTACATTCCGTTTTCCATCGCCACTGTGGCTTATCACATGCAGCCATTATTTTTGGTATTGGCAGGCGCACTGCTAACAAAAGAGAAACTCACTGGCAGCGTATTATTTTGGCTGGCGCTGGCGTTTGTTGGGCTGTTCTTGATCGTCGAATTAGACATAAACGAAGTGAGCGCGCTTTTCTCTACTGAATCCAACCTGACTTCTCAAGACAACGAGCCTTCAGCACTCATTGGTTTATTGTTGGCATTAGGAGCGGCCATGCTTTATACCGTCACCACGCTAGTAACAAAAAAAGTCAGCCATGTACCTTCTACTTTTGTGGCCTTAGTTCAGGTCATTGTTGGTATTTTTATGTTGCTGCCCTTTGCCGATTTTAATCACTTGCCGACACAAACCAGTCAATGGGTCGATCTCTTGATTCTCGGTGTCGTACTGACCGGCTTTATGTACATCATCATGTATGACAGCTTTCAGAAATTACCCACCAGCTTGATTGCTTTGTTGTCTTTCATTTATCCCGTTACTGCCTTGTTTGTCGATTACTTCGCTTTTTCGACACACATAAACTTATTGCAAGTCGTTGGCGTGGCACTGATTTTACTAGCTGTGTGCGCGGTGAAATTTAACTGGTCGCTATCACGTCTTAAAAGCGCCAAAACGAAGCCATAAAAAGACCTTGGAAAATCATAAAAAAGAGGGGTAGTGAATAGCATGGCCATTGTAAAAGAAGCCAAGGTTAGCGACGCAGAACAGCTCGCGTTCATCATCCGTGCCGCCAATAAACCGGTAGTGCAAGCGTTTGGGATAAACCAAGGGAATGACCAGAAACATCCTTCTTTTTATAAAACCGATTGGGTAAAGGCAGACTTTGAGCGAGGAGAACGCTACTTCATTTTACAAAACAGTAATGCGGAAGCCATTGCTTGGTTTCATCGAAGAAGAAACCAAGCATTTTGAACATTTACCTTTGCTGTCACCTACATGACTTACAATCTTAAAATCCGGTAGGTTATATTCGTTCAATAACGCCTTCATTAGCTATGTTTCATGCTTATACTCTGTGTGGTAATCATAGCCAAAATTACAACATCAACCACTAAAGTAAGAACAGCAGTAATCCGTCAACGTATGTACTTTCACTTTAAAGCTGGCATTGGCTGGCACATTAAACGATTGGCCTGCTTGAATAGATTGCCATTCTGTTGCTGCTGGCAGTAATACGTCTAATTTCCCTGCTAGAATGTCCATTAGTTCTGCTTCGTTAGTACCAAATTCGTAATCGCCTGGCATCATAATTCCCAGTGTTTTTTTACTGCCATCGGCAAATAACACAGTACGACTGGTCACTTGTCCGTCAAAATACACACTGGCCTGCTTCACTAGTGTTACGTTTTCAAATTGAGACATAGAGTTTCCTTTTAACTTGGCTTTAAATTTAATGCAGCCAATTTACAGAGTAAGGTTATTTATTCAAGATCTGAATTAAAAAGAAATCTTCATACTATGTAATAGAGACCTTTGCACGATACAGTGAGGACGCAAAGACGCGGCAAAAATAGATGAGGTATTAATGTGTCCGTTTAGTCTATTACCATGTTTCAGCAAGGTGTTCTGACATGGGATCGATCACGTTTTCAAACCAGTTTTTAGCGAGTGTTTTCACCATAGTAGGATAGCCATCTGACAATAACGTATCCTGTATTTGAAACGTATCGATGATAATAGTTTCTCCTATGGATGAAATTAAATGCCAGCGCCCCGAAATATGCACTATGCCATCTAGATCGGCATAAAAAGTATCTACTTCTAAACTCAGTTGGCTAATAGCTTCGGTGGGTAAACGTTGCCTACCAAACCACGTTACCTTGGGTAAGGTTTTTTCTAAGTGTTGTTGAGTTAGTCGCGTCAACTGTTGTGCGAGTGGTTCGGCCCATAGATTGCTCTGAGATCTATGCACTTCTCCTTGTTTAGACACCAATACAATCTCATTACCACCCAGATAATTCGCAACCACAATAGGCATCAATTGCACAGAAACCACTGCCGTTGTATTTCCCTCTTTTTTATATGAACTCACGTCCATTAGTAAATATTCATTACTCGTTGTGACAGCAGTCGAACAAGCGGTTAACGTTATTAATACAACACTTAAAAAGGCTGTATGCCAATTTATCATACCCACTCCTTTCGTTTATTTAGCGGCCTTCGGTAAAACCTCTGTTTGTGGTGAACGATCAAATATCAACGTATTTGGTTTCTCACGTAATTGTCTAAACAGCGGCTGTAACTCATTTAATGCGCGCTCTAATGCAATCATATTTTCACGTAATGGCCGCCCAATTTGCCCATTGGCTTGATACGTCGTTAATGTCTTATTGAGCTCATTCATGACCTCGGCAATATCAGTCGGTAATTGTTGGACTGCTGATGTTTCCAATAGTTTCTGTACGCTTGAGCCCATTGCTTGTAATTGATTTAAAGTTTCGTTTACTTCAGTGACAGTCGTACCCAAATTGTTAAACGTATCCTTAAAAGAAACGTCTGCTAAATTATCTAAAATAACACCTACTTTTGCTTCTATATTTGCTAAAGCATTTGGTGCTGTTGGGAAAATACGATATCCATCAAAGGTATCCCATTTAATAGGTGAAGGGTTTTCCATAAAATCAAGACTAATCACTTTGGCTGCATTGAGGTAATTGCCAACGACTAAAGAGGCTCTTAGTCCTTTTTCAATACGACGGCTTAATAAGTCATTCCATTCTTGTAATGATTCTTCATCTGAGGTGGTTTCTGGATACAATCTCTGCGGCTCAATACGTGCTCTAACGGGAATCAAAGGAGGATCAATAGACGCTAATGTTTTCATAGGAATGCCTTTAAAAGGTACATCTAATACGGTACCAATGCGCACTCCTCGAAACTCAACGGCCGCACCTTTTATCAGCCCACTAATATTAGTATCAAACAAGAATACGTAATCAATAAATTGATCATAGAGGTTATTCGCTGCATTCTCTTGTGAAGTGAATAATCGAAATTGAGCCATATCACCTACCGACTTCCCTATCGCTCGCCCTTCTGCGGTATCAAAAGTGATACCGCCAGATAAAAAGGTATCTAATGAATCAAGCTGTACTTCAAAACCACTCGCTGAACTTTTAAAAGAGACACCTGGGGTAATCCAAAACTGTACGGCACTGGTTACTAAAGCATCATAAGGTGCTTGAATCACAACACGATATTTAATCGTACCACCTTGAAGATCAAATCCTACCTCTTCTATATAACCTACTTCATAACCACGAAAATGCACCAAGGTGCCAATATCTAGTTTAGCGCCATCATTACTGTTTAATATAACTCGAATACCATCATTTTTTGCCGAGAGTGGCGGTTGGCTCAACATAGGAAAACCATCTGTTAGCCGACCTATTTCCCCGGGAATCATTTCGATATAAGCACCAGACAAAAGTGTGCTTAATCCACTCACTCCTTCTTTACCAATGCGAGGCTTAACAACCCAAAACTGCGCGTCGTCCAATAACATTCTTTCTGTTCCCTGATTCATGCGAACCGTAATAATGGCACGATCATAGTCATCACTTAAGCGTATATTAATCACTTTCCCAACATCAACATTACGCGCTTTAAGTGTGGTTTTACCTGATACGAGTCCTTCAGCATTAGTGGCAATTAACGTAATCAGTTGGCCTTGATTAGACCAGTTTTCATAGAGCATCCAACTTGCTACTAAAACAGCAATAAGAGGTACAAGCCAAATAGAATTGAATCGCACTTGCCGAACTTGCTCGACATTACTTCTCGGCTCATTCACTCTTTTGTCTCCTTAGCAGACCACATATTAAATGCCTCATCGTTGTCCCACAAAAGTCTTGGATCAAATATCATTGCGGCCCACATTGTTAATACAATGACGGCGGTAAATGACAGTACGGCGGAACCGGGTAAAATAGACATCAAATTTCCCATTTGCACTAAACTGACCAGCACGGCTACTACAAAAATATCAATCATCGACCAACGCCCCACTAATTCCGTAAGTTTATAGAGCATGATTTTTTGCTGTATCGATTTTTTAGCCGGAAAATAACACTGCCAACACAACCAACTAAGTGCAAAAATCTTCGCTAAAGGAATAACCACACTTGCTATTAGAATGATAAAGGCAATCGGATAAGATCCTAAAGACCACAGTAGCAATACACCTTCCATAATGGTCGATGGTTCAGAACTACCCAGAAAGGTTGTTTCCATAATGGGAAAAAACATAGCAGGCACATACATAATGCTCGCTGCGATAAGCAGAGCAATAGTAGCCGCAAGACTAGCAGGGCGTCGACTGTACACGGCATGCCCGCAACGAACGCAATGATGAGCAGACTCTTTCAGTGTCGCACCGCAAAAGTGGCAACCCACCAGTCCTTGATCTTTAGCTGATTTAATATAAGCTGCATGATGAGGCGCCAATCCGGCGACTTGATGCCACAGCCAACGCCGATCAACCAGAGTCACTGTTTTTAGCAGCAACAGAACATATCCACAAAAAGCCCAAAACGATAAACCTAGTTCAATATCCACTAAACTATGCATTTTCACCAAAGCAATCAAAACGCCAATAAGAAAAACATCAACCATTAACCATGGCTCAATAACCACAAACCACCGAGCAAATAGGCGCTGTAAAAAAAGTCTGCGTTGCTTATTCAAAAAAGACCAAGCCAGATAAAGAACAGATAATAAATAGGTCAAGGGAAAAACTAACAATACTAAGCAAAGCAAGCTGCCCAATAGATGATATTCATGACCTAGTAACACGATGATCGTATCAAGTAAGGTCATATTATAAACAGCACCGTTACTTGAAAAGCTCAGAAAAGGAAAACAAACAGACAAAAAAAGCATCAGTAAGGCAGAGCAGCCGATACCCAAAATACGCAACGAGGCATGTGGATAAATACTCACTAAAATATGAGAACAACGTCTGCATTTAAGACGCTCGCCGTCATGAAGAGGAGGGATTTCATTTACCAAATCACATACTTCGCAGGTTGTTATATTTTCATGAAACACAAAGTACCCCGCTTTACCTATGGCATTAAATTCAACATAGTGACTTATTTCTACTTACACCTTTATGACTGTAGATTTAAGTAAGCGTTCATATCATTATTCATAAAGTATAGTGACGAATTGTTGACTATAAAGTTTAAAGTGGTCATCTGTGTCTATACATCACTTGCATTCATGTTATTAAAAGATAGACACTTTTTATAAAAAAGTGCCGCCTACTCGAATAGAATCTTATTTATCGGTCGATTATAATCGCCTTTCTTTACAACATTTAGGTTCGACCATTAACAAGAGGTAATATGACAATTTTAATAACACTTGGCCCCTTGTTGCTGGCCTTACTTTTTGGCTATTGGATTCGGATAAAATTCCTGTCTGAGAAAACAATTCAAATCAGTCTTGCTTGGCTCACTTACCTTATTTTAGCCATGATAGGTGTCACTATTGGTGCATTGGACGACCTTTCGGAGAAATTAGCCACGGCAGGAACTCAAGCATTGGTGTTTTTTGGGTTGATTTCGCTCTTTTCAATTGTCGCTTTAGGGTTAACGGGTCATTACTTCAATCCAGAATCTAAACAATCATCAGGGTTGAAGTCAAAAAAAATTAAGTTTCATTTCGGTATTTTTGCCGATGCATTCAAAACCTTAATTGCGGTAGTGGTTGGTGTTATTTTCGGTATTTTTGCAGGCAAGGAGTTAGGCCACCTTGACGCCTTTGTGACGTATCTACTCTATCTTTTATTATTTTTGATTGGCCATCAATTACAACAAGGCAATTATCGATTACGTAAGCTCTTTTTGAATTCACAAGGGCTAATTATTGCTTTTACAACGATGCTAGCCACACTGCTTGGAGGCATTATTGGTGCTTATGTTTTAGGGTTACCGATCACCGATGGCTTAGCGGTTAGCTCAGGTTTTGGTTGGTATAGTCTGTCTGGCATTTTGATTACTGGACTCGGAAACCCTGTGTTAGGTACTACCGCCTTTTTACTTGATGTGGGTAGAGAAATTGTTGCTTTATTATTGATTCCTATTTTTTGCCGCCTTAATAATCATGTTTCTGTCGGTTATGCTGGCGCTACCGCGATGGACTTCACCTTGCCGATGTTAGGTAAGTTTCATGGGGCTGATATTATTCCAACCGCCATTGCTAGTGGTCTTATATTAAGTATTTTAACACCTATTTTAATCCCTCTTTTTATGGGGTTATAGCGCTTTTTATTCGCTTGCACCCTTTCTTGAATCCCTACTGGTAAAACACTTGACTCTATTTCATATTACCTTCTAATAGTAATAGTTATCATTATCGCTTTGTGTTTCAATAGCGCCTTTGAATTTTCAGTTCATTTTAAACTACATCGATTTACCTTATTTATTAGGAGTATGTACTATGATGTCTCGCCTTTTTTCACCTATTTCAATAGCTCGATCTTTGCTATTGGCAATGTGTTTTGTGTTATCTACCGCCTCTGTTTCTGCTGCAACCATAAAAGACGTTTTAGGCCGTAACGTTGAAGTGAGTTTACCGGCTAAACGTGTCATTTTAGGGTTTTATGCCGAAGACTATATGGCCATTGGTACTGAAAAAGCGTTTGATAATATCGTTGGCATTTCAAAAGATACGTGGGCGGTATGGCGCCCTGCGAGTTGGAAGCTTTACACGAACTATCGCCCAAGCTTAGATACCATCCCTGATGTAGGTGAAGTTGAATCACAAACATTCTCTATTGAAAAAGTGATCGCTTTAAAGCCTGATCTTATTGTTTTAGCCGATTGGCAATACAAAGGCTTAGGCTTTGATGCTGACCGTTTAGAGGACGCTGGCATTCCTATTGTCGTGCTTGATTACAACGCACAAACACTAGAACGCCACCTTGCCAGCACTCGTATTATTGGTCAAATTACTGGGCAAACAGAACGCGCAGAAACCATCGCCAGCGAATATGAGCACGCCATCAATCAAATTAGTGATCGTATTGCAAAAGCCGATAAGCCAAAACCTCGCATCTATATAGAGTTTGGTAATAGAGGCCCATCACAACATAGCTTTACCTATGGCAAAAACATGTGGGGAGCGATGGCTAATGTGGCTGGCGGCGATAATATTGCGGCACCTTTCATTGAATGGTGGGGGCCTATTAACCCTGAGCAAGTATTGGCATCGAAACCAGAAATTATTGTCATTACGGGAACGGAATCAGGTAAATCGTCGGACGCTATGTTAATGGGTCAAAATGTTGATCGTGCTGACAGTGAAAAGCGTTTGAAAGCATTTTCTGGCCGTGCTGGTTGGAGCCAATTACCAGCGATCAAAAATAAGAAATTATACTCTGCGTACCAAGGTGCATCGCGCTCTATTACGGATTACGCAATGGCTCAGTATTTTGCCAAAATTATGTACCCTGAGTTATTCGCAGACATTAACCCTGAACAAACGTATTTAAACTTCTATAAAAAATATTTACCTGTTGTTCCAAAAGGCACGTTTACAGCCTCTGCTTACGGTCAGTAATTGACCGTTCATTTAGAACAATTAATTTAGAACAATAGGAATAAGCATGCTGGAATTGGAAAATTCTGCAATCGCTTCTGCCTTAATAAACCAACGTCGCCTCGAAGGGCGACGTTGGCGTTTATTGATGTTGCTTTGCGTTGTATTACTCATCAGTTTTACCTTTGATATCGTTACTGGCCCATCACTGTTGCCAACCAGTAATGTTATTGATGTTTTATTCAATTTTATCGGTTTGGATATCCACATTGATGAGTCCACTCGTATCATTGTTATGGAGCTACGTTTACCTATTGCTTTAATGGCGGTGATTGTTGGTGGCGCGTTAGGCGTGGGCGGTGCAGAAGTTCAAACCTTATTAAATAATCCGATGGCAAGTCCATATACACTAGGCATGGCGGCGGCTGCCGGGTTTGGCGCGGCGTTGGTTTTGTATTTCGATGGGCTCGGTATTGACCCTAATTACGCCGTTCCTTTGGGGGCTTTTTTGTTTTGTTTGTTGTCTTCTTTTATTTTATTTGGGTTGGCACTCATCAATAATATTGGGCAGCAACATTTGATTTTAGCGGGTATTGCGCTGTTGTTTTTGTTCCAGTCGTTATTGTCGTTAATACAGGTTATTTCTTCTCCTGAGTTAAGCCAACAGATTTTGTTTTGGTTATTTGGCAGTTTATCTAAAGCAACGTGGCAAAACTTTTTTATCACCTTCACGGTGACAGGTATTTGTTTAATCGTTCTGTTGCAAGACGCGTGGAAGTTAACCGCTTTACGTTTAGGTGAGGCGAGAGCAAGAAGTTTAGGCATTAACGTCGTTCGATTGCGTTTAAAAACACTTATTGTTGTGACTGTAATGACCGCAACGGCAACCAGTTTTGTAGGTATTATTGGTTTTATTGGCCTTGTCGCCCCTAATATTGCGCGCATGTTAATTGGCGAAGATCAGCGTTTCTTCCTACCACTTTCCTTTTTATGTGGTGCGGTTTTATTATCTACGTCCTCTATTTTGTCCAAAACCTTAGTCCCCGGTGCGCTTTTCCCTGTGGGAATAGTGACCGCGATTATTGGTGTGCCCTTTTTCTTTTGGTTAATTGTTTTTAGGAGAAAGCACCGTGCTTAAAGTAAAAAACCTAGACTTAACTATCGGTCATTTATCGCTCGCTAAGGGGCTGAATGTCAGCTTAGAAGCAGGCAAAATCCATGTCATCATTGGCCCTAATGGAACAGGTAAAAGCTCATTTTTACGCACCTTATTTGCTGAGTTAACACCTCAATCGGGCAGTATTCATTTTCGTGGAAAAAGCATTGAATCAGCCGGCGTTACGGCTTGGCGACGTCAGTTTGGTTATATGCCGCAAGACGTTCAACTTGATGTTTCTTTAACGGTGTTGGAGGTGGTGCTATTAGGCCAGCTTGATCAACTGGGTTTACATATTACAGAAGCGCATTTAACCGCGGCGTTACAAGCGCTTGAGCAAGTCGGCTTACTCCACCTTTATGAAAGAGACATCAGTACATTAAGCGGTGGTCAATGTCAGATGGCTTTATTTGCACAAGTACTTATGCGTAAACCAGACATATTGATGTTAGACGAGCCTGCGAGTGCATTAGATTTGTATTATCAGCATAAGATGTTTGATTGTTTGCTCGAAGAAACACGTTCAAACAATCGGGTCACTATTATAGTACTGCATGATTTGAATCTTGCTGCACAATACGCGGATCAACTCATTGTTTTAAACAAAGGTAAGGTTGAGGCGGCTGGTGCTCCTGCTGATGTACTAACCGCTGAAAGAATTAGCCGAGTCTACCAAGTTAATGTCGATGTTTCTCTCGACAGTGATGGCTGCCCGTTTATTAGAACATTAGGTGAAAAGCGCACGGCCTTGCAAAACAAGGAAAAAACGGCTGACGAAACCCCTTTAGCTATTTTATAAAAAGTATTCATCCAAAAACCATATGACAGGAGTATAAAATGCGTTTTATTCGATCTTCTTTGTTGTGCTTTATTAGTGCCTTTACCACCCTTAGTAGCGTAAGCCATGCGGCGGAATATAACGTTAAAATGCTGAATTATGGCGAGGCAGGAAGTATGGTTTTTGAACCGTCTTTTTTACGTATTCAATCAGGCGACACAGTAACATTTATACCCACAGACCTAGGCCATAACACACGTTCTTTTTTAACGCCCAAACCAGAAAAAACGTGGAATTCCACATTAGGTGAAACGTTTTCTATTACGCCACAAACAGAAGGTATTTATGTGTATTATTGCTCGCCTCATTTGGTGATGGCGATGATGGGCATGATTCAAGTGGGTGAGCCCAAAAACTTTGAACAAGCCAAAGAATCATCTGAGCGTTTACGCTCCAAGTTTGTTATGAACAAGCAACGTATAGACACGTTATTTGATCAGGTTGTTCAGTAATGCGTTTATTTATTTGCCAAGCGGTTAACTAAAAAATAAACAAGGTAAACATCAGGTCATCATTTAATTCACATGATAAGTAAACTTCTTACAAGCTGGGGTCAGCTTTCTGCTGCTGGCCGAGTCTTAGTGTTAAATGGGCTAACCTTTAATCTCGGCTTTTATATGCTGCTGCCCTATTTAGCTGGGCATTTACAAAACACGGTTGGTCTTAGTGGCTGGGCCATTGGGTTAGTACTGGGTGCTAGAGTGTTTTGCCAGCAAGGGTTGTTTTTAATTGGTGGTACCTTGGGGGATTACTTTGGTTATCGGCTAATCATTTTAGTAGGATGCGCGGTTCGCAGCCTTGGTTTTATTTTATTAGGCCTTGGGGACTCACTGCCGTTGCTGTTATTAGGCGCGTGTTTAGCCGGGTTTGCTGGCGCATTATTTACGCCCTGTAGCCAAGCGTATCTTGCTTTAGAATACCCTGACCAAAAACAGCGTCATAACGTATTTTCGTTGCAAAACTTATTAAGTGAAGCGGGAATGTTACTTGGCCCTCTTGTTGGTTTAGCGCTGCTTGGCATTAATTTCACGTTAATTGGTTTTACTTCAGGCGGCTTTTTTCTTTTATTGCTTTTATTGCAGTGGGCTTATCTTCCCTCTCATTCGCCCTCTAACCAGCCTCCTCATGCTCATACAAATAGTGAAAAAAACAAAGAATCGATTAATACCCACCCTGTATTGAAGCAATGGTGGTCAATGTTAAAGCACACTACTTTTATGCGGTTCGCGCTGTTTGCATCGATTTATCAATTACTGTTTCATCAGCTTTATTTGGCCATTCCCACCAGCGCAACAATAGAAACCGGTAATATGAATGTGGTGACTTGGGTGTTTAGCCTTTCATCGATAGTAAGCATTATTTTTCAGCTGCCTGTTTCAAGTTTGGCGGTAACGTTTAAACCACATCGAAGTATGGCGCTTGGTATGTTGTTAATGGGCACCGCTTATTTGTGCCTCATACCTAATGAAGCCACATTTACTGCTTTCCTACCTCATTTAGGCATTCATCCATACGTCCCTTTTCTACTCTGCGCTGCCTTATTAAGTGTTGGCTCTATGTTTGTTTTCCCATTATTAGGAACCAGCATACCGAATTTTGCTATACAGTCGGAAATGGGACGTTATTACGGCTTATTTGCTTGTATTGGTGGTGTCGTTGCTAGTATTGGAAATATTGTGGTTGGCTGGGCGCTACCAGAGATCATGCCAGAAACGCGATTAGAAATACCAAACAACGTAGTCAATCAGGTAACGCTTGGCACAGAAAAATCGTTGCATAGTATTGCGAATGAAAGCCAAAGTGTTAGTTATTTACTTTGGTTAAGCCTATTTTTATTAGGGGTAATTTCAGCGGTTGGTCTTTATGTATTTGGTCGTTCGTCTAGTTATAAAGAGGCGGTTAGGTAGCATTTTTTCAGGCAAAAACAACACGTTAAAACGTGCTGTTTTTACGTCGAAAGCATACTAAGATCATTCTGGCCTGGGTGCATAAGCAAAGACATCTGAGTAACTTGCTTCTCGTGGTAAGCCTGCTGTTTCTAATTTATCTAACGTGCCGTAGACCATCGCTGGTGAGCCGCTCACATACACAAGGGTATTTCGAAAGGTATTATCGGCAATGACTTTTTCATATAGCCAACCTGTTGCCCCTTGCCATGATGTATCTGCATCACTAATCACTAGGTTTATATTGCTGTTTGCATCGACCCATTCTTGCAGAAAAATATCTTGCGGTGTACGTAATCCCCAATACAATACCACCTGCGCATTTGGCTTTTGTAGGACTAGGCTGTCGTACATACTTTTCATTTGCGCAAAGCCTGTACCACCAGCAATCAACAATACTTTTTCTACCGTATCGTTAATATCAGCACTCTCGATATGGCAGTCACCACCGGGTATTTTTAATGTAGCTTGGCTTTCATTTTGTACATGGTTTTGTAAATGACTGATCACCTTACCTGCCAGAGAGTCCACATCAGCCACTAATATATAGAGCGTCAGCTGTGGTAATTCATGAGGAGCACTGCCAATCGAGTAAGGGACGGCTTC
>Ga0308007_10001051_pt1 | contig 12289 bp, 16 predicted proteins | sample Neamet71_FD_203152 | JGI IMG/M metagenome (GOLD analysis project Ga0308007, IMG submission 203152) | Marine microbial communities from water near the shore, Antarctic Ocean - #71 | ecosystem: Environmental > Aquatic > Marine > Unclassified | place: Southern Ocean | collected 2014-06-07
GTCCTACAGATAAAGCGTTACACGGAGGTAAAGCAGTTATATCAGGTGATAAATGGATCTGTAACCTATGGATACATAGACACCCATATAATAGCGAAACTAAGAACTAAGTAAGTCTAATAAGATCTTGTTGATTTTTCATTTTCATAAATATAACTTCATCAGCATTTCCACTCTTTATAACCATTACCGGGTCTTGACATTTAGTTCCTTTCGTCTTATGTATCTCACATGCCAACTCTGTCCGTTGTGTGATATTCATATTTTGACTATACCCAATAAACGTTTTATCGATATTTCCCGTTTTATCCCGTGCATCGACGGTAACTTTTACACAGTAAGGTCCAAATTCACGACTTTCGACCCTGTCAATAGTCGGCGGAAATTCACACGCAGATGAATTCAAACGACGTTGACGAAATCGTTTCTTAAATAAATCAATTGGTGCGAGTAATACATTCGCTATGGAAAACATTATTATATATACAATGTATTTGTTTAAGTGACTTAATTTATAGGACACCTAACGTAAATATTACGTAGCGGAAAAGAATGGATTTGTGCGTTTATATCTGCGTAGTATATGATGTGTGTCATATAATACAAAGAAGATGCCCCCGACAGGATTCGAACCCGCGACCGCTAGCTTACAAGGCTAGCGCTCTACCAACTGAGCTACAGGGGCGGGTATCCTTCCTACCTGATTCGAACAGGTGACAAATGGAACTACAGTCCATTGCTCTACCAACTGAGCTAAGGAAGGGTAAGCTCCCACCAAGACTTGAACTTGGGGCGGTGGATTCAAAGTCCACAGTGTTGACCAACTACACTATAGGAGCACGCCTATATTTAATATGTTGTATTTCTTTAAGTCTACGCAGTATCGACAAGTGTTCTATTAGTCATACTTTCACAAGCATCTTTCACACCTTTGATATATTCATCAATGTTATTGGTTTCTGGGTAAGTTGTTGCGATCCGATTGATTTCCGCATCTGTACATGTACCTTGTATCAAATCAACGAATACCTGCGCACTCTTTGAAACCGTCGAAGTCATAGTAGACCCCACCATTATATCGTCGGTAGAATCAGTTTCATTTACATCTTCGGTAGTTTGTGCTTCATCCCACCTTTTGCGGGATGACGCAGCCGATGAACACGCAGTTTGGAAACCATTGGTATAAGCGACTTCTGGAGAATCACCCCCATAACTTACACTATTTGCTAGTGTCAAATAATCAAAGTCCGCTCCAAACTTTTCATCGCATTCGGCATTATCATATTCGGGCAAGTCTGTAGCCGGTATATTACCCTGTGCAGCATCGTCTGACGATTTTTCTTGCTTTTCGAGCCATCTGTTAATTTTATCTAATTGAATACCAACATACAACTTGACTTTCACGTGGAACTCACTCGTCGGTTCCGTAAAATACAGACCGAACGCGGCCACTAAAGCAAGTATGGCTATTATGATAATGAATTTTATTAATGCTACTATCATTTATATACTGTAAATATTTAAATTTGAATTTCAATTTCACCCCTGTCAACCAACTTCTGACGATTAATCATATGGAGACCTTCGACTTCAGATTTGTTCTGAGCTCCATATGGCACGGCATATCCTTCATCAACCAACCACTTGTTCACGTTAGTCCAGACTCCATCCTCAGAAACCCAAACTTCCCCTAGAACGCGACCAAACTTACCCCTTGAATCCGCCTCGGGGCATCTGAGCTCGATATCGATATCATCCTTTTCAGATGCGACAGCTTTCAGACACCATTCCTTGAGTTTCTTCTTCGCGAGTAGACCAAATTGCTTCTCAACCTTATCGGACGTACGGGACTCGGGGGTATCAATACCTAGAAGGCGGACACGTTGCTTGGTACACACGTCAAACCCGAGATCGATATTAACGTCGATCGTATCACCGTCTATAATTTTAGCTAGAGAAGACACACGGTAAATGAAAGTGCAGGGTTCAACACTATAAGACATTGTAATTTATATTAAATCGTATTCTTTAACTATTAACTTTCTTTCCACCGTAATATGGATTCACGATACCTGATTCTAACATTATATCATTTACAGACTTTTTCGCCCATTTACTTTTATACACTGTCACGAGTGTACGTCCGTATTTATCATTCTTATCACATACAACCCATATCATTCCATTTACTTTGTTATTGCAAATGAAAGGATTCCAACGCTTATAATATACACGGTCATCAAAGTCACATTCATGTTTAAGCATATCCCTCGCTAATTTGGCGTTGTAGATATGGTCACTTCGGTTATACACGTTTAAACGCGGCACTACTTCGGGTGCGTCATACCCGAGTGTGCGAAATTTAAACTTTATAACCCGTCCGTGAAGTTTGATTACCGCATTAAACGTATCTCCATCATATACACTCGTAATTTTAGCATATCCTTCATACCCCTTCAAACTGAATACAGGTATCGAATCGTCAGCACCCGACAATGCCCGCTTTGCAAAACATGCCGACATTTATTTAAATATGGATAGTATCTTTAAACTTCTGGATTTACTCTATATTCCTGAGCCGCTACAAGTTCTTGCGAAGCCCGCCAATTGGTAGTAGCGCTTGATACGATACATTTTACCATTTCAAGTTTCTGATCGGGAGTGTAATTCATGTCGCTATATTCCTGATTAACGAACTCTGTCGCCCACATGAAGAATTCGCGAGCGGAATCGAACGCCTGTTGATGAAGTTGAGTGAAGGATGCGGTAACGTTGAAACTCATTTTAATATAATTTTCGTATCAACTGTATCGACTTAAGTTAAAAAATAGTCTTTACAAAGATAATTTAGCTAAGGCACCTGCAAGTGTTTTGCGTCCTTTTTTGCGTCCTTTTTTGGATCTTTGAGATGTCGATCCCATTGTCATCGTAAGTGTTGGTGGTGTGGTTGTATTTTTTTGAGTTGTACTTTTAGCCGTGACGGTTGCTACCAGTGTTGGGTTGTTTAGAAAAGCTGAACGACCAACCATATTTAAATTTACACCGCTAAACTTTTGTATATTCGCAGTTTCGTTTAACAGTGCGGGAATCGCTTCTGCGAAGTCTAAGTGGAATGTCGTACAAACACCCCGAGTGTTATTCGCTTGTAAATTGGGACCAGTATAATATCTCGCGGTCGTGTTATCGAACACACCCCCAAACATCTTTTTCATATTTGGTAATATCCGGTTTCGGAATATACTCCCATATCCACTCCTATTCATAGCACGACTTCCGTGTGGGTCAAATACCCATATACGTGGTTGTGGTCTACCCGTGTCCATTAACACGTTCACTGCATGTCCCAAATTCGGGTTATCACGCTTAGTGATGCTAATTAAAAAATAATGTATACTTCCCGCTGAAGCGTTGAGTATGGAAATATTTGATCCGTTATTCTTAAATTCAAGGGTGGGTCTCTTATTTAATATCTGCGCCGACGTATTCGAGACAACTCCCTGATTTGTGCTATCACTGTATTCTAAAAACTTTACATTAATTCGCTTTCCTTCATGACGCACGTTCGACAAGCGTGTTCTTAATTCGTCAAGGTACCTAATATATCCCGGTCTCGTACATGCCATGCCGACACCCTGGGGTAGCATAGGTAATGTTCGTACAACTTTGGAAGTTTTGACAATCTTTGAAGGACCGGGACTAAAGTTTATATTCGTCTGCTTATTCGTATTTTTACGCTTAGTGCTCATCTGAGATATATGTAGAAAATTATCGCGTCTTTGTAATTTTCAGTTGTGTATTACGCCCCTTCGCACTCTTAGGGTCGATCCTGTTACCGTTCTGTTTAGGATTAAACGACTTTTTATGTTCAGCCCAATACTCCGGCGCACCAACCTTGAAATTTTTATGCATTTTTGCCTTGTACCAAAACACACAATCTTCAATTTTGTTCGACTTGGATGTATTATCTAAAACAATACATTCATAATTCTCTGTACACGCATCCATAACCTTGTTAAACATATCAAAAGTTGGAAAGATACCGAAAAATGATTTATATAGCTTTTCACGGTTCTGAATAATGTTTTCTCGGAGAATAAATACATAATCGACGTTTGCTCGAAGGGCTGGTGGTAAATCCATACAATACTGCATTGTTAACATGAAGAATATCTTCCAGTGGCGTCCGTTCATGAAACATTGTCGGATACACGTATCACGCATGAATTTGTTATCGTACATACAGTCATCCAAAAGTAAAAACGCCCCACAATTCTTTTTACCCGCTCCCACAAGTTTCCGCTGACGATCCATAACACGTTCAATTGCTTCCCTATCATAATCACCGTAGATGAACAAATCGGGGATATACTGCTGATAATAATGATTACCTTCCTCAGTAGCCGATAAAACTATCCCTGCTGGTAAATGTCTTTTGTGCCATAGAATATCCGTGACCAGTGTAGATTTACCTGTATTACGTTTACCTATGAATACAAGGACTTTGTCATCTGCAATTCCCGCGGGGTTGAATTTCCGTAGACGTAAATCCATCTATAATACCGCCCCGTTTTAATTCATAAAATTTTACTCACATGTAATAAGAATGGCAGGTCGCGCACAACTTGCTGTCACTGGTATCCAGGATCAATGGCTTACTGGAGAACCGCAATTCTCATATTTTGTCACTGTGTATAAACGGCATACACGCTTTTCAACAGAGGCGGTTGAGATACCGTTCACAGGTGAGTCTTCGTTTGGACGCTCTGTCGAATGTCATATACCAACGAACATCGGCGATCTTGTACGAGGTGTAACACTCAAGGTAAAACTCGGAAATCTATCTCCACATGTTTTAGATAGTGTTCCATATGAGAGGTATTATTACAATATACCACTTGGTAAAAGTATAATAAAGTACGCAGATTTGGTAATCGGTGGCCAAGTTATCGAGAGACTTACAGGGGATTATATCTATATGTATGACCAATTACACGGTAACAGGGATGATGTTAAACAAACGTTATATTACTTAAATGGTCATAATGAAACTTTAACCGTTACAGATGGTTATAATACATTCTATGTTAATCTCCCTTTCTACTTCCATAGGAACCCTAGTTTAGCGGTTCCCGTGTGTACACTCACGAAACAAACTGTAGAAGTTCGTATAACGTTCAGGGATTTAGATGATGATGTATCGTTTAAATATACGATACCATCAAATGGGCAGGTGACGAGAGAAAAAACCACTGAAGGTTCTATCAAGAGTGCCTCGCTCATAACTGATTTCTATTTCATCACAGAAGACGAGAAGAACTTTTTACGCACACGTCCGATGGAATACGTAATTACCCAATTACAGAAATCGACCGTGCAGTTTAAACCGGGAGAACTCAAAAAATCTGTGCTATTGAAATTCACAAACCCAGTGAAGGAACTCATGTTTCTCGCGAAGGAAGAAATTGGAAGTAATTTTAGTACAGAAGATCGTCTTCTCAACGCATCGTCAACAGACCAATCGTTTTCGAGTGTTTTGAAGGGGTGGATGATAGGTTCAGCTACCAACACAAAACGATCGGATCACCGGACAATTAAGAATATCGATTTCCAGTGTAACGGCGCAACTGTGTTCGACCATAGTGGTCAGTATCTCGCATATCAACAGGCGCTTCGGTATCATACCGGGTGTCCAGATCCCGCGTATGAATTCTATACATATTCATTCGCACTTAAACCAGAGGTCTATTACCCCACCGGACAACTCAACATGAGTCGTATTATCCATAAAAAATTGGACATAGAACTCGATACTATCCCAACCGCAACGTCAGGAGCGACGGTGGCTGATAAAACACGTAACGTTAATGTTGGCATCTACGCAGTTAACTATAACGTCTTACGCGTGGAGAGCGGATTAGCGGGTTTAAAATTTTAACATCTAATAATAGAAATGGCAGGTCGGGTCCAGCTTGCCATAACGGGTACCCAGGATGTATTTTTTACAGAAAATCCTGAGTATACACACTTTATAAAACAATTTAAAAAACATACAAATTTTGCCGTGTATGATGTAAAACATGATGTAAGGGGTGAAATCGCATACGGTAATACTGTAAAGTGTACTATACCAGTGGGTGCGGGTGATTTATTGAAAGGTGTACGGGTACACGTGGATCTCCCAGCTCTGAGTGCCTATAGAGGATATAATGAATCAATCGGACACGCGATCATTGATCATGTAGATTTAGTTATCGGAGGGCAACTCATACAACGTATCCCTCGCGATTGGTTACAGATATACAGTGAGCATTATATCACACAAACAAAACAAACGGCGTTATCAAAACTGATAGGTAAGTATCCCGAAGAAGACTCTGGTTTTGCGGTTGAAATCGGTGTTAATCCTATAAATGGGTACCTCGGAAATGCGACGACCCCTACAAAGTATATAGTGGATATACCGTTTTATTTCCATAACAACCCAGAATTGGCTATACCTCTATGCGCACTCACGAAACAAGAATGTGAAATTGAAATTAAACTGAGTGAAGTTACAGATTGTATTTACAGCGGTCATCTCGCATTTGACGAGGAATACAATCCAGCGGGAACGACATATACTATCACGGTAGCGGAGGTTAGTGAAGTGAACAAGTATCACATTAACGGGTTTGATAGACCTACGATTCGTATAAAACGAGGAAGTACGTATTTTTTCACGATTTTATCAGGTACAAATACTGCTCACCCTTTCAACATTTCTACGACGAGTGATGGAACACACGGGGGAGGTGCAGTATATGCAGACGCAGGTCTCGTTTTGACGAGCAGTGCGGACGCGGTCCCGTTAATATACTCGTTCACCGTACCGATGGATGCTCCAGACTACTTATATTATTATTGTGGTATCCACTCTGGAATGGGTGGTCAATTCAATATAATCAAACCTACATTAGATAAATCGAGTCTGAAAATTGATGACATATCTGTACACACGGAAATGGTACACTTAGATGAACTCGAACGAATTAAACTTCAATCTAATAAACAAGACTATATCATCACGCAACTTCAACGTAACATGTTCCAAATTCCCGTCGCCGCTACGGACGGACTCGATGAAACGAAGTGTAGACTCAACTTTACAAACCCCGTGAAAGAACTCTATTTCGTGATCATGAAGAAAAGTTCCGCGTCTAGATCGATTCACCCATTCGATTATGACCATCCTAAGCAGGTATACCCTCCCGCAGGCGAACCCGATGTACGATATACAAACTACGAAAACCTCGTAAGTTTAGAAATGACCCTCGATAACGAAGTCATTCTCGATAAAATTACAGGGAATGTCATAAACCTACGCGCCGTGCAGAGTGGCATTCACCATTCAAGAACGCAACTCTTCAGGAGATTTTATTCGTATAGTTTTGCTCTTGAACCTGAACGATGGTATCCGACAGGACAGAAAAATTTCAGTATGATTAAAGATCAGAATATAAGTATGATTTTGAACAATGATATAGTCAATGATAGGGAACTTAGAGTTTACGCACTTAGTACTAATATATTAAGAATCCAAGATGGAACCGGACGAGTTATCTTCCCCAATGGCCAAATCGGCGATTGAAATTATTACACCAGTATTAGAAAGTGCCGTAGTGTTATCCGGACACTACGCCAAGGCATGTGGTCGCGATACCATTCTCGCGAAAGATATGGAATATTGTATGAAATATTGCGCCATGCATACAGTGGGACAGCAAATCGGGACTTATTGCCCCGAATTATATAACAGTGACGATTCAGGGGAGGACGATATATCTATAGATGATGAAATTGACGAATCCATATTTGAGCCTTATTCAGGGGATGATGAAAGGTTTACGAAAATAAATGACGCATATGACGCATGGGATGGGTGGTCCCCATCCAATCCGTCAGAAGAAATGATAAAAAATGCTATCGATAGTAATGGAAACATGCTCCGCACCTGAAGGTTGGACAGACTCTAAATATAAACAGCTCGACTCAGACTCGGATTCAGACTCAGATTCAGATACAGATTCAGATAAACCTGACACTATCAGGGGGTATCAACAAGAGAAATATAAAAAAATATTGTTTGTAGAAGATTTGATACCAGAATAAAAAATATCTGTATATTATAAAATGCCTCTCGACGCCGCCGCTGATACACTTATCGCCATCTCCCGCGAACTCGAGACTCAGTCTCTCAACTCCGTTGTGGCTGGTTTCTCCTTCGCCGCCGCCCTGTCCTGGATGGACCTGGTCCGATGGACTATCCATCAGGTTGTCAAGGTTCAAAAGAACGGTGGTATGAACTACACACTGACAGCTCTTTTCACAACGCTTCTTTCCGTCATCGTCTACATGGTGATCTCGCGCATCTCCAAGCGTGTCGTGAAGCCCAAGTCTCCTACGTACGCGATCACTCGCTAATTCGTCTGGGTTTGGTAAGTATAATAAAAAACATACCAGTGATAACTATTAGAAATATATAGATGAAACCATTCCACCTATTCGGATCTTCAAATTCGGGTATACGCATAGGTGGGGGTAGCGAAACGTCCATTTCGTCCATTTTCACGATAGGCATAACTGATAGTTTATCGCGAGAACATTCAATAGATAGTTTAATGATATGATTAGCGTTCCTGAAATCATACGGTATGAGTTGATTATTACTACTGTAAAAGAACTGAACACGTAACTTTGATATACTAGCTTGTGTCCCTGTATCAAAATTATGCTCAACTACATCATCTTTTCCCGAATAGTTAATCACGTCGCCACACATCAGTATCCTACCAGTATAAAAGGGTGTATCAGAATAAACAGTTTTATTAAATTCTTCAGATCCACTACTGAGCTTTAATATAAGCGCATCTGGTCCTTGTAAATTTATACTTCCTGATGTAATCACCGTACTAATCGACGCAACATTGCTCGGTGGGAAACCTAATATATCATGTGGTGTTGTATACCCGGCTGTAGCATTCGCAAACCCTTTCGTTCCACCATAGAAATCAAATCGAAACTCGTCACTCCCCGCGTCGAATTTGAGTGTATTATCATTGGAATCATATACGACGGTCACAGATTCACCCACTGCGGTCGTGAGTTTCGTTGCGAGTTCTGTTGCCAACGTGGTACCTTTGTAGTTTCCGTTATCTAGTGTAACAGTAGCCACTGTAGTGTCTGTCGTATTTGTTACAGTGAACGTATTGTTACGATCGTTAATTAACAATTGACTCGCATGAATTCGAGCAGAAGCGAGTGAAATTTTTCTGATATCGTAAATTGGATTTTTAAGTTCTATAACGTAATCACCTGGGTCTGGGTATATCGTAGGATCGCGTTCACTACTATCTATATCTAACGTGTATACGCTCATTAAAATATATGGATAATATTTTAATGGGTGTTGTTACTCAATAATTATTTATTTACATTGTTTGCTGAGCTATCGGGTTGTTCTGAAGCTGTTGCTTCGCGAAGCCTAAACTGTGATCCGTGGAACGAGGGTTTATGTTCCCCTTGTATGCGTTAAATTTATAGTACATGTCATTTTTGTATTGTTGTGTCCATCCTCCACTCATGGGACCCGTGCGTCCATCGACACGAGTCGTATCAGCTCGCATCGATGTAGGTAATCCACCCTGATTGAGAGCACCTGCGCGAACATTCATGCGACCAGCGTTACCCATACGGTTCGCTTTACCGCGACGATCATCGGGTCTGAAACCATACTTAGACAATTCTTCGACCGTGTGACTTGTACCAACTGTTCGCGCTTCACCAATCTGAACACCGGGCGACGCGAGATAACCATGCGCGAAAGTCGACACACCAGGTTGCACTTGGTTATTAAATCCATATTGTTCAACGTTACCATCCTTCTTGTTTCGTGTGGGATCTTGTGCGATTTTCATACCGGATACAACTCGTTTAGCACCGGGGAAATTGAGTGTATCATCACGCGCGCCAGTTTGAGAACGATTGGTCAAACGCTTCCCATTTACGTGCTCACCTCGTGTCACGTGCCCGTCAAACCCCTGCGCCCTACCACCAGCAACGGGGCGTCGCTCGGGAAGGAATGAGGTCTTCTCAGGTCGGTTATTTGCTATGTCGCCCATCTTACCGCGACGTCCACCAAACACGTCATGCGCCGGACCACTTCTACCAGGTAGAGTTGTGAGGCGATGCGCTCCTACATTTTCAGGGTTCACACGTACAATCTGCTGGAACCCACCCGCAGCTGCAACTTCCGGTCCGACCGCAATACCGGGACCGACATATTGTTTTTCGATGGGAGAAAGGTTATTCATACGACCATTATCGAACATACGCTCACGCATTTCCAAAACACCTTCTCCACTCGTTCTTGTATTGGGTACGATATCCGCAAAATTATTTGTTTCAATTTTAGACGCCGGAAGATTGTCGAGTCCAATCGGACGAGGGGCAGCTATATTGGGAACTTCTTCCTGAATATAGATAGAAGGTTGAACCCTTTCTGACACAATCTCATACTTTTCAGCTTTCTGGGTACTCAATTTTTTTCCCATGTACGCTAATCCGGCTATAGCTATTATAGAAATAGGATCTGCCATTCTTATTTCTTGTAAATATTTTTATTTAGTGGGATATCTCGTCACAAACATAGCATTTTGTGTATCCGCGCGAGTGCTTTCGGGTTCGTATGCCATCGAAGGTATTGGAAGTTTGCAACTCATATCTTGAAGAGGGAATAAATTTCTTTCATGTGTTTTTGTGAGTATTTTACCAAATCGACTCGTAGACTGGGGGCGCAACTGGTCACTCGTTTCAATATATTGAGCAGGAGCGCCTTTACCCGCCATGTAAGGCGACGTTCCGTAAAGCATCGTGTTGGGTCTTGAAGATCCGTAATTCAATGTACTGGGCTGAGGATAAACAAAAACTTCGTCGGTCGCACATACCGAAGGTCTTGCGGGATTTTCGACTAAATTCATACCCGGTTGGAGTTGGTACGCCATTTATTATTACATGAGAATATTATCTAGACTAAGCCGGCGATAGACCAGAACCCCTCGTCATACCACTCCGTTTATCATCATTAGCATCTAACCCACCGAAAGCTTCCAATTGAACACCACGCGCATCGGGGGTACATAAAGAACCATCTGTCCTACATGTCTGACCATTTTTGTCGCCATATAGCCATTCGGCAAATGCGGTTTGGTCACCCGGAATATTTGTTACCGGACCCGAAACAAATTGTCTGGAATAAGCATTGCGCTGCTGTTCCGGCATGGGGGACCGAGATTTTTGAGCACCGTAAGGAATATTACCCGATAACATTTTATTCACATCGTCTCGTACAGTGTCATAGTTACAAGCAGACGGTCTATCCGGACGCCCATCAAAATCGGACATGAGAACATTTGCCATGGGGTTGTCCTCTGTTGGTAATTGGCACGCGGACTCGTATCCTTCGCTCACTGGCATCGAACGTACATCTCCATCCTTTATCATATTGGATATTTCCATAACATAAAGAACTCCCAATGACATGCCACCTAATATAAATACACGTGTATCTCGTCGTACAAGATATAAGATACACGTAGCATAAATAATAAATCGTGCTGTAGCATTAACACGTTCCTCTGATGTATGTAATTTAGTTGGCCAGAATTCGGTGACCTTATCAGCTCTTACAATTTCTTTTGGGTCAATAAACAATGACGCCATTTATATTATATGGTTTTATTTTTTCAACATACCGCCGAGAAGTCCCTGCATAGATTGCATGAGTTTAGCTTCGTCGAAATCAGTCTCCCCATCTTCACCCTGCATCTTATCCGCACACTGCTTGGCAACATTTTCGATCATACTGAGAGTTTCAGATGGAATGGACGTAATCGTCATACCGAGCATGTAGAGCGTCTGTAGATATTGCCAGATGGCACTACGGGTACCTTCAGACGCTTTCGGCCAACATGTCTGAAGGTTAATATCCTTTAGGAAATCAATTGTACACGCATTCTCAATAAAAAAAGACTCGTCTCTAGAATTGATTTTTTCGACATGGGGTCCCACATTGGCCATAAAACCATCGACGATGAGTCGTCCATTGGCACCGCGCATGAGTTCAAACGCGGCCATGTATTTTTTTAACCCCTTTTCTTCTGGAAATGTCGTATGCAATTCCATAAGAAATTGTCCCATCATGTCATTAAATGCAGTGATGGAGGTCATGTTATATATACTATACGAGATTAAT
>Ga0308007_10001056_pt1 | contig 12246 bp, 8 predicted proteins | sample Neamet71_FD_203152 | JGI IMG/M metagenome (GOLD analysis project Ga0308007, IMG submission 203152) | Marine microbial communities from water near the shore, Antarctic Ocean - #71 | ecosystem: Environmental > Aquatic > Marine > Unclassified | place: Southern Ocean | collected 2014-06-07
CCTGAGAGACTTGTCCGTCACCTCCAATCACGACCTTATTGCCTCGGCGAACCGATACGATAGTGGTGCCTCTGTATTGATCCATAGCAGATATCCTGTTTTTTTTTGCGCAGCTTCAAAAGCCATGTATTAAACAAAATCTTTGAACGACGGACGCACCCATAGAGCGAGAGAATTCGGCGGCGATTAGAAATGTCTCTATTTATCGGTCACGCTATCACAGGCCATGGATGACCGTTCGCTGGAATCTATTCCATGAAAGTAGGATATGGGGCGAGACCTTGAGAATTCAAGCGCCGGCCTGCGCTGGACGTCGCTTGCGAGCTACTGAATAGTCATGCGCAGGCTGGGGATATTGTTTGCCCGAAGCAGCTTTTCTGCCTCTTTCAATATTTTGCTACTGGTATAGGGCCCTGATTGGACCAGATAGAGGGTTCGGCCAAGTAATTTTTGCTGCTTAACATTCGCGTCGAGGCCTAACAGTCTCTGTCTACCGTTTTCATTACGAGCTGATTCGAATTGCTGAAATGCCCCAGATTGGAGGATAAATCCGGGGTCGAAGGTTTCTTCAGTTTCCGTTCTAGTACCTGTTATTGCTATCTCAGCGACTTCTTCGACGGCTTCCTCCTGCTGCGCTGTCAGCTCAACTGGATTGGCATCTACCGACACTTCGTAGGCGGGTAGCTCGGTATAGAATTCGAGTTGCAGCTCTTCCTCGGCGAGCTCTTCGGCTGGCACTACTGTAGGTGGCTGCTTTGCGGAAGGGGTGTTGCCGGCCACCGGTTGATTGATAGTCAAAGGTGGTAGATTTCCTGAAAGATAGAATAGAAGGCAGGCGAACACGCCCAGGGCCATTCCTACAATGACCCCCGTGAACAAAAGTGACCATGTGGGTGGTGTGGCAACGGTCTGTCGTTCTAAAAGCGGTTCTGGCCTAATTTTGGCGAAATCTTGTGTCATGACTCTTGGAGGACTTCCACAGGCCGCAGCCTTAATTTAAGTTATTGTTTTAAGTAGTAATAATAGCTGGAAAACTTTGCACCCCTCAATTATCGGTTGTCTGCCGTTAAGCTATAGCGGAATCAAAGGCTTATCCCCGATTCTGAATTGTTAAGAGCTGCTCTAGACTAAATCCTGTGGGTCCACATCAATACTGAACCTAACTGATCTTGGCAGTTTCATGCCTTCCAGCTTTTCGCAGAGAGAAGAAAGCAGTGCCTGCATGTTACCGCGTTTATTGGTTTTCAGTAGTAACTGCACACGGTACTTGCCGGCTCTTTTCTCCATAGGGGCAGGAAGTGGGCCCAGCTGTTCGATTGGCAGTGAATTATGCGCAGAGAATTTTTGACAAAAATCCGCTATTTCATCGAGAAATTGAAGTGCCGGTTGGATTTTACTCGCCTCTGCCCGCAACAAACACAGGTAAGAGAACGGTGGTAACTGCGCGCTCATTCTTCCCTTCAGCTGACTTTCCGAAAATTCGGCATAGGTTTTATTGGCTAAGCTTTGCAGCGTTTCATGGGAAGCATGGCGTGACTGGATTAGAACTTCACCGGGCCGTTCGGCTCTTCCGGCTCTGCCAGCGACTTGGACTATAATCTGACCCATGTGTTCTTGGCCACGGAAGTCGGCACTGAATAAGCCAGAGTCGGCATCGAGTATGGCGACTAATGTAATGTTAGGGAAATGATGTCCTTTCGCGAGCATTTGCGTGCCCAGTAAGATGCATGGGTCACCTTTATTAATCTCCTCTAACATTTTTTCTAGGCTGTGCTTGCGCCGCGTCGAGTCGCGATCGATTCTGATTACTGGCGTGTGGTTAAATTGTTTTTGTAGGAAAGTCTCGATTTTTTGCGTACCGATACCCATGGTACTAAGGTCATTCGATTTGCAGCTGGGGCATAAGTGAGGCAGCCTTGCGGCTGCACCACAATGGTGGCATCGAATGCTGGGTGGGTTCGCGTGAACCGTAAAATGTGCATTGCAGTTTTCACATTCACAAATCCAGCCGCAGGTTTGGCAATTCAATATCGGCGCGAACCCTCGTCGATTTATAAAAACGAGCACTTGATTGCGTTGTTGTATGTGTTTGCGAATCCTGTACAGCAGTCGTTCTGAGAAACCCTCAAACATCGCTTCACTCAAAACATCGATGACTTCCATAGCTGAAGGTTGATCGATACCCGTGCGTTGAGTTAGATGCAGATGAACAAATTTATTACTTTGTGCATTGTGCAAACTTTCTAGGCTCGGTGTTGCTGAGCCTAGAACGATACAAATACTTTCCTGTCGTGCCCTGATTACTGCTAGGTCCCGAGCTGAGTAGCGAAATCCATCCTGCTGTTTAAAAGAGGAGTCGTGTTCCTCATCGATGACTATTAACCCTGGGTTTGCCAATGGAGTGAAAACGGCAGAGCGCGTGCCTATAACTATGCCAGCATTTCCATCTCTGGCTTGTGACCAAGCTGTCATTCTTTCGGTCTCGTTGAGACCAGAGTGTATGCTCACCACAAGGCAGCTGAAACGTTGCTTAAATCGCGCTATGGTCTGTGGCGTTAGTCCGATCTCTGGCACTAGAACTAAGCACTGTAGCCCCTTAGACAGCTGCCGCTGCATAATACGCATATATACTTCAGTTTTGCCGGAGCCAGTGATGCCATCGAGTAGAAAACACTCGTATCCATTCAAGGCTTTGCTGATTGTGGTTACGGCTATAAGCTGCTCTTCGCTTAGCTCAATATCGAAATTTGACTCTGGCTCCAGCGGTTCGAAAAAAGCTGCAGCTGCGTCTGTCCGAGAATTTTCTTCAATCAGATTCTTTTGTAGTAGCTGCACTAGCAGCGTCTTGCTGAATCCAGCTTGTCGTAATTTGGATTCGGTTATTTCTCCGGCCGAACGAATAAAGCCAAGCAAGGCTTTCTGTTTTACTGCGCGACTTAGCAGGCCCGTTTCGGAAGTTGTTGGTTTGCTGGCGATCCAGAATTTACTATTCTCTCGCAGGGGAATGCCATTACGCAGCTTGGCGGGGAGTGCGGCAGCAAAGACTTCGCCTATAGGGTGTTGATAATATTTTGCTGCCCATAGAAGTATTTTAAAGACGGCATCATTTAGTATCGGTTCGGTGTCTAGCAAGGCAAGGATCGGCTTTAGCTTTTCCTTCTCTAATACAGAGCTATTGGCGACTGATACTACCAAGCCGATTAGCTGCTGCCGACCGAACGAAACTTTCACTCGCATTCCGGCTTGAGGCTCAGGTGAAGCTTGCTGCTGCGGCATTGGGAGGTAGTCGAAGACTCTGCGCAGAGGAGATGGCACGGCGACTTTTAAGATTTTGCCGTGATATTTTGCTTTAGCTTCAACTGACATTTTCTATAACACTGTAGAATGGCCTAATCGGAATCGCATAGTAAGTTCAAAAGGTTTAGCAAACAACACGTGCTTATGATTTGAGGGTTAGGTTGGTTATTGCCACATCTACATACCCAAGCGCTTGAATCCTTCGGTGCCTTGCGCCGCTATCCCGATAGTTTATACTTCGTTGGGTTTTCTTCCTGCGCAGAGCGCGACGGTTATAGAGTTTTTAAGGATATAGAAAATGACACCGCAGTCTCCACCAGCCGAATTACTCGCCGCGAGAGAACAGATTGATATTATTGATCGAAAATTGGTTGAGCTGCTTGGAAAACGCTTCGAGTCCACTCATCAAGTTGGTCTGTTAAAGGCAAGCCAGGCACTTGAGCCTGTCGACGCAACTCGCGAGGCGGAGAAGCTGTCCGAGCTGAGCGCACTTTGCGAGCAGTATAATCTGAACCCAGCGCTAGTTACGGAACTGTTCAGCAAGATCATGGCAGAGGTCGTGAAGAACCATCGCCAGTTGCGTGAATAGCCCTTTGCGCACGCGCTATCTATTTCAGCTGTGCATTCCCCTGCCTTGTCTTTAGCAGGCCACTTGCGTCTTTTCTCTTCTCTGTTAAAATGCTCGCCCCAAGTGGGAATGCCGCACAAAATAGGCTACTCTGACTGGAAAGCAGATGTGGTGCAGCAGTGAAAAAACGATTGCCGTGGCGACATTAACTGAGAGGAAATATCATGAAACCTGGAATTCATCCGAAATACGAAGTCATGAAAGCTACTTGTAGCTGTGGCAATGTAATTGAGACCAAGTCCACTTTGGGCAAAGACATTCTCATTGAAGTATGTGCTCAGTGCCATCCATTCTATACGGGCAAGCAGAAGATATTGGACAGCGGTGGTCGAGTAGATCGATTTAAGAAGCGATTTGGTGCTAGACGAGTTTAAGCCTGGTCGGTTAAAGATAGCCTAGAAAATCTTTTCCGTAGAAAGCTCCTCACTTTCTACGCCGGCAGAATCAATGCTTGGTAATAATGCGCCATCACTTGTTGGAGCATTTTCAGTTCTGAAATACTCAAATATTGTATCAGGTTCGCCCGGTGTAGCGGGTGCTCCTGTAGTCTTGTTAATGAGTCGATCCTCAATTCCATCCGGGCGTTTCATTGTATTCTCGGGCATGCCTTCGAGGGCAACCTTCATGAAGTCGATCCAAATGGGCACGGCAACCGTTGCGCCTTGCTCCCTCTCTCCTAGTGGCTCTGGCTGATCGAAGCCGACAAACACAGTGGTAGCGATGTCTCTGTTGAAGCCTGAGAACCAGAGTTCCTGGGGTCCATTCGTGGTGCCGGTCTTGCCCATTAGGTCTGAGCGACCTATCTCCCTATTGACGCTCGCGCCACTGCCTTCTTCGATGACGGAGCGCAGCATAGAGTTCAGAATAAAGGCGATCTGCGGGTCGATGATTCGTGGTGCCAGGACTATTTCTGATGAGGCATCACCCATCGTGTTTCTGCAATTTTCACAGACTGTTATTGGCGTTGCTGTGTATACATTTCCATCAGCTAAGTTAGCAATTTCTTTGATGAACCAGGGCTCGATTTTGTAGCCTCCATTTGCAATCGCCGAGTAGGCTGTGACGACCTCGATTGGCTGAACGTCCTGGCTGCCGAGTGCCACGGTGAGATCGTTGCGAGGGAAGTTTTGTGTTTGAAAGCCAAACTTAGCCGCGAACGCGAGGACCTTATCGTCGCCGACTTGATCGTACAATCGCACTGCAGGCACGTTCCGGGATTCCTTCAGCGCGTAGCGCAGGGTGATCGGGCCCAGGAAATTGTTTTCATAGTTGTTCGGTCGATAGTCTCCACGAGAAATGGGTGCATCGTTGATGGTCGTTGCAGCGGAATAGCCTTGCTCAAGGGCAGTGCCATAGAGAAAGGGCTTGAAGTTTGACCCTGGAGGTCTAGCAGTGATGACACGGTTTACTTGACTGCGCCGAAAATCATAGCCGCCCACCAAGGCAATGATTTCACCATTACTTGGGGACATGGATACAAGTGCACCTTGAATGTCCGGTATTTGCCCGAGTTGCCATTCACCATCCACGCTCTTCAAGCGAATTAGATCACCTATCTGAACTACTTCAGCAGCCACCTTTGGCGGTGGCCAGGCGTCGTTTCTAGAATTAAATTTATAAGCCCAGCTAATACCGTTCCATTCGACCTTCGCTGTTTCCCCTGACTTTAGAACTGCCTCAAAACTTAGATCGTCTAAAGACGTGACGATTGCGGGGTGCTGGTTGCCGAGTAGGGACACTTTCTGTAGTTCTTCTACCCAAGCTTGCCTCGTATCACCGTTCTGGTTTGGATAGAGTTCAGCTGGGTAGTTTGCAGTTGCGCCCCGATATCCATGCCGCTTGTCGTAGTAGTTTTCTAGGCCATTCACCAGCGCTTTATTCGCAACAAGTTGCATATTGCCATCGATAGTTGTTACAACTTCAAAGCCTTGGCTATAGGCTTCTTCTCCGTGCTCCTCGTAAAGCTGTTGACGAACCATTTCGGCAACATAGGGTGCCGAGACTTCGATATCACGATTGCGACGTCGAGCACTAATAGGCGATTGATCAGCATCATCGAACTCGCCTTGAGTGATCATTTTCTGCCTAAGCATGTTCAAGAGTCGGGTTCGGCGGCGTTCAATAGATCGAGTAGGGTTGCTCAAGGGGTTGCAGGCAGAGGGGCAAGGCAGCAATGAAACCATCATTGCTGCCTCGGCTAACGATAATTCGTTTACCTCTTTGCCATAATAGACATAGGCGGCTGCGCCGATGCCATCCGCGCCAGCACCGAAATAAGCGGTGTTGAGATACAGCGTCAGGACTTCTTCTTTCGTTAACTCTCTTTCGATTTGCAGGGCAAAGGGAATCGATTTGATCTTGCGCAGGTAGACTTTGTCGCTATCGAACGAGAGGTTGTTCGTAAGTTGCATGGTAATGGTGCTCCCACCACCGAGGTTCACGCCACGAATGATCCCATAAAGCCCACGCACTAAGCTTTGCAGATCGACGCCGGGGTGAGAATAGAATCGCACGTCTTCCGTCGCAATGAGCGCATCTGTAAGTAAAGTAGGAATGTCATCGTAGTCCACGGGCTCACGACGATTTCCGATCTCGTCGATTAGACGTCCATCAGACGTGTATATTCGCAGTGGTGTTTCAAGCTGAACGTTTCGATAGGTTTCGGCAGCAGGAAGCAGTGGTGCCAAATAGAGATAGGCTGCGGAGGCAATCATTACTGCCCCAGCCATTCCGGCCACCATTATTGTGACTGCCCATTTGAGAATTTTCTGCATCTTGATCCGCACAGGTAATAAGTCTCGAAGATTAGCCGCCGGCTGCGAGGCACTTTCCTCTAATTAAGTAGAGAAACGAGCACTGAGCCACATAATTAATCTCAGCTTCTTAATATGGGGCGCTACGCTTTATAAGTATACACTCGACATCTAAAAATTCCCGTCTATTCTAGGGCTTAATGCCAGCTATGCCAATAAGGGATGAGCGCGTTGACGGTAGTGGAATCGTTCGAAGAATTTCGCAATATGCTAAGAGATAAACCTGTTCATATATCAATCACTTTTGACAGCGGGCTTCGTAGTGGCCTCCAAATTTATTCGATACCGCTTAAAGTCGCAGTCATTCAGTCTGTTGGGTAATTGACCGAAAGTGCAAACGTGACCTGCTTCAAAGAATTTCGGACAGGATTACTTCGCAGTATAATGATGAAGTTATTTGTTCTGAAAGTCTGATAATTAATTGATAACTATAAAAATTTTATTCCTGGCCGATAATACTAGACAACCAAGGTTTGTGGATGGTTTTGCTAGGTTTGGCCATTATTAACAGTGCTTTCTCAGCCTAAGACTGGGCTAGTTCATTGATTCGCAGTATAAGGGGTCTAGGCAGTCGCTTCATTCTAGGAATGAGTTATAAGAAGAATGCTTTAGGAGTTTCTAAGCGCTTGAAATATATGAAAAATATTAGCGCTGTAAGCATTTTTTTAAAAGCGAGCGCGATGTCGGGGAATAGACATTAGCATGGCCTCGGCCAAAATTTTGCAGCTAAGCCCAAGTGGCTTTTGTTACAAGGTGAATAATTATTTAATGCTTAATCCGCTCGCTGATTGTGTTGGCGAAAAAATATTAGTGATACCGATGCCGATGCCGATGCCGTGGGCGATTATATCGATAAGGCCCTCATCATATTGAAGCCCTTGCTCAAAGATTCCGCGGTTGTCATGGTGGGTTCCTGCCTGAATTGATCGCTTTATTCGGCGTTTCCCTAGCCTTAGCGATTCAGTCCAGGCAGCTCCTATTTAGTCGAGGTAATCAAGTGACGAGCAAGCTGTAGTGTGAGTGTGAAGTGTATGAGCTATTCTGGAAATTTATTCCTTGTTGGGCCAATGGGTGTTGGTAAGACTACGATCGGGCGAGTACTTGCCGATTTGCTTGGCATGAATTTTTTTGACTCCGACCACGAAATAGAAGTATTGACTGGGGCCGATATCCCTTGGATTTTCGATGTCGAAGGCGAGAGCGGATTTCGAATTCGTGAAACGCGGATGATCAAGGAGCTCACTCAGAACAAAAATATTGTGCTGGCGACCGGTGGCGGTGCCGTCATCTCAGCTCAGAATCGGGAATGGCTGAAGGCAAGAGGTGTCGTAGTCTATCTACGCGCACCTATAAGCCAGCAGGTCGAAAGAACGAACCGCGATAAAACGCGGCCGTTACTGCAAACGCCTAACCCGGAGCAGAGAATTCGTGAGTTGATGGAACTTCGCGAGCCGCTCTATCAAGAAGTCGCGGACATGGTTGTGGATACCTATCGAAGAAACCCGAAGACTATTAGTCATGAAATTTGTAAGCAACTCAGAGTTGGATTGGGCGGTTCGCAAGCAGAGTAGTTTCTGCTTAGAGCCGTTGTTCAAAATTTGGAATAGAGAATAATGATTACTGTAGACGTTGAACTAGGTGAAAGATCCTATCCAATCTTTATTGGCCAGGGTTTACTCAGCAAGGCAGAGCTCGTAGCGCCATATTTAGGGAAGGGTAGGGTCGTTATAGTTAGTAACGATACGGTAGGGCCTCTTTACATTAATAAGGCGAGGCAGATGTTTCCCCTGCAGGATGTTACGGAGATCGTTCTGCCAGACGGTGAGGTGCATAAAGATCTCGATGCTATAAGCCATATTTACAATATCTTACTTGCTGGCAAATTCGATCGGAATACTTTATTGGTCGCTCTAGGCGGAGGAGTTGTGGGCGACATTACCGGCTTTGCGGCTGCCACTTATCTGCGAGGAATTAACTTTATCCAAATTCCTACTACACTGCTGGCTCAGGTCGACTCGTCGGTAGGAGGGAAGACTGGAGTGAACCATCCTTTGGGTAAAAATATGATCGGTGCGTTCTATCAGCCTCGCTGCGTGTTGGCGGATACCGATGTATTGAGCACCTTGCCACAACGTGAAGTGAAAGCGGGTCTAGCAGAGGTGCTCAAATACGGGCTTGTTTATGACGCTGAATTTTTTGACTGGCTTGCAGCAAATAGTCGAGGTATTGGCGAGTCTGATTCAGTACTGCTGTCGCAGGCAATCAGAATCTGTTGCGAGATTAAGGCCGAAGTTGTGGCCAAGGATGAAAAAGAGTCGGGGATTCGTGCACTTCTTAATTTAGGGCACACCTTTGGTCACGCGATAGAAACAGCAAGCGGGTACGGTAATTGGCTGCACGGAGAGACAGTGGCAATGGGCATGGTGATGGCGGCGGATCTATCGCGCCGACTGGGCTGGATAGACATCGGCGTTGCACAGCGAATTCGTGGAGTCTTAGAAGAAAATTTTGGTATGCCGGTGCTTCCTCCTGCCGTCATAACAGTAGAGCAATATTTAGATTTAATGTTGTCAGATAAGAAGGCGGAATCGGGCAAAATCAGGTTTGTATTACTGAAAGCCATAGGTGAAGGCGAAGTATATGGAGATATCGATCCATCGATACTCGAGAGCACTTTAACCGCTGGCGAGAATCTCTGTAAGTAAGCGGATAAATAGCGTCGATAACTATGAATAAATATGTCCATTGGTTAAATCTTGACTTTGACCCGTTTGAACCTGGCGCACCGAGTCGTGACTTTTATCGCAGTAGTCACCGTCAAAATCTGCTCGATCAGATTGTTGAGTTTTCTCTTTACAGCAACGCCATGATTGCTGTTACTGGTCCCGTAGGCGCTGGAAAGACCACCCTCGCTAAACATTTCTGTGACCGATTCGCTGACGAAGCAGTGTGTATAAAAGTAGATGCAGCCTTATTTATGAATCAGAATCAATTTCTTGAGACGATACAGGGTGTTCTGGGATTTAAACTTGTGGATAGTTCGAGTACTAATTCGTCAATAGATCAGATCTGCCGCTATGCTGCGGAGCTCGATCTGGAAGCGCGTTCGCTGATATTGATCATCGATGATGCTCACGAACTCAGCGCTGAAGCACTGCAGACCCTCACGAAATTGTTAGAGAGCTGTGTCGATTCGAGTATCCATGCATTGTTGTTTGGCGGAAATCCGCTCGATAGCGCGCTACAAAGCATACTTACTGACGATGCTCAGGAGCGGCTAGCGATTTTTCCGCTAGATGGGTTTGCCAGTGACGAGACCCTAGAATATATTCGCTTCAAGTTAGCAACAGCCAGATTCACAAAAGAATTGCCAATTGATGTTGGCATCATTGATGTCATTCATAATTCATCTCGTGGTATCCCTGGCGCGATCAACAACCTAGTAGCTGATGCTCTAAACTCAGCTGCACCAGCCTGTGAATCTGATGAGCTTGCAGGCATTGGTCCGACTTTAGGCAGGAATAGCATTGAGCAAGTTGATGACTACGAGAGAATTGGAGTTCTAGAAGCTTATGACAGTGATGAGATCGGAGATCGAGAGCAAGCTTGGGTAGCGGGCATTCAGCCCAGGTATTGGGCTCCCGCCACGGTGGTCGTGCTGCTAACAGGTGCTCTACTTTTTGGGGATACAAGCCCAGGCGACAGACAGTTGATACCTATCGCTGTTGCGGTGACCCCAGGGGCAACTCAAGTTGTCGAAGTTGAGCGGCTAGCTGATATGGCTGTTGTTGTGCCGTTGTTAACCTCTGCAGATCAAGCCGTCGTAGCGGAGTTGGAAGGATTTCAGGTGACCGGGGCCGCGGCTCAAGATCAATCAAACTCAATAGACGTAGCTATTGTAGAAGAAGTCGTTGCTGCGGAAGCAGTTGCTGCCGTAAACAATGATGTTGAAGTGGCAGAGACGATTGTTGAAGTTGCAGTAGAGGAACAAACAGCGGTGATAACAATAGCATCGTCATTCGTGGAGCGACTACTTCAGGCATCACCTGGGACTTATGCCGTGCAACTTTTAGCCTCCTACTCGAAGGCGAGTATCATTGAATTTATAGTTCAATTGGGCGGGGATCATCCTGCTAGTTATTTCGAAACACGTTACCAAAATAAGCCTTGGTTCGTGGCAGTGCTGGCGCCCTCTGATGATAGGGATGAGGCCACTGGTATAATCTCCTCTCTCCCAGCTATATTGCGCTCCAATGAGCCATGGGTTCGATCTGTTGCAGGGATTCAAACTGACATCCGAAAGCTGCTTGATTCCAAGCTCGTCTCGGTAAAGTAGCGAGTATGCAAAGTCTTTTGTGAATGGCTGGCTAGGTCGAGGGGCACTCTCACTCTGTGCCTCGATTGTGAATAAATGCTGCTCGTGTAAAATCGTCCCCTTTTTGCAGGTTCAACGAATCTCAAGCTGTTTCCTATCTGGCTTCGGGTTTGCTGATGTCCTTACCTTGACAAGTAAAGTGAGCAAGCTGTGACCTTAAAGAACGATCGATTATTGAAAGCCCTGTTAGGTGAGCCGGTGGATGTTACTCCTGTATGGATGATGAGACAGGCAGGCCGCTATCTTCCTGAATACCGCGCTACGCGCAAACAGGCAGGTGATTTCCTAACGGTATGTAAAACGCCAGAGTTAGCATGTGAGGTCACCATGCAGCCACTGCGGCGCTATTCCTTCGATGCGGCAATTTTGTTCTCAGATATACTTACGATTCCTGATGCACTAGGGCAAGGTTTATATTTCTCCGAAGGTGAGGGGCCTAAGTTTCATAAGGTTATACGGTCGGCGGCGGATGTCGAGCAATTGCCCGAAGTCGATATAGCGGACGAATTGTCCTACGTGACAGATGCCGTATCGATAATTCGTAAAGAGTTGAATGGAGCGGTGCCGCTGATCGGATTTTCTGGGAGTCCTTGGACCTTGGCGACCTATATGATCGAGGGCGGGGGTAGTAAGGATTTCCGCATCGCCAAACAGTTCATGTATGACAATCCAGAAGCCATGCACCTTTTATTAGAAAAATTGACAGACTCAGTTGTCGACTACCTGAATGCACAAATCCGTGCGGGTGCGCAAGCTGTTCAGATATTTGATACCTGGGGTGGAATTCTAAGTGGCAACGCATATCGAGAATTTTCTCTTAACTATATGACGAAGATCGTCAGTAAGCTGTATAGAGAAAATGAGGGTCGACGCGTTCCCGTTATTTTGTTTACCAAGAACGGTGGGCAGTGGCTTGAATCGATTGCCGACTCTGGCTGCGATGCAATCGGCTTGGACTGGACGACTGAAATCGGTGAAGCGCGATTCAGGGTTGGGGATCGAGTTGCCCTGCAAGGCAATATGGACCCTTCTATTTTATATGCGTCTCCCTCGGTCATTCGTGAAGAAGTGTCGACCATTCTAGCGAGCTTCGGTTTAGGTGAAGGTCATGTATTTAATCTTGGTCATGGAAT
>Ga0308007_10001060_pt1 | contig 12235 bp, 12 predicted proteins | sample Neamet71_FD_203152 | JGI IMG/M metagenome (GOLD analysis project Ga0308007, IMG submission 203152) | Marine microbial communities from water near the shore, Antarctic Ocean - #71 | ecosystem: Environmental > Aquatic > Marine > Unclassified | place: Southern Ocean | collected 2014-06-07
CCCACAGTCTGTCCCCATTGGAACCAATCAAGACTCTATAAGAGAGCATGAAAACCTGCCCACATGAGAAGGATCTTGCTGCCCCTTCTTCTCGTGATTTTATTCAGCATGAACGTCCAGGCAGAGACCTACAAAATCTCCGGTCGGGCCAGTTACGCAGATGACACACCTGTAGCCCTGCAGTACATTTCTGTTGAATGTGAACAAGGTGCCATCGATTGCTATCAGTACCGAGGTACAAAATCGATCACTGACGCTTATGGCTATTTTACCATCCTCATTGATGCGAACGGTGAAGACAATGATCTCGATATCCAATTGACCTTGCGCGGTGAAAACTTCACTCATACAATCGATGTTGAGAAGCATCAAAATTCGAGTGATGACAGGGTCTACCAAGACCTTCAACTCAAACAAAACCCTCCGCCTTCAGGTGTAATCATGGGACTTAGTTGTGCGCTTTTGGTGTTCATACTTGCCTTTCTTTCAGTCTTGGCAAAGACTCGACGAAGGCTGTCCACCAGGCAGGGGCGATTGGAATTCAGAGGGTACAAACAAGCAAAACAACTTCAATGTTCAAAATGCAACGAAGTGGTTGTTCAACACCAACTAATCATGCATTTGGTTGTTGACCACGACATGGAACCGTCTGATGCTGGGAGACTGACTGGAAAGATCATGCGGCGTACGTGGTCCGAAGAGGAATGAGATCGATCTTGGAACTGACTCGTGGATCGATGGTCTGCTGAATCACTCACTTTGCTCTTCAGTGCCACTCGAAGCCTCTGGGAAAATCGCCATCACGTCATCAGCAGATTGCGCGAAGAAGACCTCAAACTCGGCCAAATAATCGTCCTTGGTTGAATTAAAGTGCATCTCAAAGGCTGCATCAAAGCCCAACTCATCAAGGTCACCATAGAAGCCGTCAGTGAATGCCTCCGTGCCTTCATTGTGAATCAGGTAGGCGATGAACCAGCACCCAACGTCGTAAACGTTGACCTGTGAAGAATAGGTTAACTCATCGAGGGGCACATCTTGTCCATTGTAGCCGTCATGGGACATTTCCAGTTTCCACCGCATGGTATCCCTGAGGTGGTTTTCCTCCATCCCCTCCTGTGCTGCATACAAGGATTGAGCCATGAACTCGGCTCCGCCTTCGGAAAACCACGGGGTGTCTTTCCCACCCATCTTGGCATCCCGTTCGCAGGTATCCCTGTTGTCGTTCGTGCATTCATCGCTGATGTGGGAGTGTTGGAAGATGTGGAAGTATTCGTGAAGGGTGACGGGTTTGTAATCGTCTTCTTCTGGACCCGGGTACTTTGCAGACATGGTCATCATCATGAAGTCATACTCGATGTTGGTGCGCTTGAACGTGCCAATGGCTGCACCACCCTCCTCGATGTACTGTGTGAAAATCTGGTAATTTTCATTTGCACAATCCCATTCCTCGTTCCAGTTTTCATCAAGCGCTTTGTGGCGCTCACAATAGAGGTCTTCCAAGGCTTGGGCCGCCTCAAGATCTTCACCGACGATGTAGATTTCAATTGGTCCAAAGTTGCCCCATTCTTCAGCACCAATGTTGTACCATTCCATGGTGATGTTGACCGTTTCGTTCGAGACATCTGAAGCTTTGAACACCTCTGGTTCAGCGCATGTGACCATGCCCCACAGAAGGGTCCCATTCGTTCCATCAGGGCATATGATGGCACCTGGTGGCGCCTCGGCCTCGGATGCTTCGCCTTCTGTTGTTCCGCCTTCTGTTGTTCCGCCTTCTGTTGCAATGGTGTTCTCATCAGAACGGGGTTCAGTTGGCTCGTTGGTAGCGAGATAGGCTGCGAGCGAGCCGACAATGAAAATCGTGCAGAGGAGGATGGCGACGCCTTTCTTCATGCCCCACGCCACCCAGCATCGATTTATGAAAATAACTCATAACGGTCCTGAAAACTTCCACATCGGCGAGTTTAAACACCCTCCCAAGATGGGTAAAATATGTCAATCATAACAGCATACAACGAAGCTTGGGACAACGGAGACGTCGACGCACTTGCGGAACTCATTCACGATGATTGTGTCTTCAATCCTCACGTCGGTGGCATCACCATGAGCAAGTCCGATATTATCGGCTTCGCTGGTGGCGGCAACGCCCCTCAATCTGAACACAACAGGATCCTCTTCGAAAACGACGACGTTGGTGTCGCTCATTCCATCGTTCACTTTGCCAACGATTCAGACTCTGAAGCCGTGATGTCCTTCATGCGATTCAAAGACGGTAAAATCATCTCCATGGAAACCGGCGCAACACCAATATCCGACGATTACAAACTCGTTGGTACTGAGTGAACACCGATGCAAGAGCGCTCATGCGCCCAGCCCGAATCACCTTTGAGGTGAAAGGTTCGAAACCTGATGCGCTACGGCCACGAGGTGCCTCATGACGAAGGCATCAAATTTCAGTGATGTCGTTGCGCTCAGTGGAGATGCCAAACGCCGTCTCGGCTTCTGCATAGACTGCGCCGTCGATGGTGCCTGCTCGAACCAGTGAAGAAAGGGCTGCAAGCGCAATCGCCTTGCCGTCAATTTCGAAGAATCGTCGCAGGGCCTCTCGGGTGTCCGAGCGGCCAAAGCCATCGGTACCGAGCACGGTGTAATGGCCACCGACCCACTGTCGGATCATGTCAGGCACAGCCGCCATGTTGTCAGAAACAGCGATCACAGGCACGTTGCCCTTACCGAGCACTTGCTCGACCCAAGGCTGCTTAGCATCCTCGGTTGGGTGAAGTCTGTTGTATCGGTCGCAGGCCAATCCTTCTCGGCGCAATTCCCCGTAGGAGGTTGCAGAGTAGATTTCAGAGCGGACGCCCAAGGCTTGGAGTTTCTCAACGGCATCCAAAAGCTGGACCATGATTGGCCCTGAGCCGAGCAATCGAACAATTGGTCCCTTGCCCTTTGGTGCACCTCGAAGCAGGTAGAGGCCTCGAATGATGCCTTCGTCGACGCCTTCTGGCTTCGGAGGCATTGGATAATTCTCGTTGTAGACGGCGATGTAGTGGATGACGTCCTTGTCTTGACCGTACATCTCATCGATGCCGTGGCGAATAATAGTGGCCAGTTCGTAAGCGAACGCAGGATCCCATGCTCGCACAGCAGGGTTGGTGTGGGCCATCAACAGGGAGTGGCCGTCTTGGTGTTGGAGACCTTCTCCATTGAGGGTGGTGCGTCCAGAGGTTGCACCCATCAGGAATCCACGGGCGCGCTGATCTGCTGCCGACCAGATGAGGTCAGCCACGCGCTGGAATCCGAACATCGAATAGAAGGTGTAGAACGGAACGGTTGGGTAGTGGTGGGTGGCAAATGAGGTTGCAGAAGCGATGAACGTCGAGGTTGCCCCTGCTTCATTGATGCCTTCTTCCAAGAGTTGGCCTTTGGCTGATTCCTTGTACTTCATCAGCACCTTGTGGTCGACCGGTTTGTACAACTGGCCTTCAGGGTGGTAAATGCCGAATTCCGCAAACAAGGGATCCATACCGAAGGTGCGGGCCTCATCGGGAATGATTGGAACGATGCGCTCACCGAATTCTTTGTCCTTCATCAAGGCGCGTAAAATACGCACGAAAGCCATGGTGGTCGAGATTTGCATTTTTCCTTTGGTGCCTTCATCGAACTCGCCGTAGGTGGCTTCACCTGGCAGGCTAAGATCGAACTTTGGCACGGAGCGGCTTGGCATGAAGCCGTCCATAGCACCTCGGCGTTGCTTAGCGTAAGCCACCAGTTCAGGAACATCTTCAGGCATGACGTAAGGATAATTCTCAAGGTCTTCATCTGAAAACGACAAGCCAATATCGTCGCGCATGTACTGAATGCTTTCCATTCCTGCTTTCTTCTTTTGATGGGTGGTGTTTCGACCTGCAAAGGCTGGACCGAGTCCGTATCCTTTGATCGTGCGCATCAGCACAACGGTTGGTTCGCCCTTGTGGGCGGTTGCTTGGGCGTAGGCTGCGTGGAGTTTGATGAAGTCGTGACCGCCAACATCAGCGCACAAGTCGACAAGGTCTTCATCGCTCAGGTGAGCGACCAAGGCTGCAAGTCCTTCTGAGTTGAACAAGTCCTTGCGGATGATGTCGCCGTCTGCAGTCATGATGCGTTGCTCGTCACCGTCGACGAGTGAATCGAGGCGTGCTGCGATCAGTCCAGTGGTGTCACGAGCAAACAATGGATCCCAACTGCTGCCCCAGAGCACCTTGATGACGTTCCAGCCAGCTCCACGGAAGCGGCCTTCGAGTTCTTGGACGATCTTGGAGTTGCCCCGGACCGGTCCGTCGAGTCGCTGCAGGTTGCAATTCATCGTCATCACGATGTTGTCGAGGCCTTCTCGGCCTGCCAGTGAAAGTTGGGACAACGATTCAGGCTCATCGGATTCTCCATCACCCATCGTGTACCAGACGCGTGAGTTGATGGTTGAAACCAAGCCACGGTCTTCGAGGTAGCGGTTGAATCGAGCCTGATGAATCGCAGTCATGGCACCAAGGCCCATGCTGACGGTTGGGAACTCCCAGAATTCAGGCATTAACCGTGGATGCGGGTAGGAAGACAGCCCTTTGCCACCGGTTTCTTGTCGGAACGCCTCCATTTGTTCATGGGTCAAGCGACCTTCAAGCCAAGCTCGGGCATAGATACCGGGTGAAGCATGGCCTTGCCAATACAGGTGATCGCCTTGGCCTGCGCCATCTTTTCCGCGGAAGAAGTGGTTAAACCCGATTTCCCAAGCGTGGGAGACGGAAGCATAGGTCGAGATGTGGCCGCCAATGCCTTCGAAGTATTTGTTCCCGCGAGTCACCATCATCATTGCGTTCCAGCGAATGACACCATGGAGCCGCTTTTCCAAATCCAAATCGCCAGGATAGGTTCCTTGTTGATCTGGGTGAAGGGTGTTCATGTAAGGGGTGTTGACGACATCGATTTCGACGCCAGCATCTCGAGCTGCATCAACTGTGGAGAGCAATAAACGACGAGCTTCTTCTTCGCCGATTTGGTCGCGAACGGCCAAAATTGAGTCGATCCATTCCTGTGTCGCCACAGGGTCTGGGTCAGGCAGCGTACCTCGAACACCAAAACGCATCTCATGCTCCTCCTTGCCACCCCCTCCAACCCCGGGGTTTTCAACCCCTCGCCCCGGAGAAGACACAAAATTTGACCCGAACCCGGTTTTTGAGGCCAAAAAACAGCCTCCGGCTCTCTATACATCGTTTCTGACATGTCGTTTTCAAGAAATACCTGCATAAGAGATAAAGACCGAAACGAAAGGGCGGGAGATATGTCCGTTCAGGCTATGGTACAAACGATGATTGATGATTTGACTGCTGCTCTTGCTGATGCTGTAAAGCACGACAAGGGTAACGCCGCTGCTGGCACCCGTGTCCGCAAGGCTATGCAAACTGCAAAGTCCGCTGCACAAGACGTGCGCGCACAAGTCCAAGCTGACAAGAACGAGTGAGGTTAGGGGCGCATTAAAACGCGCCACTCGCCCCCACCGTTGAGAAGATCTGCTTCTCCGCTTGATTCAACAACCCATCCAGTGGGAACGTTGTCAACATCCGGCGAAAGTACGATCACGTTCACTTGAGAAAGGTTCTGCTCCAAGTCGTCAACCCAGTTGACGTCCATCGACCGCCAATGACCCGTTATGTTGTTGGCTTCAGCATCAAGCGGTTCGTAGAAGGTGTAGAACCAATGCATTCCAAGCGTCGCTTCTGAAACAAAGAGGAAGTGATCGCCCTGCTCGAGAGGCATTGCTTCAGCAGCATCATCGGTCCATGTTGTTTGACCGTGGATGCTCGCCAGCAAGGTCACTGGAAGAAGCACCAGAAGGGTGACAGCGATTGCTTTTGCCAGACCTTGTGGTGCGTCAAGGGAAGGGGCGTTTGCTTCGATCTTCAACTGCTTCAGCAGCATCACACAAGGAATGAACAACAGCGTCACATATCGGCCGTTGTTCCCCATCGTCCAGATCACACCTGGCCATGAGGAGCCCCAAAGCACCGATTCAAAGGTCCAAAGTGCTGCAATGTAGAACACCAAAGCGACCATGGCGGCAGAAATCATGGCGGCCATCGTGGCCATCTTTGGATCGTTTACCTCTTTGAGAGCGTGAAGCGCTGGGCGAACCAGAGGCCACAGCACCATACCGAACAGCATGAAGACAACAATGCCATCGAACACGGCAAAACCCACAGCTGAAGCATACCTCAACGGGTAGTCTGCCATGATGCCAAGGGTTGGCGAGGCTTCGAAGCCACCAACCAAAAGCATGAACAACGCTGTAACACTCAATGCCACACCAGCAGACGTCAACGGTTTTCTGGTCCATGCTAGGCGAGGATCATTGTGATTTTGTGCTGAATACCATGCTGCAGCAATGGCACCCAAAAGGCACCCGATGAGGCCAACGGTTGACGGGTCTGCCATGCCTTTGGCATAGGGGATGCACATCAGCATCCATCCACCAATCAGCCCCTGGAGCACACGCATTCGCTGAGACCAGAGGCCACAGAACAGACCGAAGGCAAGAGCGAACAGCAAAGCAAAGTACACTTCTTCATAGCCCCGTCCGACTGAAAAGATGAGGGCGGGGGAAAGCGACAGCACTGCAGCGGACCGAACACCAATCGTGCGGTGAACATAGCCGATCAGTCCGAAAAAGACAACGAGGGCCGTGGCTTTGATCGAGGCTTCAGAACCCGAATACACGGGCAGGACAAACCGCTCACCAGCATCGGTTGGATCGCTGAAACCTGCCACTTCAGGTCGCACATCGCCCCATGGAAGACCGCCTGATTCATCAACGGCCATTTTCACATGGGTGTCGTACCCCAGGTCGCTTGTGAAGCAAACGAGCAGGTTCAGAACAAGCCCGAGGATGAGCAACCGTTTCCAGGTGCGGTCGTCATCGAAATCAAACAGCACCATGGGGCGTGGTTATGGGGGTGAGGTTCAACCCTTTCGGACACTTGGCCCCAACATGAGCGGAATATTGCAGGGTGTCAAAGTCGTCGACGTCTCGAGGATCTTAGCCGGACCATACGCCACGCAAATGCTGGCAGACCTTGGTGCTGAAGTGATCAAAATCGAGGCTCCGTGGGGCGATGACACGCGCCGATGGGGACCGCCTTTTACCAAGGGATTCGATGGAAAAGAAATCGCTGCGTACTTCTTGTCATGCAACCGCAACAAGACAATTGTCAACTTCGACCTCAAACAGGATGCTGCCTCGGTGCGAGCGATGATTGAAACCGCTGATGTGGTGGTTGAAAATTTCAAGCCCGGTACGCTTGAACGGTTGCTTGGACCAATGCCTGCCCACGTCATCGTGTGCTCGATTTCCGCCTACGGTGCCACTGGGCCCCGCCGAGATGAACCCGGCTACGATGTGGCTTTGCAAGCCCGTTCAGGCATCATGAGCATCACTGGAGAGGCGCAAGGCGCACCGGTGAAGGTTGGCGTCGCTTGGATTGACGTGATCACTGGACTCAACGCTAGCAACGCTATCCTCGCTGCGCTGTTCAAGAAAGAACGAACCGGTGAAGTGATGCGAATTGATCTTTCACTGTGGGATTGTGCCATTGCTGCGCTTGTCAATCAAGCCCACAACGCCATGGCGAGTGGAACCAATCCCGTCGCCATGGGTTCAGCACATCCAAACCTCGTACCGTACCGTGCGTTTGAAGCACAAGATGGCTGGTTTGTGCTCGGTGTTGGTTCGGATCCACAATGGGCCACTGTGGTGGAGCGACTTGAGCTCAATGAAGCGGCAACTCACCCCGAGTGGGCCACCAACAAGGGACGCGTGCTTGACCGGAATGGCGTTGAATCCTGTGTGGCAAAAGCAATCCAGCAGCACCCCCGCGAAGCATTAGAGCGCATGCTCGATGGTGTGCCATGCGCTCCTGTGAACACCGTATTGGAAGCCTTAGCCGATCCTCAAAGCGTGGCTCGTGGAGCCATCACACAACACATGGGTGTTGATGTCCTGGCAAGCCCGTTGCGGTTTATGACCACTCAGAACGAAAACAACGATGTCTGACCGCCTTCTCGAATAAGGCCAACTTCCCTTAATTTGTCAAAGGCATTGTCCATTCGGCGTTGGCTGAATTGACGTTCGACTTGTAAAAATTGTATCAGTCCTTTGGTGTCGACTGTGCCAGGTTCCAGATCGGCATCGGCAACCTCGTGGGCTGGGTGGTCGTGGAAAATCGAACGGATTTCATCAAGGCGCTCGGGTACTTCCTTTTCCTTGGCTTCGCAAATAGCCTCGATGGTGCCGTGGGTTTTGATCAACTTCATGCCGGTTTTAGGACCAATGCCTTTGATGCCCGGATGAAAATCTGTGCCGATCATGATGGCCAAATCGATCAGTTGTTCTCGGCTCAATTCGTTCTCAACAAGCACTTCCTCCAACAGGATCTTCTGGGCTTGAACAACGCGACCGTGTTGTTTTGATCCATGGGTCATCAAGTTGCGAACCAAGAACGGTGTTCCGTACAGCAGAGCGTCCCAGTCTTGGGTTGCCACCACATCGAGTTGACCTTTTGCTGCCATCACAGCAGCTTGGCCTTCGCCTTCTGCCTTGGCCTCAACCCAAGGTACGCCAAGCAAATCAAGCAGTTGTTTGGTTTCAGCAACCATCTCTGGAGAATAGTGCATGATGCGTTGAGCCATCTTTTGTGCGAGCGGGAAATCTCCCACAGCAAGTGCTTCTTTGTGGATGCGTTCGGCTTCGACGCGTCGTGCACGGCGTTGAGCGAGTTCGTCTGCTTTCAGTTCTGGAGCGGTTCCGTCAAACACGTAAACTGGTTTGATACCAGCGGCAAGAAGGGTTGTGGTTCGGTTGAGGAAGCCCATGAGATGGGACACAACTTTGCCGTTTTCTGCCCGCAATGGCCCACCGTCACCTTGTGGTGATCGGTCGCGCATCGTGGTGAGGAATTGGAAGGCGGTCAAGAAGGCGTCAACGCCGACGCGCTTTCCAGCAAGACTGTTCAGATCGATGGTCTCTGGTGCTGTGATGTCTCGAAGGTTGCAGCCCATGAATTTCACATTGGGTACGGGTATGTTGTTGTTCGCATGCGAACCCGTCAAGAAGTCGGGGCGCAAGCGCCAGTCATGGCGAGGCATGTGGCGTGTTTGCGGGGATGGCACCCTGCGCTTGCTCGTGCTGAACTTGCTTCATTGCTGCCCGATGTTGAAACCGAGCGACTCGAAGGGCGGCGCCTGATGTGCCTCGATGGCGATGTTACCGAAGGCGTCCTTAGCCAAGCAGTGGCTGTTTCAAGTGGGTGCCAAGCCATTCTCTGCAACGCTCTTGTATGGGCGCATCAAGGTCCAGAATCGATGGATGCGTTCATCGCAGCGGTCATTGAACATGTTCAGGCCCATCCGCAAAACGGCACCGTTGCTGTACGCGCTTGGCGTCATGAAGGGCGAATCGAGGGTGTCGGTCCAAGTCAATTGGCGCAACGCATCGGCGGGCGCTTGAGCGATGCTGGCTATGCCATCGATCTCGATGCCCCTGACCATCGCTTTGGCGTTGTCATCGACGCCAGTTCGAACACCATCGCGTGTGGTTGGATGGTTGGGTTCGGTGATGAATCCGACGGAATTGCAACTCGGAGGGCTGCTGAACGCCCGTTCTTCAAACCCGTCAGCCTCGATCCACGTCTTGCTCGTTTGGCGGTCAACATCGCCTCGGGCCCGGTTCACACCGGAACCACACTTGACATGATGACGGGCACTGGTGGTTTTCTGATTGAAGCGGCGCTGTCTGGACGCACGGTCGTGGGTCTTGATCTGGATGAGGTGATGGTTCAGGGCACGCAAGAAAACTTGGCTTGGGCCCTCAAAGGGCATTCTGACCACATGGCCACGGTGTGCCAGGGTGATTCGACGAACTTGAGCACCGCCTTACCACAAGGATGTGGCCCGGTTTCAGGGTTCGTTCTCGACCCGCCTTATGGACGGAATTCACAGGGTTCTTTGGCGCCGATGAAGCTGTTGGAAAGCGTGCTTATCAGCGCTCAGGAAGTCGCCCACAGCAACGCCGGGCTGGTCTTGATCCTCCCGATTCACCCCATGGGAGAACATCCCGATGCACCGCTTCACGATGAGGAAGTGGTCGACCTCTTGCACGGTGAATGGTCAGAGGTTGAACAAGCGCTCAGCCTTTCGGGCTGGAGCATTCAAGGCCGATGGATTGAGCACGTGCACGCCAGTTTAGGGCGACTCATACTTCACGCAACAGTTGTTCCTCAAGATTGAGCAACGTGATCGCATCTTCTTCTGTTGGTTCAGGAAATTGGGAACGATGAGGGCAGCCCTCATCCAAAATGGCTTCGTCCTTATCGTTGAGCACGTTCGGATAGGTTCTGCAACCCCGAGGGCGTACTTCGTAAACAGAGCACATACCTTCTGCATTGACATCCGAAGAGGAGGTCAGAAGAAACACACATGCACGCGTGGTTTCATCGTTCAACAAAGTAAGCACACCGTTGTTTTTCCATGTGAAGGTGTCGACCTCCATGCCAGTCCGCCTCGAAAGAAGGGCTCCTTCTGCCTTCGTAAGGGGCATCGTGGTCTCCCTGCAACACGCAGAACAGCCCGTTGGTATGCACGGAAGGGAGCGCGCCATGTCCGTTGTAAACGACCCGCCTTATTCAAGAAGGATGGCCAACTCGGGTGGATTGCGGGCGATTAGGGTAGCCTGGATATCCTGTCGGGCTTCGAACCCGACGACGCGGGTTCGAATCCTGCATCGCCCACCAGCACCCACAGTGTGTTCGCAACGCACCGTGTAATCAGCGCGACCAATGTTGGACGATTTCATCGCCCCATTGCTCGTCGTCAAACCGTTGCAATCCCGCTGCTGTAAGCAGGGCATCGTCGATGTTCGCACTCACGGGTTGAACATGTTCAACCTCGCTTTGAACCAAGAAAAACTCGTCGACAAGACCGTCTTCAAGGAAGGCATGAATCGTTGCCGGGCCGCCTTCGACAAGCACGCGTTGTATGTCCCGGTCGCCCAGTTGATTGAGCAAGGGCCCAAGCCCTCTGAAGGTCGAGGTGATGTGGAGGGTTTCCTCCCCGTCGTTAAGCAAGGTTGACTCGCTTGGGATTCGGTCGTTCGGGTCGAGGATGATTCGCAACGGTTGGCGCTCGACGTCAATCCGTCGAACCGTGAGAGAGGGGTTGTCTCGTACAACGGTTTCAGCGCCAACCAAAACCGCGTCGCATTCCATGCGAAGTTGGTGGACCTCGTCGAGGCATGCTTCTGAAGTGAAGCGTTGTGAAGTTCCAGAGCGATCGTCAACCGAGCCGTTTCGATCGACTGCAAGTTTCACCGTGATCATTGGACGGCGGTTGGCACACCAGTGCATGAACGCCCGCATCTGCGCTCCAGCCTCAGCTTCAAGCAGGCCTTGGCGGACCTTGATGCCAGCTCGCTCAAGCACCTGTATCCCCGAACCACGTACGGTTGGGTTTGGATCGAGGTGAGCAACGATCACTTCTTTGATCCCGGCCCACATCAGTGCCTCAGTGCATGGTGGGGTTCGTCCAAAGTGATTGCAAGGCTCGAGCGTGACGTAAGCGGTTGCGCCGTTGGATGAGAAACCGTTCTTTTCCGCATCGTGAATGGCCATCTGTTCGGCATGCAAACCGCCGAGGTGGTCATGCCAACCCTCTGCGATGACGTTTCTGTCTTTGACCAGAACACAACCAACAAGCGGGTTCGGGCTCACTCGGCCCCTGCCCCGTTCAGCAACGTCCAGGGCTCGTTGCATGAACCCCTGTTCCTCGTCGCTCCACACTGTGGCCATGCTCTGTCCACACGGCTGGGGTTCAAGACATCTTGCATACTTCCGATGACCCTTTGTGGTTGAACAGGCTACTGCGCCGTTGTGATGATTTAAGAATTCTATTTATGCATTATGAATCAAATCCCACCCACTTTAAATTTAGCAGTATGTGGTGTTCATCGGAGAAGGTTTCAAACGCTTGTTCGTTCTGTACAATACATGTCCTCCGATGAGAACGCTGAGCGCCCCACGCCTCTCGACTTCCAGCCAGATCAATCGACAAAGATGAAGAAAGGGGCGCATAAGCCTCTTTACGCCCCAGTTTTCACCCAAAAATCCAAAAAAGGAAAAGCGACGAAGCGTGTTCACATGCTGGTAAATCCTTATTCTGG
>Ga0308007_10001063_pt1 | contig 12211 bp, 12 predicted proteins | sample Neamet71_FD_203152 | JGI IMG/M metagenome (GOLD analysis project Ga0308007, IMG submission 203152) | Marine microbial communities from water near the shore, Antarctic Ocean - #71 | ecosystem: Environmental > Aquatic > Marine > Unclassified | place: Southern Ocean | collected 2014-06-07
ATGCATCAAAGCTATTAACACAGCTGGGGCTTGGCCCACAACTTGATGCGCTTGGAGTACAAACTCGTTGCATTGAATATCGCACAAAGTTTGGTCATTTAATACAATCGGACCCTCGGAGCATCGAGGCTGGGTTCGAGGCGCCACAATATTCGATCCATCGCGGTGAACTACAGGCTATGTTAGCGAGCGAAGTTAAAAAGCAAATGGGTAATAGTTCTATTAAACTAGGCAAACCGGTAGTTGGTTTTCGACAAGGTGACAACACAGTCACCATATTATTTAAGGATGGTTCAGAGTTTAACATTGATCTGCTTATTGACGCGACTGGGCTTCACTCAAAAATAAGAAAGCAGATGAACCCAAATGAGGGACCATTATGCTACGAAGGGACTATGATGTTTCGTGGTGCCGTTGAGACGGATGCAATTGGTGATGGCAAAACAATGGTTATCGCTGGTGACCATGATGTGAAATTTGTGACTTACCCTATAAGTGAGCACGCACGGCAAAGTGGTTGCGCTTTGACTAATTGGGTAGCGGAGGTGCGCCACAGCGAACCTAGGCATATTAATGACGCAGATTGGGGTAGGGGAGCCACTTTAGATTTCATCAAACCTTTTAAAGATTTTGTTATGCATGATATGAATTTAATTGAAATTATGGAAAAAACTGAAGTTGTTACTGAATATCCTATGGTGGATAGAAATCCGCTATCGTCTTGGACCAAAGGTAATGTCGCTTTGCTGGGTGATGCTGCACATCCAATGTATCCAATTGGCGCTAACGGTGCCAGCCAAGCAATTCTTGACGCTTGGTCGATAGCCCATTGTCTTTCAGAAAGCCCAAATCCCTATGGTTTGAAGGCATATGAAATTGCACGTCTGCCAGCAACATCCAAAGTTGTACAAAGTAACCGGGAAGGTGGCCCAGAAAAGGTCCTAGACATAGCAGCTGCACGGGTTACTGGGCCCAATGATAGAATTGAAGATTTGATTTCTTCAAACGACTTGAAACAGGTTGCTACATCTTATCAAAAAATTGCTGGATTCGAAAAGAATATGCCACAACTGACTAATAAAAAATAAATCTTTTATAACTTTATTAGTAGCAAAAAGGCATGGCTGAGGCTAAAAATGATCCAGTTTAAAAATAACGTTCATAAAACTTATTTTTTCTTTCTAAGAAATTAGGTCAGAATGCCGTTAGCTAAATGCTTTTTACTCTCTATTTTTCCATCACCTTATCAATATGGAAGGCTGTTTTTAGAAGAGCTTTCTCAATTAGTTCGCGTTTTTCTAAAAACCGCGTACTGGGGACTGGAATTGATATTGCAACTACATCACCTGAAAGGTCATTAAACGCAAAACCAATAGCAGAAATCCCCATGGTGTGGGCATCTTCGTCATACGCAAGACGGTTTTGTCTTATATCTGAGAGTTTTTGTTCCATCTTTTGAATGTTGCTGACTATATTCCGTCGATCCCATTCATCTGCAACAAGTAAATGTGCTGATTTGGGCGAAAGACGCGATAAGCATGCCATTCCATTGGCAGTAGTAGTTAATGGGAAAACTTCGCCTACAGATGACACAGTACGCAATCGTTGAGTGCCTGGCACTTGATCTAAAAATATTACACCTGCACCTCTTAAAACGGATAAATCTGCGGTCTCTCCTGTGACTTCGGTTAACTCGGTTAAAAATAAGCGACAAGTTTCCACTACATTGTAATTCGTTGCTTGAGCTAATGCGTTAATTTCTGGTCCAAGCCTAAGACCCCTGCCGGCTGCAGTTGAAATCACTAAGCGTTCAGTTTGGAGCGAATTAACTATTCTTTGGACCGTGGAGCGGGGTAGGAGTACCTGTTTGGAAATCTGGCCAAGGCTGAGACCTGACTGATTATCTTTTAGTAGCCTTAATATACGAGCCGCACGGGCAATTACTTGAATGCCATTTTTTTGATCTTTAGACATTTAAACCTGTTTTAATTAAGAAAATTGAAAATCACCCTCAGTTTGAATGTAGACTGGTCCACGATGTGATACAAGTATACTGTATTGCGGTTTTTAGTTGACGTTTTGGTTATGGATATGCACCTATGGGTGCAACTAAGAATCCAGTATCAAAGATTTCTAGCCTTACAAAGATCAAATGGGAGAAGAGTATATGCAAGAAATTCGTGGCATACAGTTTCAAGAAAACCTTAACAACGATATGGGCTTGGAGTTTGTCAATTTAAGCCATCGCTTCGGTTATCAATGCCCAAACTGGCCGTATTTTAAAGATGTAGCAATAGAACGAAAGCACTACATGGCGAAATCTGGTGTTTTAAGCCAGACAATTACTACGACAATGCATGTCACGACCCACATTGATGCGCCAGCACATGTGGTCCAAGGAACTCCCTTTATTGACGAAGTTCCATTGCCGCACTTTTTTGGTAGCGGCCTCGTAGTGTCTATCCCGAAAAAGAAATGGGAAAGTATAACCAGAGAAGATCTTGAGAAGGCATGTGGACATGCAATTCGTAAAGGCGACGTCCTGATAATCAATACTGGATGGCATAAGGTATATGAAGACGGTGATTATTTTCCTTATTGCCCAGGCTTGGTCCAATCAGCAGCAGATTGGATGGTAGAAAAAGGTATAAAGGTCGTCGGGCATGATACCCAGGCAAATGATCATCCATTGGCTACAGCAATTGGACCGCAAAGAAATGGACCAATTCTTCCTCACCTTGAGGCTGAATATAAAGAATGGTCTGGTGGCAATGACTGGAAAGATGATTTTCCGGTGTGGGAGCCTGTTCATAACACGTTATTTTCAAATGGTATTTTGGGCATAGAAAATGTTGGTGGAGATTTGGATTCTGTCACTGGTAAACGTGTAACCTTCGCTTTCTTTCCCTGGAACTGGGATCGGGGCGACGGCTGTATCATTCGTTTGGTTGCGATGACGGACAAAAAACAGGCGTATCGAATTGAATCTGGTGAGGCGTTCTAATGAAAGTTAAGCGTTTTGACTCAGCTGAATCCTATGACGCGCCCAATCACCACGGAGTAGTTGGATTGCGCCTGCAGGGTTTTGAAGAAGGGGGTCCAAAAAATCAGTGGATGGGGCTTAGCCAGTTTTTACCAGGTGGAGGGGCTGGCCCTGATTCAACCCCAATAGAAAAAGTGTATTTTATTGTTGAGGGTGAAATGACTGTGATTATCGATAATGTTGAAACAATACTTGCAAAATATGATAGCTGCACAATTCCAGCTGGTGAAACCCGTAAAATTGAAAACCGGACTAATCATACGTGCACTATGCTAGTTGTTATGCCGTATCCTCCTGGAGCAAAATAATGAAATTAATGCAGATGTTTGACGTTGAGGGTAAAACAGCTCTGGTAACAGGAGCTTCAGGAGCCTTTGGCATGGTTGCGGCACGTGTTTTGGCTGAAGCTGGTTGCAAATTAGTTTTGGCAGCGGGCAATGCGCCCGCTTTAGATAAAATTTCTGAAGAGTGCAGTGCGTTAGGCGCAGAAGTCGTCAAGGTGCAAAAGCGCCCAAGTGATGAAAAAAATTGTCAGGCCATGGTGGATACAGCGGTATCCGCTATGGGTAGTTTGGATATACTGGTTGTAGCCTCTGGTATGAATAAAGTGGCTTTAATTAATGATATGGAGCCAAAAGCGTTTAATGAGGTCATGGATGCTAACGTTACACAGACATGGCTTCTCGCACGGTCCGCCTCAGCGCAAATGAAGGTGCAAGGTAATGGCGGCAAAATTGTTTTAGTTTCGTCTGCTCGAGGTTTATTGGGCCACCCTGCTGGATATACTGCTTATTGCGCGTCTAAAGCTGCGGTTGATGGGATGACTAAGGCTCTTGGTTGTGAGCTTGGGCCAACCGGAATTACAGTAAACGCAATAGCGCCTACTGTATTTCGTTCTCCACTCACGTCCTGGATGTTTGAAGACAATGAAAAAGCTAATGCGGTTCGAGCGGGGTTTTTAGCAAGAGTTCCGAAAGGTAGGTTGGGCGAACCCGAGGATCTTGCTGGCCCACTTTTGTTTCTCACCTCAAAAGCTTCTGACTTTTACACTGGGCATATCTTATACGCTGATGGAGGCTACACAGCTGGATGAAACAAGTCTCGTTAATATCAGTTATAGGTGGTGGTTTAATGGGCCATGGAATTGCCTTGACCCTTGCGCGAGCCGGTCATCGGGTGCGCGTCACTGACCCGTCAAGTGAAGCTCGACAGTCTCTTAAAGCGCGTATCACCGATAGTTTGAGGCTTTTGGAAGTCGATGATGTTAAAACTAAGCTTGTAATTCAGAACGTTGAAGTTTGTGAGACAATAGCGCAAGCTGTAAAAAATGCTGAAATTATATTTGAAGCTGGCCCAGAAAAGTTGGAGATTAAGCATCAAATCTTTTCTGATATTGAAAATTATGCTCCGAAAAATGCAATATTAGCATCGAATACATCTGTTATCCCAATTACTAAAATTATGAAGCACTTGAATGGGAAACACCGAGCGCTTGGAACGCATTGGTGGAACCCTGCACACATGATACCTTTAGTAGAGGTTGTTAAAACCCAATGGACTGAAGCAAAATATGCAAAAATTATGTTTGACCTTCTTGAGGCTTCTGGAAAGACCCCAGTTATGGTTGAAAAAGATGTTGCTGGGTTTATTGGTAATCGCTTACAACATGCGCTTTGGCGAGAAGCAATTAGCCTTGTTGAAAATGGGATATGTGACGCAGAAGCGGTTGATACAGTAGTTAAGGCTAGTTTTGGTCGCCGCTTGGCAGTGCTTGGACCGCTTGAAAACGCTGATTTAGTTGGTACGGATTTGACTTTAGACATCCATCAGAATGTTTTATTTGATTTGGAAAGCCACGCTGGACCGTCACCATACTTGCAAGAAATGGTTAAACGAGGTGAGCTAGGTATAAAAACTGGGAAAGGTTTTCGTTCGTGGACAGATACAGAAGCTATGAGCATGCGGGAAAGGGTTAGCAAACATCTTCAAAAACTAGAAGAAATTTTGATTAATCAATAACTTTACCGCCTAAATATGGGGGTTGTTTGTGCTCGGATTGATTTACAACTTTTTTGATTGGGGTGCCGAGTTGTATCTGATAAAGCTAAAGGAGATTAAATTTGGCTAAACAACTTAAAACGATCATTACCTGTGCTATAACTGGCGCAATTCATACCCCTACTATGTCTGGTGCTCTGCCTTATACGGCTGATGACATTACTTCCCAATCAATTGCTGCGGCAGAAGCAGGGGCTTCGATACTGCACTTACACGCGCGACGCGAGCATGACGGTGGTGTTTCAGTTGAACCATCTGACTTCGCAGCATTCCTGCCGAGGATTAAACAAGCAACTGATGCAGTTGTTAATATTTCGACTGGTGGAAGCCTGACGTTATCAATCAAAGACCGAGTGAAGCCTGCAACCACATTTTCTCCAGAGATGTGCAGCCTGAACATGGGTTCAATGAATTTTTCATTTCATCCATTGGCTAAACGGTATGATCAATGGAAATTTGATTGGGAAAAAGATTATGTAGAAGGCTCAGAAGGTAATATATTTCGTAATACGTTTCGCGATATTCGTGAGGCGGCAGAAACGCTGGCTCCGCATGATATTAAGTTTGAGCATGAGTGCTATGATGTTGGTCATTTGTATAATTTGAAATTCTGTATGGATACTGGCTTGTTCAGGGCACCAGTCTTTATTCAATTCATATTTGGCATTTTGGGAGGTATTGGTGCTGATATTGATAATCTAATTTTTATGAAACGCACTGCTGACCGCTTGTTTGGTGATGACTATCGATGGTCTGTACTAGGGGCTGGTGGATCACAAATCCCCTTTGCCACGACAGCTAGCCAAATGGGTGGAAATGTAAGAGTTGGACTTGAAGATAGTTTACTTATTTCCCGTGGTGAATTAGCAGAAAATAATGCGCAGCAGGTTTCAAAAATTCGTAGAATTGTGGAAGAATTAGGAAATGAGGTAGCTACGCCAGATGAGGCCAGGGAAATACTAGCCCTCAAAGGTGGTGATAAGGTGAATTTTTAAAATGAACGCTTTATGGATAATGGTAGATCAAATGCGCTGGGATTACCTTAGTTGCTATGGCGCTACACATATTGAAACGCCTAACATTGATTGGCTGGCATCTCGCGGGGTAACTTTTGACAAAGCTTACGTGCAGTCGCCTATTTGTGGACCGGCGAGAATGAGTTTTTATACAGGTAGATATACGAGAAGCCACGGTGCCACGTGGAATGGTTTTCCTTTGCGTGTTGGTGAGCCCACCTTAGGCGACCATTTGCGAGAGCAGGGGGTCAGCTGCACCCTTGTAGGTAAAACTCACATGGCGCCTGATAAAGAGGGTATGGCGCGGCTGGGTATTGATCCAAAAAGCACTATTGGACAAAGAGTAAGTGAGGGTGGCTTTGATGTTTTCATTAGGGATGATGGAAACAATAACTCTGATTACCCGAGCCGTCACTCAGAGGATTACGATAAATATCTGCGTGAGCATGGAATGGATGGTGATAATCCATGGGAAGAATGGGCTAATACTGGTCAGTGTCCGGATGGCTCCCTATGTTCGGGTTGGATGTTAGAAAATTCAAAATATCCAGCGCGTGTTCCCAAAGAACATTCGGAAACTGCGTGGCTGACAACTCGTGGTATTGATTTTATGGAGGCCCAGGGTGATGATCCTTGGCTTTGTCACCTGAGTTATATAAAGCCACATTGGCCATATTTGGTACCAGCTCCTTATCATAATATGTATTCTGCTTCTGATCTTCCACCGGTTAATCGTTCTGAAGATGAGTTGTTGTCAGATCATCCGCTAATGCAAGAATGGACTAGCATGCGGGTAAGCAAAAGTTTTTCTCGTGATAAAGTTCGTGATGTAGTTGGACCCGCCTATATGGGTTTAATTAAAGAATTGGACGACCAGCTGGGAAGATTATTTGGTTATCTCGAAGACAGTGGCCAAATGGATGATACCATGATCGTGTTTTGCTCTGATCATGGAGACAACCTTGGAGATCATTGGATGGGTGAAAAAGACTTATTTTATGATTGTTCTGCGCGAGTTCCTTTGATAGTTTATGATCCGCGTGCTGAGGCCAATTGTACGCGGGGAACCGTTACTGACAAATTAGTTGAAGGTATTGATTTGCTGCCAACTTTTCTGGATGCTTTTGGTGGCCCTCCAAAGCCTCATATTTTAGAAGGACTGTCACTACAACCAATTCTGCATGGCTCCGAATGTGAGTGGCGTAGTTTTTGCGTTAGTGAATATGACTATTCTACCCGTGACGCACGACGTGCAGTGGGTATTGATCAAAAAGATGCTCGGCTAGTAATGATTTTTGATGGCCGTTGGAAACTTACTCATGTTGAAAATATGCGGCCAATGCTTTTTGACCTCGATGTTGATCCAAACGAATTAAATGATCTTGGCAATAATATAGATTATAAGGATCAAATATCCCGTTTGCGTGAGCTTCATTTTGAGTGGGCCCGGCGTCATCATAATAGAATTACGCGACCAGCGGAGGTCGTTGAAAAGATGACTGACGCTAAGGAACCACCAGGCGTTCTCATAGGTTACTGGGACCAAGAAGAGCTCAGGACTTCTGGGCGTAAATTACCAAGCCACGTTGGAAAATAGCACACTTATTTATAAAGTTTTGATGTTAAAGTCCGTCAATAGCACGGACTTTTTGGGCATATATATCTAAAAGCCATTTAATTCCCTGCTCATCTGTTAAGTTCCAGCCCTTTGGGGCGGTATATTGATTATCGGCTCGAAGTCGGAAGACAAAGTTTTTAAAGTCTCTCAAACTAGTGTCATGAGTGGTGGCTTGTTTTTGGCCATCTAAAGCAGAACCAAACAAAGTTTTAATCTTACGTTTTTTACCCTTCTTGGTGAAATTTAAGCTATTAAACATATAAGATTCTACTATAGCCATATGGTTCAGACTCTCGAAGGTCGCTAAAAAATAAAGCATATCCTGGGAAACATTTAATAGTTTTTTACTAGAGGCATCGATGTATCTTTCAGATAAAGATTTAGAGTATTTATTTGCAAATGCCTGCAGTGGTATATTTCCCGTAACAAAACGGAACGCAATGTAGCTACAAGTAAACCCCAAAACCCAGTCAGGCATAAATTTTGCGGCCATTTTCTAATTACCCTTCAATTAGATGGATTTTTTGAAGTAGGTGAGCTCTCCATCAGGTGCAGGAAGTCACTAAGATCGATTATATCAGCTGGTCGATCTGGATTTTGAATTAGTGCACAAGTCATGTTGTTTTCAACCATGCTTTCATGAACCTCATTCAAATCATCAGTTGATTGAAAATAAAACTTTTTTGGTAGATTGTTTAAGATAAGTTCTTTTAGCTTTCTGTTTTCTTCAAGAACTTCTACGGTTTTTCCTTCGGCAATTTCTAGAGCTTGGACAATGCCTTTAAATTTTTTGTTTTCAAAAACAGGTAGGTTGCGAAAATTTCCATCTATCATTTGCTGTAGGGCCATTTCACACGTTGTTTCCATGTCAGATCGAACAGGGTCAGATGTCATTATGGTCTCTATTGCATTTTCAAGAACACTTGGACCCGTTTTTTCTAAAGCCATTACAACATCTTTTTCTGTAGCAATACCGATAATATCGCCATTTTCATCTGTAATTACTACGGCGCTATTAGGATCTTTAGCCATTAGTGATAATGCTTCTGTTATTGTAGATTTAGCGTCAATAATGGAGCTTTCTCCGGTATCGACCATCACGTGTTTAATTTTTAGGTCTTTTGGAAGTGGAAGTTCTGAAATTTGCATATGTGGCTCTTTCATTTGGTGGCGCCTAGGACTATTCATGTGAATTACTTTAAATACCGGGACAAGCTTGTAACAATCAGTCAGGCTTAGCAAGAAATATGCATAATGATTGAAGTTTACAAAAACTTAACTTTTTTGCAAGTTCCAGGCATTTTATAATTTACTTTAACTTTTCAAAAGTGATTAAAACTTCACCAATATTAATTCCATATTTTGATAGATAAGCTCGATTGAACAACCTTTTTTCATCCAACAGCCACATCCAATCATCAAAGTTTACGAGTAATGTATTTTCTCCAAATGGTATTTTTAGGCTATATCTAAAGTTGAAGGTATCGCCGGATTCTTCTCCTATGGCATCTCCAACCACCCCTGGAGCTGTTCCAGTCCATAAATCTTCACTTGTTTTCTTGAGCTTCCAAATACGGATTTCAGTGCTCTGATCTGCATATTTAAAATTTTCAACAAGTGTTAAGGTTTCACCGTCCCAAGTTCCTTCAATATCTACTTTAAATCTGCTCTTAACTTTTCCAAACCTATCTTGGAAATGACCATAAGCAACTGTTTTTCCATTGAAAAAATCTTCAATATTAAGTTCTAATTTTGACAGACTAGCATCATTTAATGAAGGTCCCTGAGAACAGGCTGTTAAAAATAATAATATTGCTACAATAGTCAATCTGTACATGGATAAGTCTCCTTAGCAAAATATACCATAATTTTAAATTTTTGGTATAGGTGGCCCTTTATTACGGTAAAAAATGAAAGGGGTTTTAATAAAGTTATCTATGACAATATTTATGTTCCTAGTATAGATATTTTTCTATTAGATTTAGACACTGATATTCTGAATTGAAGAAATAAGTGGGGATAGCATTTTGAGTGCTAAAACAGTTATTGTTGTAGGTGCGGGTATTTGTGGTGTGTCTACTGCTATCTACCTAAACCGTATGGGCTATAAGGTTTCACTAATTGATAAAGGTAAGCCCGGAATGGGCGCTTCTTATGGGAATTCAGGGCTTTTAGCGCAATGGGCTGTAGATCCAGTGGCATCTCCAGATCTTTGGCGTATAGGTCCAAAGTACCTCGCCAATAAAAACAGCCCACTTTTTATAAAGTGGGGATATATGCCGAGGATGCTTCCGTGGTTAATTAGATTTTTGAGTAATGCAACTGATAAAGGTGCGCGTCATGTGGTAGGATCTTTAGGTCCGCTCTTGTCAGATGCTGTAGATCAACACAAAAGCTTAGTTCAAAATACGCCTCTTGATGGTTGGGTGCGCGATAGCAAGATCAGTTTTGTTTATAAAAATAAAAAGCACTTTGATTCTGACGCATTTAGCTGGAAGATGAAAAAAACAGCTGGGCTTATACCTAAAGCTGTCACAGGTGATGCCGTGCAAGAAGAGGAGCCAATTTTAGGAAATAATTATCGTTACTTAGCTGTTCTTGAGGGCCAAGGTCACATAACGGATCCCGGTCAATATGTGGCTAAATTGGCTGATCATTTTATAAGCCTTGGTGGCCGAGTTATTAGTGCCGAGGTCCATGATTTACAAAAAAATACAGATGGCAGAGTTTCTGGTATTAATACTGACATAGGCACGATCCCATGTGACTTTGCGGTGATTACCGCAGGTATTTGGTCTAAGGAATTGACGAAAAAACTTGGCTTAAAAATCCCACTTGAGGCAGAGCGTGGTTATCATGTAATCTTCAAAAATCCTTCTGTATTGCCGCGTAATCCTCTTCTAATGGTAGATGGAAAATTTGGTGTAAATTCTATGGATATGGGATTACGCTGTGCTGGCACAGTAGAGCTAGGTGATCATAAATCTGGACCAAGTATCGCTCCAATAAAATTAATAAAAAACCATGCACGCCGGGCATTTCCAAAATTGACTTTTTCAGAGAGCCAAGAATGGATGGGTTTCAGGCCGTCTACGCCTGATAGTCTTCCAGTAATTGGCGAGATTGAAAATAGTGGTATTTTTGTGGGCTTTGGTCATCAACATGTTGGGTTAACGGCAGGGCCTAAAACTGGATACTTGCTTTCACAAATGGTTGCCGGCCAAAATCCAAATATGGACCTATCAGCGTTTAACCCTTCGCGCTTCTTTTTATAAATTTATATAATTAAAACAAGTTTTATTTATATAATTTTATGTATTATTAATTACAGCTCTCCACGTAGATGCCAAAGTTCAGGGAACAACTCGACGTCTAGCATTTTCCGTAAGTACTTGACCCCAGAAGTTCCTCCAGTGCCTCGTTTGAACCCAATTACACGTTCAACAGTAGTGACGTGATTAAAGCGCCAACGACGAAAATAATCTTCAAGGTCCATTAGTTTTTCAGCAAGTTCATAGAGGCTCCAATTATTTTCAACATCTTGGTAAACAATTTTCCACCTTGATTGGATAGCCGTTCTAGCTTCATGTGGCGTATTGAGTTGGGGAGACGGCATATCTTTAGTTGTGCCATCCAGAGTATTAAATAAAAACCGTACCACTTCATCATAAAAGCTAGTTCGTAATAACTCTGTTTGAAGCATTTTCTGAATCTCTGGAACATGAGCATGTGGCTTTATCATAGCTGGGTTACGATTTCCTAAAATAAATTCAACCATCCTGTACTGGTAGGATTGAAACCCTGAAGAGGGCCCCAGAGCATCTCTGAAGTGTGTGTAATCTGCGGGTGTCATTGTTCGCAATACATCCCATTGATTGTTCAGTTGCTCAAAAATGCGGCTTACACGTGATAGCATTTTCAACATATTCGCCATGCTGCCAGTCTCGAGCGCAGTCCGGGCGGCAAGCATTTCATGTAATATTTGTTTTAACCAAAGTTCTGATGTCTGATGTTGAATTATAAATAGCATTTCGTCATGCGCATCAGTTAAGCAATTTTGCTGATTAAGGACCGTATCAATATTAAGATAGTCACCGTAAGACATTGCTGTCCGGAAATCAGTTTTGGCACCTTCAGTGCTTGGATCAAATGGTTTTTTACTCATAATACCTTTTTCATTTTGATGTGCTAGATCGGATAGATTTAGTAATAAAAAATAATGTTTTGTGTAACTAGATAATCAACGCTTAAATTATTTTCTGTGCAACACTTTTAAGTAATAATTACTAGCCTGAACTTAATTAACTAAGTTTGTACTTTTAAATTTTTCCATAAGGTATGGCCCTGATACTATCATTTCTTTTTTCTCTAGACCCATTATTGGTTTAATCACCGCGTCCCAGTTTGGTTGGTGAAAATATGCAAGACTCTGGCGAGCTGGCTGATTGGGTTCAGCTACAACTCTGTGTAAAGTGG
>Ga0308007_10001071_pt1 | contig 12174 bp, 13 predicted proteins | sample Neamet71_FD_203152 | JGI IMG/M metagenome (GOLD analysis project Ga0308007, IMG submission 203152) | Marine microbial communities from water near the shore, Antarctic Ocean - #71 | ecosystem: Environmental > Aquatic > Marine > Unclassified | place: Southern Ocean | collected 2014-06-07
GAAGTCACACTTCGCGATGTTACCCAGCCCTATTTGGCTCCCTCTGGGCAAATTCCAAACCATAATTAAAACACTTTGGAACCGTTTGTGGGCTCATTAACAGTTAGCAAAAATGGTCTAACGGCAGAGACATAAAAATCATAGACAGAGTGGAGGACCATGGATTGTCAGGGCGAACTCAGTTAGATAAACTCAATAACAAATGACTTATATTTCAGATATTCAGCTTGATGACCAAAATCTTCCATCACCCACACCTGAAATTGACCAGGAACGTAAACTTGCTATCTTTGATCTTTTAGAAAGTAATAGCTTTTCATTGCCAATTAAAGGTGACGAAGAGCTGGCTCAAGGTCCTTACCGATTAAAAATCTCCATTAAAGACCGAAGATTAGTTTTTAACGTAACAACAGAATCCAAGTTTAAAGTTGCTGAGTTTCACCTTTCACTTGGGCCTTTTCGTCAAGTTGTCAAAGACTACTTCCAAATTTGTGAGAGTTATTTTGAGGCTGTAAAAACTTTACCAACAATACAAATTGAAACTATTGATATGGCGCGCCGCGGTATTCACAATGAAGGCGCCAGAGTTCTGCAGGAACGCCTAGAAGGTAAGGCATTGATTGATGATCAAACCGCGCGAAGATTATTTACACTAATTTGTGTTTTACATTTTGGGGGTTGAGGGAAAAAAATGGTAACCGATCTTCCACAATCTATCCTATTTTGCTGCGACCATAACGCTGTACGCTCGCCTATGGCAGAGGGTTTAATGAAGAAGTTTTATGGTACTGAAACCTATGTACAATCAGCAGGTGTAATCGCTGATATGGACATAGATGGGTTCTCTATAGCGGTATGCGCGGAGCTTGGTATTGAGCTTGCTAGACATAAATCTCGTTCCTTCGCAGAGATGCACAAGTTTGGAGATGAACTTTCTTCGTTTGATTTAATAGTCGCGCTATCACCTGTGAGCAAAAAAGAGGCAGAAAAGATTACCAATTTTTACGACCTGAAAATTGAGTATTGGCCAATCTCTGATCCAACAGGACCTGAAGACAATCGCGACAAAAAATTAATGGCCTACAGAAACTCACGAGATCAGATTATTGGCAACTTAACTAGAAAATTTGGTGCCCCAAATCCTTAATTGAAAAACTGAAAAAAGTCAGTTGCCCAACTAGCCTCGTTTAAAAATCATCGAAAAACGTTCCTAACCGCCTCTCAAACGTCAAAATTTAATGCTAAACTTTTAATTTTGGTCGATTTGGGTTGAATCTGACTTGAAAATCTAGGTAAGGCGCCCCATTCAGGGGCAAGTCTGATTTTTGATCAGACATTTTAAAAGGAGATACCATGGCCAAAGAAGAACCACTCGAATTTCCCGGTATCGTCAGGGAACTCCTACCAAATGCAACTTTTCGGGTTGAGCTGGAAAATGGTCATGAAATTGTTGCAACAATGGCAGGTAAGATGCGCAAAAATCGGATCAGAGTACTGACTGGTGATAACGTGCAAGTAGCAATGACGCCCTATGACTTAACTAAAGGGCGGATCAATTACCGCTTCAAGTAAAAAGCTGATCCTTGGATCAGGAAGTCCCCGTCGGCTTGAGTTGCTGGCAGTTTTAGGAATAAAACCTGCTGAAGTCCGCAAACCAGATATTGATGAGACCCCGTTAAAGGGAGAAACTCCTCGAGTTTATTGCAATCGTATCACTGCCGCTAAATCTAGTGCGCTACCTGCGGGTACCAATGAAATAATTCTATGTGCTGATACAACCGTAGCGATTGGCCGCCAAATATTAGGCAAGCCGGCGAATTCAGATGAAGCCCGCCTTTTTTTGAAAAAACTAGCGGGCAGGAGACACAAGGTCATAACATCTGTATCAGTCAAGAATTCAAAAAACGTATGGCAAAAAGATGTTGTATCAGTCGTTAAAATGAAGCGCTTGTCTCAGCAAGAGATAGACGAGTACCTAGCGACAGACGATTGGCAGGGCAAAGCTGGTGGCTATGGTATCCAAGGACCAGCAGGAGCTTTCATACCGTGGATCTCAGGGTCCTATCCCGCCATAATGGGACTACCACTTGTAGAAACAATTAACCTGCTACAGGCGGCAGGTTTACCCTCACGGAAAAGTCCATGAAGGGCGGGCAAGTTGTTCTTGGACATATATCAGAAAAAAAAGTTGCCGCTTTACAGATCGATGGCAAGCTTCAGGACATCCTAATTGAAGATGATGCACAACTGCCCATTGGAACTATTTTTAGGGCGGTCGTAGAGCGCCCGGTTAAGGGCATTGGCGGTGTAATGCTACAGCTTCCCAGCGGTCATGGTTTTCTTAAAAAGGCTAGTGGCCTCGCTCCTGGACAAACGATTACAGTTCAGCTTTCAGGCTTCTCTGAGGCGGGCAAAGCAAACCCAGTTACCCAGAGGATTATATTTAAAAGTCGCTATGCAATTGTGACACCTAATCAACCAGGACTAAATATATCACGAAAAATAAACTCAGAAACTTTACGCGATGAACTAACACTATTAGCCAAATCTAATATGGATGAATGTGAAATGGGTTTAATTATTCGCAGTTCAGCAGCTGAGGCTGATCTAGAAGAGGTTAGCGAGGACATCCAAGTCATGCGTGAGGCCGCCGAGAGTATAGCAGTCCAACAGGGGCTGGCGCCTGAGATCTTGATGCAAGGTGATAACCCTCACGTTCAGGCATGGCGAGAATGGTCAGACGTAAAAAACGTTCTGACGCAATCCGATGATCTAGAGGCAAGTGGCGCCCTTGACCAAATTGAAGCCGCTCAAAGTTCTTGGGTCCCGTTAGGTAGCGGTGGAATGTTCATTGAACAGACTAAAGCTATGATTACTGTTGATATTAACACCGGTGCGGACTTCTCCCCTGCGGCCGCCTTGAAAATTAATCTAGCTGCTGTTCAAGACCTCCCAAGGCAATTACGTATACGTGGCTACTCAGGACAGATTGCTATCGACTTTGCACCGATGAGCAAGCGTGATCGCAAGCCGATCGAGGTAGCACTTCGAGCCTCTTTGCGGACTTGTCCTGTGGCAAGTGAGTTTGTGGGTTGGACACCGTTAGGGCACGGTGAGATTAAACGTAAGCGCGAACGTTTGCCATTAAATAATATCTTCAAATGACCTGCCCAATTTGCAAAAAACCAAAATCTGTAGACAACAATCCGTTCTGTTCCGCTCGATGCAAGGATATTGACCTCAGTAAATGGTTAATTGGTGGTTACGTTATTGCAAATGACGAGGAAACTGAAAGCTCTGAGCCCGAGAGCATTATCGATGCAAATGACGATTAATTATTGGCTCTACGGTTTTATGTACTCCTGAAATCAAACTAATTTAGAACATTTTTCAGTTTAATGCTTTTTGAACTGAAAATCACATGAAACAGCTGGACAGTCTCAGTCCGGTCGCCTAAATACGCCCCAGCCTCGAGATAGATCTCACCCGTGCCCGGGTAGCTCAGGGGTAGAGCAGTGGACTGAAAATCCTCGTGTCGGTGGTTCAAATCCGCCCCCGGGCACCATTTAAATTAGACTGGTCGCAGCACTTCGACCCCTTCAGCCTTTTAGTATTGTTTGCTTTCAGTTGCGGAGGAGTACTGTAAAGATGTGTGGCCGCCTTTAGTAGAGGTATCACCTGGTTACTATATTCGTTGTAGTGTCCGTATGCGTCCATAAGTTAATAAAATTAAAATTAATGAGTTAAGGGCAGCTAAAATATTAGCTAAAAGCAGAATAAAAAAAGTTTTGGCCAACTCTGACTTCTTAAAGGTGGGTCCATCACTGCAGAAGATTTACTTCTGAATCCATATTAAAATAAATCAATTATCTTCTCTTTATATTACTTTTGCTTGTTGTTAGACCACGCTTACAAATTTCTATTATGAAAGCTCCATAAAATGAGTGATGCGAAACCTTCAAAGAAAAGTGAGCCCGTATCAAAGAAAAGTGAGACCACAAAAAAAGATGTTACCAAGACAGACGTTGCCAAGACAGAAACAACTACTACTGAAGCTAAATCAGTGGATAGCTCAGCCTCTAAATCAGTTCCCCCACCCAAGTCAGCCTCTCAATCCTCAATCAGCCATTTCTCTAGTGTCTCAACGCCTCAGTACCGTTCAGGCTGGAATGATATATTTGGAGGTGAGAGTGAAGATAAAACAGTTGATACTGGTAAGGATAATGAAAATAATTTTCCACAAAAACTTAATATTCTAGATTACGACATCGATTTAGAATTGAGAAATGCGCTCGACACTGCGTTCAGTGATCTTGCCAAACAGCGTGGAATTAACCTGGAGGGGGCGAACAAGTCAGTGCGCTTTGAGTATTATATTAATTGTGAGATCAAAGAAAAATAAACCAAATACTAAAGGTCATTAGAGAATGGTATTTTTAACATGAATCCACTAGCTGATGCTTTGATCACTCCCCTAGCTTCTCAAAACGACACAGTTCTGATCCGTCACGATCATAAAGAAATCTCTGGAATTGATCTGTACCTATTAACAAGCCAGATCGCCAATGTTTTGACGGACATTGGTGTTGAACCGGGGCACCGAGTTGCGATGCAAACTGAGAAAACAGTCGAAGCACTCGCACTTTATCTGGGCTGCCTTCGAGCTGGTGCCCTATTTCTACCCCTTAATACCGCATACACACCAGCTGAAATGGAATATTTTATTGGTAATGCTGAACCTACCCTTGTAGTTTGTGACCCAAAGTCAGAAGCGGCACTATCTGAATTCACTAAACCCAGAGGCATTGAACTTTTAACGCTCGATAGCTTTGGAAAAGGGTCTCTTCATGACAAAACTCTGAAGGCAGGAACCACCTTTACAAATGTCGCTCGTGCGCCAGACGATCTTGCTGCTATCCTGTACACTTCAGGTACCACTGGGCGCTCAAAGGGTGCGATGTTGAGCCATGAGAACCTATTATCAAATGCCAATAGTCTCTGCGAAGCTTGGCACTTTAGCTCGGATGACACACTCCTCCATTCATTACCTATTTTTCATGTGCATGGGCTTTTTGTGGCAATAAATGTTTTAATGAAAGCCCAAGGTAAAATAATTTTTCTACCAAAATTTAATGTAGACCAAATTCTAGAATTTTTACCTAAAGCAACTTCAATGATGGGGGTTCCTACATTTTATACTAGGCTCTTGTCAGAAGACCGCTTCACTCAAAACTTAACAAAACATATGCGTTTGTTTATCTCTGGTAGCGCACCCCTTTTATCAGAAACCCACCGTATTTTTGAACTGCGGACAGGCCACCGTATTTTAGAACGTTACGGTATGACTGAAACAACAATGAACACATCAAATCCATACGACGGCGAAAGGCGGGCGGGCACAGTCGGGTTGCCACTTCCACGTGTTGAGGCACGTATCACAGATGAAAAAACCGGTGAAACTTTAAAGAGCAACCAAACTGGTAATCTTGAAGTCCGGGGGCCAAATGTTTTTAAAGGTTATTGGCGCATGCCAGAAAAAACTAAGAATGAGTTTCGTAACGATGGTTTTTTTATTACTGGCGACATCGCACAAATCGACGCTGAGGGTTACGTCACGATAGTTGGGCGGGCTAAAGACCTGATAATTTCTGGTGGGTATAATGTTTATCCAAAGGAAATAGAAATACAGATTGATGTTTTAGAGGGCGTAATGGAATCTGCTGTAATTGGTGCCCCTCACCCTGATTTTGGCGAAGCTGTTATCGCAGTCGTCGTATGCGCTAAAGGAAAAATAACAACAGCTGAAAAAATCCAATCGGCATTAAAAATTAACTTAGCAAACTTCAAATGCCCAAAAGCTATATTTTTCCTTGAGGGGCTTCCCCGAAATACCATGGGTAAAGTACAAAAAAATGAATTGCGAAAGCAGTATGAAAAAACTTTCCACAAGATTTAGGTTTTTTTAAAATACCCTAAACAACAGAACCAAGCCCAGAGGCCATCTAAAAAATTAGAATGATCCGGCGAATCTTTTCAGAAAAACCAGTGGATTGCCGCGATCATAAAGAAGCATATAAAAGCTGTCTCAATCACCAACAAAGAAATTGCAGGCAGGCCAACGTTTATTACTTCTCTTAAAGCAGTTTTCATCCCTACTGCGGCAATCGCAGTTAGTAGAGCCCAACGCGAAATTTCAACAGAAATTTCAGTGATAATTTCTGGAACAATTTGTACAGAATTAATTATTACAAGTACCACAAAAGCGAGAACAAAACCTGGAACCAAGGGTGGCCGTTTAGATGTCCCTAATTCCTTCTCACTCACTTGGCGAATGAGAATCGATGCTATCAAAATAATCGGAGCCAACATGGATACCCGAATTAGTTTTACCACTGTTGCAATATCACCAGTTTCTTCTGACTTAGAAAATCCAGCCCCAACAACCTGAGCAACGTCATGGATTGTAGCCCCAAGAAAGATCCCAGCTAATTTTGCGTCATAGCTTAGGGCGTCTGCTAATATTGGATAAAGGATCATAGCAAAAGTTGACAGTATAGTGACGCCAACAACAGTGAATACAAGGCGTTCTTCGGTACGGTCATCAATTGGTAATATTGCTGAAATAGCCATAGCGGCGGATGCGCCACAAATAGCTACAGACCCAGCAGATAAAAATGCGAAGCGTGGGCCATAACCAAAAAACTTGGAAATCAATAATCCAAATAAAATTGTGGAAGTGACGGCGCCAATTACGAAGAACACGATTGGCCACCCTAAATCTGCAGCCATGCTGAAACTAATACGTAGCCCAAGCATCGCGATACCAATCCGAAGTAGCGTACGGGCCGAAAATGCAATGCCACGTTTGCACTTGGGATCATCTGACAGAAAATTTAGCGCAATTCCAAATAGGAGGGCCATAAGCATAGCAGGCGCACCATAGTGGTCAGAAATAAACTGTGCAGCCAATGCAATGAGCGCCGAAATAAGAAACCCGGGAAAGAGCAAACTTGCATCAGAGAGGCGAGTTGAAAATATATTCATTTTATCCAGACAAAATTATATACGCATGTCGAAAAGAGTAGCGTAAAGCTTAGTTTTACTGTTGAATAGTGGCCGTTAATGCATAATCACTTTACCCGCATTAAGACGGGTAGGCTCTCTAATTTTATGGGCATAGTAGTCAGTGGCAACCTGAGCCAGTTGACCCATCGCCTCAAAAGTCCTAGTTTCGTCAAAGCCTTCACACAACTGCATGGCCATTGTCCTTGCTACTGATGTGTTTCCCACACGCAACTCATGGAGTGTGCCTATGAAAAACTGCTCTTCTGGCGTAACATATTCCTGGCAGATAGAGCACTGTGGATCATGATACCTGAGCCCAGAACCCCTGGCGCCACAAACAGCGTTAATTGCAGTTAATACAGCATTAGCAATCGTTGCCCCATATGGTTTATCGTATCGCTTTTCCGCCATGCTGTATGCATTTATCCACGCGTAAGATTCGGGATGATGGAATGATAAGAAAAATAGTCTTGTGATTTGGAGAATGTCTAATTCCAATTGATCAAATGAAGTTTGGCCTAGATGCTGGCAGTCATCTGTCCCCACATGCTGATGGGTGCCTTTTTTTGAATGGTTGTTTGACGACGACATGAAAAACCTCGTAATTTGATTTTGAGATCAAGCTAACTAAATACTTTTACATACCTAGCTATGCAGGATACCTACAATTACGGGGTTTCTGACTTCTGACTATATCCACTCAAAAATGTCAAACCAAAGATATTAAATATTTGTTACTTTAAAAATTAATCAAAAAATTTGCAAAGTATGGATTACGATTTATGCGATATGTTGAATGCTGGAAAAGCCCTCAAATTGTGGTGAGCCCTCATATAATTTTGAAGTTGCTTTGGCTCCCTTATGAGCCGCTCTGAATGCTTCACTGCGGGTCCAGTCTAAAAACTTACTTTCGGAGCCCCATACTGTGTGGGACGCATATAGTACTAGGCCATCAGCGTCAGGTCCGCGCAACATGTGAAACTCTACAAACCCATCAAGGCCCTTTAAGTGGCTCTCACGGCCAAGCCAAAGCTCCTCAAATGCCTGAGAGTTTTCATTTCTTACAGAAAAGCGGTTCATTGCAATATACATTTTTTTCTCCTGTTATTTTACTCATATTACTAAAAACTTCTAATCTTAAGGAAAGCTCCCCTATGATAGTTTTTTTAATATTTTTAAACCCAAATATTTCTAAACATTAATTAACAGATTATTGCTAATCACTAATTTTTTTATTTTAAAATTGGGTTTTCCACATCACCTGTAATAATCGCCAAGCGTTCCATTGCCGCTAGAAAATCTTCAGAATGAGGGCCCTCACAGACTATCATTGCATAGGATCGGGCAGCAGATTTTTTTCCTCGTCTAATTTGGTGCAGTGTCATTAAAAAATATCGTTCCTCATCTGTAATTACGTTGTTTGCTTGCAAGCTATTTACCTGAAAATAACAAAAGTTCCGTTTGCGGCCAAGGCAAACCATATCAATTGCGATGGAAATGGCATTTGCGATGGTTGCACCAAATGGTGCTGGAAAAATTTTCTCTGCCTCCAGAAATGCCAGTTTCCAAGTTTGTCTCATAGGCTGGTCAAAAGCTTCGCAAAAATAGCGCGCAATCCGCAAAACAGAAATCTCAAATACATCAAAGCCCAACTCCTCAATAAAGGCTGTATTTTTGAGGCTGTAGTCAGAAACAGTTTGAAAGGAATACGATAAATCCGCCAATTAAACTCTCCTGGAAAGTAGAATTTTTATTGCCTGGCTAATTTAATGTCCGCTCGGTTTCCAATTGCTGGGGCCAATAAAGATGATTGTCAAGATTAAGCGGTGGACTTGCAAAATTTGGTAATTACTGTTTCATTAATCTTGCAAGGTTTTTCCCAGCTGTAGATTCCTAAATAAAAGGAAATGCCTTGTCCCAAGCCAGCACTCCAGTCTTACAAATTAAAGATTTGTCTATAGCTTTACCAGTTCGCGCTGATCGAGAATACGCTGTGCATGATGTTTCACTATCCATAAATAGAGGTGAGATCCTCTGTGTTGTTGGAGAAAGTGGTTCAGGCAAATCTGTTATGACAAGTGCTATTTTGAATGATGTCGCAGAAAGTTTGAAGGTTAGGTCAGGGCAAGTTTTGTTTGATGGGAAAGATATTTTAAAGCTTACTCAGAAGGAATTGAACAAGATACGCGGCGCCCAGATTTCAATGATCTATCAAGAGCCAATGGCGGCTCTGAACCCTGCGGTTCGCATCGGCAAACAAGTTGACGAAGTTTTCATGCTTCACCGTCCCGAAATCTCAGCAAAACATCGCAAGAAAGAAACCATTGAGCTACTGAAGCAAATGAAACTACCAACACCCGAGCGAATTTACACAAGCTATCCACATCAGGTGTCTGGGGGCCAGTGTCAGCGGATTGTTATAGCTATGGCATTGGCGTGCAAGCCCGACGTACTAATAGCAGATGAGCCCACCACAGCCCTTGATGTGACAACGCAGGCCGAAATCCTCAGCCTTATTAAAGATCTAAAAGATGTCTACGATAACGCAACTATTTTTATCACGCATGACTTCGGTATCGTCGCAGACATAGCTGATCGAGTTGCAGTAATGTGTAAGGGAAAGATTGTCGAACAGGGATCAAAGGAAGAGATTTTATTGCACCCTAAGGAACCCTACACCAAGCTTTTAGTGGATGCGATGCCACTACTTGAGACTTCTCGCAATCCAGACCAATCACGAGAAGATACCCCAGCAGTCAAAGTCACATCTTTGCATAAAATTTATGGCTCTGGTTCGAAACAAGTGCATGCACTCAAAGATGCAAACTTCATATTACGGAGGGGAGAAACATTAGGTGTCGTCGGAGAAAGTGGCTCAGGGAAATCAACTCTAGCCAAGACACTTATACGGCTTGAAGATCCCACATCAGGGTCTGTAATGATCAATAATGAGGATTTTCTTTCCCTGTCAGGCCAGGACTTGGATAAGGCACGGATGAATATTCAAATGATTTTTCAGGATCCATTTGGATCACTAAATCCATGCCAGACTGTTGAATATATGATTACGCGCGGTCTTCTATTACAGGGAGTGAAACCTTCACAACTCCACGAGCGTACTATCAGTCTTTTAGGCCAAGTTGGCCTAGGAGAGCAATCACTCAAGCGCAAACCCATTAACTTTTCCGGAGGCCAACGACAACGCATTGGAATTGCCCGCGCACTATCGATGGCACCAGACGTAGTGGTTGCTGATGAAAGCGTGTCTGCCCTCGATTTATCAGTACAAAAACAAGTCTTGCGATTGATTAATGATCTGCAAGCCAAATACAAAATGGCTATTATCTTTATTACCCATGACCTTAGGGTAGCTGCACAAATTTCTGACTACATTACAGTCATGGAAAAAGGTGTGATGGTCGAATTTGGATCAGCAAAGCAGGTTTTTAATAACCCAAAGCATGATTATACAAAAAAGCTTCTGAATGCTGCTCCAGGCCGTGATTGGACACCGCCCCGCCTTGATCCAGAGGAAGCCGCAAAAATTGCAAGAGATCTGGAAGTGGTATGACGAATAAGTTGAGCCATTTCATACAGAAAAACTTTAAATCTAAGTGCTTAACCTGATCACAATTTGGTTTTGTTCACACCTGACAACATCGATATAAAAATTACTGAAAGTTCTTAAAATGGACCTAACATCAAAAATTGATCCCACAAAAAAACAAAATGGACATTTTCTGACAGTTAAGCAGGTTAAACGTCTAACACCAAACATGCTGCGTGTTACGCTCCAATGTCCATCAATCACAGGTGTTGACGAAAGCTGTAATGGTGCTCATTGCAAGCTGCTTTTGCCACAGGCTGACATGTCAGCAGACACTTTCAAGAAGATTATCAGTATTCGTCCAAGCGAATTAGACATGGAACAACGGCCAATTAGGCGAACCTATACTGTCAGGTATTTTCGTCCAGAAACCAAGGAAATGGATATAGATTTTGTAAATCATGGTGACGATGGTCCCGCAAGCTCGTGGGCACGTGATGCCAAACCAGGCAGCTTCTTGGGCTTGCTTGGTCCTGCATCGCCAAAAATAAAAGAGTTTTACGCTGACTGGTATCTGGTTGCGGCAGATATGTCTGCTCTGCCAGTCGCTGGAGCAACAATTGAAGCAATGCCAAAAAATGCAAAGGGTTTAGCGATATTTGAAATTACCGATGAGGCAGACAAGCAAAAAATTTTAGCGCCTCCAGGAATTGAAATGCACTGGATTATACACCCTAATCCACATGTCACATCTATCGCTCAATTATTGTTTCTGAAACAGTTGGATTGGCCTACTGGGAAAATACAGACCTGCATTGCCGGTGAGAGCAGTTTAATTAAACAGCTACGTAACTATTTATTGGTTGAAAAACAAATTCCAAGGAAAGACACCTACATCTCTGGATATTGGAAAATTGGTCTGGTTGAAGACGATCATAGGTTATGGAAGAGCACGCAAAATACCTAAGGTAGAACAGCGATTTGATCATAGTCTAAAAAACCAATTAAAATAAAAAGACGGTACTAATTCAATAAATTAACCTCTTTTAGACGTGTCTTTTTCTTAAAACTTTGTAAATCAAATAATATTTGAAATTGAGATTTAAGTTTTTATTGGGTAGCAAATTTTGTTTGCGTTTATGAAAGACTGGACAATTGAATAGGTCGATTTACATACTGTCTATAGCAAAAGGGATAAACCGCCATGACACGCCTAATGATTGTACTGATCTTTCTTATAAATTCTGCTCAAATGAGCTTAGCTGCAAGCAGTGGGGGTAGCTCATCTTCCTCATCAAGTTCAAGTTCATCAGGTTCATCCGGTTCAAGTTCATCAGGTTCAAGTTCATATTCCCACTCAGATGACGGCGGCAATCAACCGGCAGATCCGTTTGATAAAGCTTATCAACTCATAAATAGTGAAAATTTTGGCGAAGCACACAAAGAGCTCAAAGCTATGCTTGCAGTATCAAAGACAGCGGATTTATATAATCTCTTGGGCTTTACCGCAAGAAAGTCTGGAGACCTTGTGGGGGCATCAGGTTATTATGAGAAGGCATTAA
>Ga0308007_10001074_pt1 | contig 12150 bp, 7 predicted proteins | sample Neamet71_FD_203152 | JGI IMG/M metagenome (GOLD analysis project Ga0308007, IMG submission 203152) | Marine microbial communities from water near the shore, Antarctic Ocean - #71 | ecosystem: Environmental > Aquatic > Marine > Unclassified | place: Southern Ocean | collected 2014-06-07
ATGTTGTTGGTGGAATTATAGCTCCACTTATTGAACTATAGCTATCAATCAGAATTTTTTTCAAATAGTAATTGATTAAGTCTTTTTACAAATAAAGATGGATTATCCAATTGTTGTCCAGCAGAAAGCGTTGCCTGATCATAAAGAAGTTCGGTTAACTCACTAAATTTCTTGTCATCAGAGGTCTTGTTTAGCAGCACAACTAAGGAATGATTAAGGTTTACCTCAAGCCCAGGCAGGTCTTCTGGTACCTCCTGCCCAGCTGATGTCATCATTTTTTTCATTTGAGGACTCAAAGAATGCTCAGCATAAACTAGACATGCTGGGGAACTAGTCAAGCGGACAGTTTCTGTAACACTCTCTACTCTTGCAGTTAAGTTAGTTTTGATCTTCTCTAAAATTTTAGGTGGTTCATCATCTTTTTTATCTTTTTTATCTTTCTTGTCTTTCTTATTCTTCTTGTCGGAAGCATCAAAAATAGAGTCATCTAACTGGCCTTTTGTTACGTCTTGCAGTGTTTTTCCATCAAATTGGAATAAATGTGACAGAGTCCACTCATCCAATCTATCAGTTAAAAGTAAAACCTCAACATCTTTCTGTAGAAAAACCTCAAGATAAGTACTGTTACGAGCTGCATTTAAACTATCTGCAACAAGGTAGTAAATCTTATTTTGGCCTTCCTTCATACGGGAAATATAATCAGCAAATGCCACTGTTTGCTCCGAACCGTCAGTTTTAGTTGATGTATACTTAAATAAACTTGCAATCCGCTCGCGATTTGCAAAGTCTTCTGCAGGCCCCTCTTTTAATACACTACCAAATATATACCAGAAGCTCATATATTGCTCAGGCGAGTCTTTTGACATTTTTTCTAGCATATCTAGGACTCTTTTAGTCAAAGCAGCACGCATAGAGTCAACGTCTGAATTACCTTGTAAGATTTCGCGAGAAATATTTAAGGGGAGATCACTTGAATCTAAAACCCCCTTAACAAACCTTAAATATTTTGGTAAAAATTGAGAAGCGTCATCCATCACAAAAGTGCGCTGGATATATAGCTTCAGGCCTCTAGCGGCTTCGTAGTTATGCAGGTCAAACGGAGCGCTTGATGGAATATAAAGCAGACTAGTGTAATCAAACTTACCTTCCACACGATTATGGCTCCACAATAAAGGATCTAGAACATCGTGCGATAGATATTTATAGAATTCTTTGTACTCATCATCTTTTATATCGCTTTTATTGCGAGTCCAAAGGGCTGTTGCTGCATTAATCGTTTGGTACTCATCAATATCTGTTTTCTTTGTTTTCTTTGTTTTCTTTTTTTTCTTTGTTTCATCATCGTCATTTATACCTTCATCTTCTTTTGACGACTCAGGTGAAGATTTTTTAATTTCAATGGGTACAGCTATGTGGTCCGAATATTTTTTAATCGTGCTACGAATTCTTAAGTCTGCGGAAAACTCTATTTCTTCTTCTTTTAGAAACAGGGTTATAGAAGTACCCCTATCAAGTTTTTTTATATTTTCTATAGAGTATTCAGCGTCTCCCTCACAGCTCCAGCGAACAGCTTTACCTGCTTTTAAGCCAGCTTTTCTAGTTTCAACAACAACTTTATCTGCGACAATAAATGCAGAATAAAATCCAACTCCAAATTGGCCTATCAGGTGTGAATCTTTTTTCTGGTCACCACTTAAGTTCTCTAGAAATTGGGCTGTTCCTGATTTTGCTATTGTCCCAAGATTATCAATTACATCTTCACGTGACATCCCTATACCGTTATCTTCAATAGTAATAGTCCCTGCTTCGCTATCAGCGCTAATACGGACTCTCAAATCTGGCGAGTCCTCGAACAACGAAGAGTCCGAAAGAGCCTCAAAGCGAAGCTTATCAACAGCGTCCGATGCATTTGAAATTAACTCTCTCAAAAAAATCTCTTTATTGCTGTAAAGAGAATGAATCATTAAATGTAAAAGCTGTTTAGCTTCCGTTTGAAAACCACGAGTTTCGACGGCCATAGTGTTAAATTTCCTTATAAAGTATTTTCGATTATTTTTATTAATTTTGTGTCTTATGAAATGGGGCCAATAAATAAAAAAACAACCGTAGCACCATTTATTGACGAGCCTATTTAGTTATTGGCAAAAAAAACGACCCACCAATATGAGTCGATTATTTTATTTGCCCTTAACTCCTACCAACCAGTCACATCCTGAAGACCTCTTCCTATATCTGCAAGGCTTCGGACTGTTTTAACCCCAGCGTCTTCAAGCGCTAAAAATTTTTCGTCAGCGGTTCCTTTGCCTCCAGAAATAATGGCTCCAGCATGACCCATACGTTTTCCTGCTGGAGCAGTGACTCCAGCAATGTATGAAACTACGGGCTTAGAAACTGAATTTTTAATGAAAGCAGCAGCTTCTTCCTCAGCGGTACCGCCAATCTCACCGATCATCACTATAGCCTCAGTAGCTGGATCCTCTTCAAACAAAGAGAGTATGTCGATAAAATTAGAGCCGGGTATTGGGTCTCCCCCAATGCCAACACATGTAGATTGACCAAAACCATAATCAGTAGTTTGCTTGACTGCCTCATAAGTAAGAGTGCCAGAACGAGAAACAATACCTACTTTACCAGGAAGGTGTATGCTGCCTGGCATTATACCTATTTTGCATTCTCCAGGAGTAATCACCCCTGGGCAATTTGGGCCAATTAATTTGACGCCAAGCTCATCACATCGAACCTTACAAATTAGCATATCTAATGTCGGGATGCCCTCTGTAATGCAAACAATAAGCTTAATTCCAGAGTTTGCAGCCTCTATGATAGAATCCTTGCAAAAAGGGGCTGGAACATAAATAACAGTTGCCTCAGCACCAGTGTCGTTAACAGCCTCGCAAACAGTATCAAAAACTGGCAGTCCTAAATGGGTTGCTCCACCCTTTCCAGGTGTCACACCACCAACCATTTTGGTCCCATACTCAATTGCTTGTTCTGAATGAAAAGTACCTTGGCCTCCAGTAAAACCTTGGCAGATAACCTTAGTATTCTTATTGATTAAAATAGCCATGACTATGCTCCCCCTGCTGCTGCTTCTACTACTTTATTTGCTGCATCAGTTAAGCTGGTCGAGGCGATGATATTTAAACCACTATCTGCTAAAATTTGAGAACCAAGCTCTGCATTATTTCCCTCAAGCCGAACAATAACTGGAACCTTGACACCTACTTCTTCTATAGCACCTATAACACCTTCAGCAATAAGATCGCAGCGGACTATACCGCCGAAAATATTTATAAACACTGCACTTACCTTCTCATCAGATAGAATGATCTTAAAAGCTTCAATAACACGCTCTTTAGTTGCGCCTCCACCAACATCTAGAAAATTTGCCGGCTTCCCGCCATTTAATTTAACAATATCCATTGTAGCCATCGCTAAACCGGCACCATTAACCATGCAACCTATATTTCCATCTAAGGCAACATAGTTTAATTCCCATTGCATAGCTTGTGCTTCTCTGGGATCATCTTGAGAAGGGTCGTGCATATCACGTAACTTTGCTTGGCGGTACATTGCATTACTATCGATGCTTATTTTGCCATCTAAGCAGTGGAGATTGCCCTGTGTGTTTATTATTAACGGATTAATCTCTAGCAAAGCTAAATCAAAATCTTGAAATAACTTAGCTAGACCTAAAAATAACTTAGTAAATTGTTTTATTTGATTGGGATTCAAACCTAACTTAAACCCAAGATCTCGAGCCTGATAAGGTTGAGCTCCAACTAATGGATCAATGCTTGCCTTGAGTATTTTATGTGGGGTCTTTTCAGCAACTTTTTCTATCTCTACGCCGCCCTCTGTGGATGCCATAAAAATAATACGGCGAGTTGATCGATCAATCACAGCACCTAAGTATAGTTCTTGCTCAATATCACTACATTCCTCTACTAAAATTCGACTTACTGGTTGGCCGGAGTCGTCTGTTTGGTATGTAACTAAACGATTACCGAGCCATTTGCGAGAAAATTCTTCAATTTCAGCTTTCGATTTGACTAACTTAACTCCTCCAGCCTTTCCTCTACCACCAGCATGCACTTGTGCTTTCACAACCCAGCGATCACCACCAATTATATCAGCAGCTGATATTGCCTCAGCTGCTGTTTCGGCTGCTATACCTTTTGAAACCGGTAGCCCATATTCAGCAAAAAGTTGTTTTGCTTGGTATTCATGAAGATTCATAAAACTTTCCCATTATAAAAATTAAATACTATGCAAATAAATAACTATTTGCGTTTTTTCTTATTGGGCATATGTATTGCGTGCCCGTTAACAGCAAGTGCTGCTTCATGAACAGTTTCAGATAAGGTTGGATGGGCAAAAACAGTCATTGCAATATCTTCTGCACTCGAACCAAATTCCATTGCAATAGCAATTTGTTGAACAAGGTCTGCAGCACTTGGACCTACAATATGGCAACCTAAAATTCTGTCAGTTTTAGCATCAGCAATCAGTTTTACTAAGCCGTCTGTATCATTAGCGGCCATTGCTCGGCCACTTGCAGCAAAAGGGAAAACACCTACATTATATACATCTCCAGCTTGCTTGAGTTGCTCTTCTGTTTTGCCAACAGCTGCTACTTCAGGGTGGGTATAAATAACATTAGGTATGATATCGTAATTTATCTGTGTTTTTTGACCTGCAATACGTTCAGCAACCATTACCCCCTCTTCTGAACCTTTATGTGCCAACATTGGGCCCCTTACAACATCTCCAACAGCCCATACACCGGCTGTTGTAGTTTCGCACTGGTCATTGACAAATATACGTCCTCTTTCATCAAGATTAACGCCGCTATCTGCTGCCAATAAATTCTGTGTATAAGGAGCTCTTCCGACACAAACGATTAGCTTATCAAAAGTTTCCGAGGTTTCCTGACCTGCGCTATCTTTATAAGTCACAGTAACTTCTTTACCTTTAACTTTTGTTCTTGTCACGCGCGAGCTAAGACGTATATCCATACCTTGTTTGATAAATATTTTTTTTGTTTCTTTGGCGATCTGCTGATCAATGATAGAAAGAAAGTCGTCCATAGCTTCAATTAATACAACTTTACTTCCTAATCTATTCCAGACACTTCCCAGTTCTAGGCCAATAACACCAGATCCAATAATTCCCAGTCTTTTTGGCGTCTTTGTTATTTCAAGAGCGCCGCTGGAGTCAACTATAGTAGTTCCATTAACTTTTGCTACTGGAATTTCAATCGGCTTTGAACCGGTAGCAATAATAACGTTATCAGCTGTAAGGATCTGCGAATCGCCATCATGCGTAATATACTCAACTTTTCGTGAAGCAAGTAACTTGGCTGTACCGAATAACGAATCAACACCATTCACCTTAAACAAACCAGCGATACCATCTGTGAGTTGGTTGATAATTTTATTTTTTCTATTAACCATAGCCTTAAGATCTATGGACACATCACCAGTGGTAATGCCATGAACATCTAACTGATTTTTGGCCTCGTAGTATTTATAAGAGCTATCAAGTAGTGATTTTGAAGGAATGCAGCCTACATTAAGACAGGTTCCACCATTAACTCCTTCTCCTTTAGAATTTCTCCACTTCTCTATACAAACCGTTTTTAGACCTAACTGTGCTGCTCTAATAGCCGCTACATATCCGGCAGGACCTGCTCCTATAACAATAACATCATACTTATTAGACATAATAATCTCTTAAATTACAGTAACTTATAATTTATATCTCAAGAAGAATCTTAGCTGGATTTTCTATCATTTCTTTAATGGATACTAAGAAGCTTACTGCTTCTCGACCGTCTATTAAGCGATGGTCATATGATAAAGCTAGGTTCATCATTGGCCGAATCACAACAGATCCATTTTCAGCAACTGGTCTCTCTTTGATAGAATGCATACCCAAGATAGCAGCCTGTGGCGGATTCAAGATAGGTGTTGACAACAAGGAACCAAAAACTCCGCCATTTGTGATAGTGAAGGTTCCGCCTGTCATCTCTTCAATAGTAAGCTTTCCGTCTCGAGCCTTGGCTCCAAACTCTGCAATAGTTCGCTCAACGTCCGCAATACTCATATTATCTGTATTGCGTAATACCGGAACAACTAGACCTTTGTCTGTGGAAACTGCAACTCCGATATCTTGGTAGGCATGATAAACAACATCTGTTCCATCAATTGAAGCATTGACCGAAGGGAAGCGCTTTAACGCCTCTGTTGCTGCTCGCACAAAGAAGCCCATAAACCCAAGACGAGCTCCTGGATGTATTTTTGAAAAATCTTCTTTAAATTCAGAACGAAGGTTCATGACTCTATGCATATCAACTTCGTTAAAAGTAGTTAGCATTGCTGTTGTTTGTGTTACCTGAAGAAGTCTGTCTGCTATTCGAGAACGCATTCTAGTCATCGGTACACGTTTTTCTGTTCTCTCTCCAACAGGGCCAGGTTCAACGGAATTGTTAGCATTAGTATAATTATCAGATTTGGGAGCTATACTATTACTAGCAATGGTAGTGGTCCCAGCAACATCTTCTTTAGTGATTCGACCATCTTTTCCGCTGCCAGATACAGTTTGCAGATCTACACCCTGTTCGCTCGCTAGCTTTCTTGCTGAAGGGCTGGCAATTTTTTCTTCAAGAACAGTCTCAGTAGCTTCTTTATTAGCCTCCACTTCGACTACTGGAGCAGAATCACTTACGACCCCTTCTTTTATTATAGCTATAATCTCATTGCTAAGTACTGTATCCCCTTCTTCTTTATGTGTTTTTTCTAAAATTCCATCGGCGGGAGCCACTACTTCTAGAACAACTTTATCTGTCTCTATATCAACCAACAGATCATCTCTAGAAACTGTTTCGCCTGGCTTCTTATGCCATGTAGCGATACTACCCTCTTGAACCGACTCGGGAAATGTTGGTGCTTTTATTTCAATACTCATGCTCATCGCTTCCTTAATCTAAAATAGCACTACCTTTAACATCTTAAGATCTATAATTTAATGCCTCATCAATAAACCTTTTTTGCTCTTCAAGGTGAAGCGACATATACCCACACGCTGGTGCTGCTGAGGCTTCACGGCCTATGTAACTCAAGGTCAACTTTTTATTGAATTTATGAATGATACTACGCATATGATGCTGGCTACTATACCATGCACCTTGGTTTATTGGTTCCTCTTGACACCAAACAACATCTATAAGATTTTTATATTCCTGCAGCGATTCTAGCAAGTCATGATCAGGAAAAGGGTACAGTTGTTCGATGCGGACTATCGCTACATCCTTAATTTTTTGTTCCTGTCTCGCCTCGTATAAGTGGTAATAAACCTTACCAGAACAAAGGATTAAGCGCTTTGTAGTCATCTTATCAACTTCTTTATCTTGAATAAGATTTAAGAATTGACCGTTTGCAAGATCTTCCATAGATGATGTTGCTAACTTATGTCTTAATATCCATTTGGGGCTCATTACGATAAGCGGACGTCGCATTGGCCTTATAGCCTGTCGGCGAATCATATGGTAAACCTGAGCTGGCGTCGTCGGTATGCATACTTGTATATTATGTTCAGCAGATAATTGAAGGAATCTTTCTAGTCGTGCAGAAGAGTGTTCTGGGCCTTGGCCTTCATAGCCATGAGGTAAGAGCAACATCAAACCACACATCCGCCCCCATTTGTGCTCCCCGCTAGTTATAAACTGATCTATTATTACTTGGGCGCCATTAGCAAAGTCTCCAAATTGCGCCTCCCATATCACTAAACCCTTAGGTGAAGTAGAGGCATAACCATATTCAAAGCCCAACACGGCTTCTTCTGACAAGAAAGAGTCGTAAATCTCAAAACTTGATGATTTTTTGGGTATTTCTTGCAAAGGGATATAACTGTCGCCATTTTTCTGATTATGAATAACGGCATGTCGATGCGAAAATGTTCCTCGACCAATATCTTGACCCGTCATTCTTATGGGATACCCCTCATGGAGCAGAGTCGCATACCCAAGCAATTCTGCCATCCCCCAATTTAGAGCTAACGCACCACGAGCCATTTTTTTTCGATCTTCATATATTTTTCCAACTTGTCGCTGCATTACAACGCCGTCAGGAACTCGAGTTATAGTTTCAGCGAGATCTCGCAGTTTTTTCATAGAGAAAGACGTATCTGCAGGAGTATCCCAGTCTTGATTTAAGTAAGGATTCCAATCAACAAAAGGAGCAATATCGGGCTCAGACACAAAGTTATTGACGACATTATCGCCACGATCTAATGTTCCTCTATACTCTTTTAGTATTGAATCTGCATATTTCTGGGTAACAATCCCTTCTTTTACTAATTGATCCGAGTAAAGCGCACGTGTAGTTTTAAGATTTTTGATGATCTTATACATCATAGGCTGTGTAGCAGAAGGCTCGTCGGTCTCGTTATGGCCACGCCGTCGGTAGCAAATTAAGTCGATGACAATATCTTTTTTGAATTGGTATCTGTAATCAATTGCGAGATTAGTAACAAACATTACAGCATCTGGATCATCAGCATTAACATGAATGATTGGAGCCTGAACCATCTTAGCTATATCAGTGCAATACTCAGTTGATCTTGCATCTTCCTGAATGCTAGTAGTAAAACCAACCTGATTATTAATTACTACATGAACTGTGCCCCCAGTCTTATAGCCTCTGAGCTGTGACATTTGAAATGTCTCCATGACAACTCCCTGACCTGCAAAAGCTGCATCGCCATGGATTACTATAGGGAAGACTGCTTTGCCATCTCCATCTTCACGACGATCTTGACGAGCTCTTGCAGAACCCTCAGCTACTGGTGCCGCAATTTCTAGATGTGAAGGATTGAACATTAAAGCTAAATGTACTTTACCACCAGGGGTCATAACGTCTGATGAAAATCCTTGATGGTATTTAACGTCTCCTGATGTATCTACATGTCTTTTTCCTTCAAATTCAGCAAACAACTCTGAAGGATTTTTTCCAAGAACATTAACAAGAACATTAAGACGACCTCTATGGGCCATAGTCAGAACGACTTCTTTTGCACCATATTCACCAGCACGCTGTATGAGGCCATCCAACATAGGAATCATAGACTCACTGCCTTCTAGACCAAAGCGCTTAGTTCCAGGATATTTTGCATCTAGATGTCTTTCTAGTCCCTCAGCAGCTGTCAATCGCTGAAGAACATATTTTCGCATTTCATCATCATAATTAGGCTTAGATCTGGCGCTTTCAAAACGCTGTTGAAGCCATCGCTTTTCTGCTAAATCTATAACATGACCACACTCAACTCCTACATGACCGCAGTATGTTTCTTCTAGGCCAGAGATAATTTCTTTTAAAGTCGATTCTTCTTCACCAAAATATAGCATGCCTGATTGAAAGGTCGTGTCTAAATCAGCAGCCGTTAACCCATGAAAAGAAAGCTCCAGATCTGGAGCTTTATCGCGAGACCATAACCCAAGAGGATCTAATCGAGCTTTTTGATGGCCTCTATTTCGATGAGAAATAATGAGCTGAGCAACTTTTACCTGTTTACGTTCATGCTCAATATTTTCACCACCAGAGCCGGGAATTACGACAGGTCTAGATCTACGTCTACCCATCTGTTCAAAATGCGCCATGATAGTAGCATGTGACACATCTGGATCAGTTTGACCGTTTACATGCGGAAGAGAATCAAAAAAAGAACGCCATTGATCTTCAACACCATTAGGATCATGCAGGTAGGTGTCGTATAAATCTTCTATATATGCGGCGTTTCCACCGGATAAATAAGAGCTGTCTAAAAATTGCTGCATGATGCTTTCAGGCATCTATTTTTCCTTATACTTAACAGGTATTTCTATTTTAGAGTTTTTGATCAGTTACAGTAACCCTTAAGCAGCCTTTTTTAGCAACATATTGCGTATATGGCCAATTGCTCGAGTCGGATTTAAACCTTTAGGGCAAACTGCAACACAGTTTTGAATTCCATGGCAGCGAAAAACACTGAAAGGATCTTCAAGATTCGATAATCTTTTCTCTGTATCATTATCTCTTGTATCTGCCAAGAAGCGATAAGCCTGTAACAAACCAGCTGGACCTATAAATTTATCTGGATTCCACCAAAATGAGGGGCAGCTGGTTGAACAACAGGCACAAAGTATACACTCATATAAACCATCAAGCTTTGCTCGATCCTCAGGAGTTTGTAGTCTTTCTATCCCAGGTGCTGGCTCTTCATTGACGAGATAAGGTTGGATTTTCTTATATTGAGCGTAAAACTGACTCATATCTATAACAAGATCACGAATTACAGGTAAGCCTGGTAATGGACGAATAACCAATTTATTACCTTTTACGCATTCTGAAATAGGGGTTATACATCCAAGTCCATTCTTTCCATTTATATTCATGCCATCGGAACCACATACTCCTTCACGGCAGGACCTACGGTAAGAAATTGATGGATCTCTACTTTTTAGCATACCTAGGACGTCGAGAACCATAAGGTCTTTTCCTTGGGTATCAAAATCATAATCCTGCATATACGGGGCTTCGTCTACCTCAGGATTAAAACGGTAAATACTTACTTTTAACATAGCGCAACAAACCCCCATCTAATTAATAAACACGAACTTTTGGTTCGAAATGATCCATTGTTTTAGGCGAAAAATTTACTTTCCTTTTTTTAACATGCTGTCCTTCAGGGAAGTACATAGAATGACACAACCAATCTTTATCATCACGCTCAGAGAAGTCTTCTCTGGCATGAGCTCCTCGACTTTCTTTACGCCACTCTGCAGTAACTGCTGTTGCTTCAGCAACCTCTAATAAATTTTGAAGTTCCAGAGCCTCGATACGAGCAGTATTATAAACATTGCTAGTATCCTCTAGACAGACATTCTCTATTCTAATCCGTAGAGCTTTCAACTGCTCGATACCCTCTTTCATGAAGTCACCCCGGCGAAAAACACCGAAGTAATTTTGCATTATTTTTTGGAGCTCAACACGTAATACATCAGCGGACTCACCGTCTTTAGAACCATTATTGATAAAATTTAGTCTTTTCATCGCTGAATTAATGTTTTCATCGGTCGGATCAGCCTGGTCAATGCCCTCTCCGAGACACTTTTCAATAAATAAGCCAGCGGCTCTTCCAAAAACGACCAAATCAAGCAAAGAATTACCACCTAAGCGATTAGCTCCGTGAACAGAGACACATGCTGCTTCTCCACAAGCATAAAGACCATTTATAACTTCAATATTTCCATTTTCGTCATACGTTAAAGCCTGGCCATCAACATTAGTCGGTATACCGCCCATCATATAGTGGCAGGTTGGAACTACGGGAATAGGTTCTTTTACAGGATCAACGTGTGCAAATGTTCTTGAAAGTTCGCATATACCTGGCAAACGACTTTCTAGCACCTCTTCTCCAAGATGATCTAGTTTTAAACGAACGTGATCTCCATCTTTACCACAACCCCGACCCTCAAGTATTTCAAGCACCATAGATCTTGCGACAACATCACGTCCTGCTAAATCCTTAACATTTGGTGCATATCTTTCCATGAAACGTTCGCCATCTTTATTTATCAGATAACCACCTTCACCTCTGCACCCTTCAGTAACTAAAGTTCCAGCTCCATATATACCAGTTGGATGGAACTGCCACATTTCCATATCTTGCACCGGAAATCCTGCTCTTAGAGCCATACCAATACCATCTCCAGTACATATATGAGCATTAGTTGTGGAAGCATAGATACGACCAGCTCCACCTGTAGCAAGAACAGTAGCGCTTGACTTCACAAACACTGTTTCGCCAGTCTCTATCTCTATAGCGATAACACCAACAACTGCGTTATCATCGTTTTTTACTAAATCGACTGCATACCATTCGTTAAAGAAAACAGTTTCATTTTTAATGTTGTTTTGATACAGGGTATGCAAAAGAGCATGGCCAGTTCGGTCTGCAGCGGCACAAGTTCGTGCTGCCTGACCACCTTCACCAAAATTCTTAGACTGACCACCAAAAGGACGCTGATATATACGGCCCTCTTCAGTGCGAGAGAACGGTAGTCCCATATGCTCGAGTTCAAACACTGCCTCAGGTCCAACTGAACACATA
>Ga0308007_10001075_pt1 | contig 12150 bp, 7 predicted proteins | sample Neamet71_FD_203152 | JGI IMG/M metagenome (GOLD analysis project Ga0308007, IMG submission 203152) | Marine microbial communities from water near the shore, Antarctic Ocean - #71 | ecosystem: Environmental > Aquatic > Marine > Unclassified | place: Southern Ocean | collected 2014-06-07
GCGTGCGTTTGAAAAACGCTTTCAACTAGCTGATCATGTTCGACCTGTCGGGGCAGAATCAAGTGAAGGACTTTTACACATCGATTTGGTGCGGGAAGTTCCTGAAGCCTTGAAGCCACGCAAAATTGAAATAGCGAATGCATCCATGATTAATGGAAAAAATACGCAAAAAGTAACAAAATCTAGGGCAATTGAAGCTTAAGGTTTTGAAAGAAACATAGTCCAAAGCCGGGTTCCCCCTTTTCCAGCAAGGACTTTGTCCCCAAATATGATTTCTTAACTGAAGTCTTGGGTCTGGACGCCACCCACTTTTCCCTTGAGGGTGGCGTTTTCATCACAAGCCTATATGGGGTCTTAGGTTTGTAAAAATAGGGTTAATCATTTTCTTGTTTGATGGACGTGCAGACATATTTCATTTCTAAGTAATCTTGAATTCCATGATGAGAGCCCTCACGCCCTAAGCCAGATTGTTTAACGCCACCAAAGGGAGCAACTTCTGTTGAAATTATGCCTGTGTTTACGCCAACAATTCCATATTCTAAATCTTCTTGAACCCGCGTTACGCGACTTAAATCATTAGCATAAAAATAACAGGCTAAGCCATAGATTGTATCGTTGGCAGCTGTTACTACTTCTTCTTCGGTTTCAAATTTAAACAATGGCGCCAGTGGGCCAAATGTTTCTTCATCGTTAACCAGCATGCCAGATGTAACACCTGTTAAAACTGTTGGTTCAAAGAAAGTACCGCCCAACTCGTGGCGACCACCACCAATTTCAACTTTTGCACCTTTAGAGACTGCGTCAGCGATGTGCTCTTCAACTTTTTCAACAGCACTCATATCTATCAATGGCCCGTTCATTATACCAGTGTCTATTCCGTTCCCAATTGTCATTGCTTTGACACGTTTAATTAATTTTTTAGCAAAAGCGTCGTATACCCCAGATTGAACATAAATTCGGTTTGCGCAAACGCAGGTTTGACCATTGTTTCGAAATTTAGAAACAATTGCACCGTCCACTGCATCATCTAAGTTAGCGTCATCGAATACTATGAATGGTGCATTTCCGCCTAGCTCTAGTGATAATTTCATAATTTGGTCAGAACACTGACGCATTAGAATACGCCCTACTGGAGTTGAACCAGTAAAAGTCAATTTACGAACTTTAGAATTTGTACAAAATTCCATACCAATTTCACGTGATTTTGAAGACGTTAAAATAGATAAAAGTCCCTTAGGTAGTCCAGCGCGCTCGGCAATTACTGCAATAGCTAATGCTGAAAGTGGAGTTTGATTTGCAGGGCGACCAACAAACGAACAGCCTGCTGCAAGTGCTGGAGCAAGCTTACGTGCAATCATCGCTGATGGAAAATTCCATGGAGTTATTGAAGTAACAACACCCACTGGTTCTTTTAGAACAGTAATGCGTTTGTCACGCATATGGCCAGGAATGGTTTCACCGTAAATGCGCTTTGCTTCCTCACCAAACCATTCAAAAAAGCTTGCAGCATAGCCAATTTCGCCTATTCCTTCAGCTAAAGGTTTGCCCATTTCTGTAGTCAATATAATGCCTAAGTCCTTTGCATTTATTGTCATTAGATTATACATATCACGTAAGATAATAGCGCGCTCTTTACCGGTATATTTTGCCCACTTTTTTTGCGCTATTGCGGCCTGATCTATCGCTCGCTTTGCCATTTCAACATCTAAATCTGGTAAGCTTGCAATGATTTCTCCAGTTGCGGGATTTATAACATCAAATGTTTCTCCACTTGGAGAATCTACCCACTCCCCAGCTAAATATGCTTGATTTGCCAAGAGACTTGGATCGTTTAAAAGAGATTTAAGATTTGTTTTTTCTAACATTTTAGCGTCCTAGAGGAGTTGTGAGACTTTGATGAATTTAAGTGGCATAATCTTATATTAGGTGCAATATAAACTAATAGTTAATAACATTTAGTTTTGTGCAGTTTTACTTAGTGTTTTATATTCTATAATTTTAATAGATATTAGAATCTTCTAGCTTTCCAGCTATATTTTTGGCAAAACCTTTACAGCAACTTTTACACAGGTGAAAATAATGATCCCATATCGCTCTAGAACAACGACACACGGCCGTAATATGGCGGGAGCGCGTGGACTTTGGCGTGCCACAGGTATGAAGGATGAAGATTTCGGCAAACCAATTATAGCTGTGGTAAACTCTTTCACACAATTTGTACCAGGTCACGTTCACCTAAAAGATTTGGGTCAGTTAGTAGCTGGAGAAATTGATGCTGCTGGCGGCGTTGCTAAAGAATTTAATACTATTGCCGTAGACGATGGTATTGCAATGGGTCACGATGGAATGCTGTACTCATTGCCATCACGAGAAATTATTGCTGACAGCGTGGAATATATGGTTAATGCCCATTGTGCGGATGCTATGGTTTGCATTTCTAACTGTGATAAAATTACTCCTGGCATGATGATGGCTGCATTGCGATTAGATATCCCGGTTGTATTTGTATCAGGTGGTCCAATGGAAGCGGGTAAGGTTGATATCGATGGAGAGCTACGTAAAGTTGATCTTGTCGATGCAATGATTGAAGCTGCAAATCCTGAAATGTCAGATGCTAATGTTCAAGCAATTGAAGAAGCAGCATGCCCAACATGTGGGTCATGTTCAGGAATGTTTACAGCTAACTCAATGAATTGTCTTGCAGAAGCCTTAGGTTTAGCTTTGCCAGGCAATGGATCAACATTGGCAACACATTCTAAACGTGAAGCATTATTTCGTGAAGCCGGTAGGCTAATTGTTGACCTTACAAAGCGGCATTATGAAGGTGGTGAAGTTGGACTTACCGCACGTGGTATTGCAACAAAAGCTGCGTTTGAAAACGCTATGACCATGGATATTACTATGGGTGGATCTACCAATACTATTTTACATCTTTTAGCTATGGCCCGTGAGGCTGAGGTTGATTTTACTGTTGATGATATTGATCGCTTATCTCGAATTACGCCGTGCTTATGTAAAGTAGCGCCAGCTATTGCAAATGTTCACATGGAAGATGTTCACCGTGCTGGTGGAGTTTTTGCCTTGCTCGGCGAACTTGATCGCTGTCGTCTGCTTGATACTTCCGTATCAACAATTCATACTCCAACAATGGCGCAAGCTATTGCTAAGTGGGACGTGGCTATAACTAATAATAAAGCAGCTCATGATTTATTTTTGGCAGCACCAGGGGGTGTTAGAACAATAGAAGCATTTAGCCAGTCGCGCGAATATAATGAGTTAGATTTAGATCGTGTTGGTGGGATCATCCGAAATGAAGATAATGCATTTAGTAAAGATGGTGGTCTTGCTGTTTTGTTTGGTAATCTTGCTCAAGAAGGCTGTGTTGTAAAAACTGCAGGTGTCGATGATAGCATTTTAAAGTTTAGTGGGCCCGCAGTTGTATGTGAAAGCCAAGATACGGCTGTGAACCGGATTTTAAATAAAGAAATTAAAGCAGGGGACGTTATTATTATTCGATATGAAGGTCCCAAAGGCGGTCCGGGTATGCAAGAAATGTTATATCCTACGTCATATTTAAAATCTATGCGCTTAGGTAAAGCTTGTGCCTTAATTACTGATGGCCGCTTTTCAGGTGGAACATCTGGCCTGTCAATTGGGCACGTTTCTCCAGAAGCGGCTGAGGGCGGTAATATTGGTTTGATTAAAGAAGGGGATATAATTGAAATTGATATTCCTAATCGAACTATCAACATAGCATTATCTGATGTTGAACTGGATGAACGTCGCCTCGAAATGATTGCTAAAGGTGAAGGAGCATGGGCCCCAGAAGAAGAGCGCAAACGTAAAGTAAGTAGAGCATTACGTGCTTATGCTTCTTTAGTTACTAATGCCTCTCAAGGCGCGGTTCGAAGCGAGCCATAAGTCGAATCAAATAAAGTTTTAAAGTCCTCCAACTTTAAGGCTTTAGTGTTTCAAATTTACATCGGGAGACCCAACTAGTTATGGTTCGTAAAGTAAAAAATATTCTTTTTATAATGTACGACCAACTTCGCCATGACTATCTATCGTGTGCTGGCCATAAAACCTTACAAACGCCAAATTTTGATAAAGTTGCAAAAATGGGTGTGCGTTTCTCACGCTGTTATGTGCAGTCACCTGTTTGCGGTGCCTCAAGAATGTCATTTTATACTGGCCGTTACACTCATAGTCATGGAGCACAGTGGAATGGATATCCATTAAGGGTTGGAGAACATACCTTGGGGGATCATTTGCGTAAAATTGGAATGCAATGCCATCTGATAGGCAAGACACATATGCGCGCTGATAAAGAAGGCATGGAACGATTGGGTATGTCAGAGACTTCTGAAATAGGACTGCGGGTTTCTGAATGTGGATTTGATAGTTATATTAGAGAGGATGGTATGGTTCCTGAAGGGCCAGATGGGTTCTATGATGATAGGCGATCACCTTATAACGAGTACCTAAAGCATAAGGGTTATTCTGGGGAAAATCCTTGGCACGATTATGCAAATTCTGGACTATCAGGTGACGGAGACATTGCCAGTGGATTTTTAATGAAAAACGCAGATATGCCAGCAAATGTACGAGAAGAGGATAGTGAAACTCCTTGGTTAACATCGCGCGCGATTGATTTCATTGGTGAACAAGGTGAGGAGCCTTGGTTGGCACATATATCATATATTAAGCCACACTGGCCATATATTGTCCCTGCCCCCTATCATAGCATGTATAATGTTAATGATGTTCAATTGCTAAATCGTGATGATAATGAACTTAAAAATCAACATCCTGTATATGAAGGATTTACTAGCAATAGTATTGGAAAAGCATTCCAAACTTCTGAAGTAAGGGATGTGGTTATTCCTGCTTACATGTCATTAATTAAGCAATGTGATGATCAACTAGGGCGATTGCTTAAATATCTAGAAAGTACAGATCGTATGAAAGATACGATGATTGTTCTGACCTCAGATCATGGTGATTATCTAGGAGATCATTTTATGGGCGAAAAAGATTTATTTCATGATTGCTCATCAAAAGTTCCATTGATTATTTATGACCCCAGTAAAGAAGCAGACACAACACGTGGATCCATTTGTGACAATTTGGTTGAGAGTATCGACTGCGTTGCCACTTTTATTGAAGCTGCAGGTGGAGTAGTCCCTAAACATATAGTTGAAGGACATTCACTTTTGCCATTTTTGCATGGAAAGACACCTAATAATTGGCGCGACTTCGCAATAAGTGAGTATGACTATTCAATGACTACCGCTGGATCTAAGCTGGGATTAGAGCCGCGCGACTGCCGGTTGTTTATGGTTGCTGATAAAAAATGGAAAATGATGCATGCTGAAGGTGGTTTTCGTCCCATGCTGTTTGATTTAATTAATGATCCAAATGAACTTGATGATTTGTGTAAGGATGGGCGTGATCCAAGTGGTATAATTGATATGATGTATGAACGGTTAGGCCGCTGGGCGCGTAGGATGTCACAGCGAGTGACAAAATCTGAACGTGATATTCGAAATATGCGTGGCCTATCTCAGCGACGAGGAGTATTACTAGGTGTTTATGATGGTGCTGACTTAGAACCAGATTTGATAGCTAAATATATTGGCAAGTCAGAACAAAATCATATTCCAGATGATAAATAGATAGCTTTAAGTTTAACAATAATATTTTAAGGGGCGTATATATTAATGCCGTTAGTATTGAAGTTTTATATTTATTTCACCAGTATATATTGGGCTGATTAAGGCAGGATTACTATTATGAAAAAAATAACAACTTTAATTAAAAATGCAGATGTCATTGTTACTATGAATTATAAGCGTTCAGAAATGAAGGGTGCAAGCATTCTAATTTCTAATGGTGAAATTGTAGCGGTAGGATACGATTTGGGACCAGCTGATAATATAATTGATGCACAAGGCTGTGTTGTAACTCCAGGATTAATAAATACTCACCACCACTTGTTTCAATCTTTGGTTCGAGGTGTACCTGCGGGACAAGATGCTTTGTTATTTGGTTGGTTAAAGACCCTTTACCCAATCTTCCAGCGGATGGAGGGTGAAGATATGTTTACTTCTGCTCAATTAGGATTGGGTGAGTTAGCTTTGTCTGGATGCTCTCTGAGTGCGGATCATCAGTATATTTTTCCAAATAATGTAAAGCTAGAGCACGCTATAAGTGGAGCAAAATCTATTGGGGTTCGTTTCCATGCAACTCGCGGCGCAATGTCAGTTGGTGAGAGTAGCGGTGGGCTTCCACCTGATAGTTTAGTTGAAAAAGAAACTGATATTTTGCGTGATTTTGAAAGAGTAATAGCTGAACTGCACGATCCATCTTCTAATGCTATGGTTCAGGTAGGTCTTGCACCTTGCTCACCATTCACTGTTTCCGAAGGATTGATGCGGGACACTGCCCTGATGGCATTAGATAAAGGGGTAATGCTACATACGCATTTGGCAGAGAATGATGAAGATATTGCATACTCTTTAGAACATTTCGGGTGCCGCCCAGGGGAGTATGCCGAACGTTTAGGATGGACTGGCAAACACGTATGGCATGCACATTGTGTAAAGCTTGATGCAACTGAGATTGATTTGTTTGCAAGAACCAAAACTGGAGTGGCACACTGCCCTTGCTCAAATTGTAGACTTGGATCAGGAATTGCACCTATTCGCCAGATGAGAGATTCTGGTGTTAAAGTTGGATTAGGTGTTGATGGTTCAGCATCTAGTGATGCTGGGCATTTGTTGTCTGAGGCACGGCAAATGTTTTTACTGCAACGAGTACGAAATGGTGCTGATTCTATGCGTGCACGAGAGGCTTTAGAAATTGCCACACTTGGTGGAGCTTCTGTTTTAAATCGTACTGACTTGGGGTCTATTGAAGTTGGAAAACGAGCAGATATTGCAATTTGGGATATTACAGGTTTAGTTGCTGCAGGGGCCTGGGATCCAGTTGCTTCTTTAGTTTTGAATGGACCGTTCAATGTTCGGGACTTATTAGTTGATGGTCAGCCTGTTGTTGCTGAGGGCCGTTTGGTTAATGAAGAAGAAGCTATGATTGTGGAGCGAGTTAACGCACGAGTGAAGCGTTTGATGAGCTAATACTTTTATATAAAGTAACATATGAATTTATTTTAACTAAAAAGTGTAAAATTAGCTTAGATTAAAATGTTTCAATAAAATATCAAATTTTTTAATTTAAAGTTTTTATATTATAATATCATTCAAAAATATATATTATTTTCTGGTTTAGCTTGATACATTATATGTAAAAATTTGATAATACCCCGTCTTTATAAGATTTTTCTTGATTTTGTTTATATTTCTGCCATTTTTTAATTACTTGGTGGGAAACCGCCACAAATAGTATCCATTAGGGTATGAAAAAAAGGGGAACAAAATGACAGATTCTACAACAGGATCTCCAAAAGCTATGAGAGATCCAAACGTCACACCTCCAATGGGGCAAGCAATTCCATTAGGTATTCAACATGTATTAGCGATGTTTGCATCAAATGTTACTCCATCTGTAATTGTAGCTGGTGCTGCTGGACTTGCATTTGGAAGTGCAGAACAAGTTTATCTTATCCAAATGGCAATGCTATTTGCTGGTATAGCGACATTATTTCAAACAATTGGTATAGGTCCAATAGGAGCACGTTTGCCAATTATGCAAGGAACTAGTTTTGCATTTGTGGGTGTTCTTGCAGGTATTTCCGCAACCCAAGGATTGGGTGTAGCTCTAACAGCTTGTCTAATAGGTGGTATAATTCATTTTATACTCGGTGGTTTTATTAAACATTTACGTTTTATGTTCCCACCACTTGTAACGGGCTTAGTAATATTAGCAATTGGCCTTTATCTAATTCCTGTTGCTATTAAGTATGCAGCAGGTGGCGCTGCTAACTTTCAAATGGAAGCAGCGAGCTTTGGGTCAATGATGCATTGGTTTGCAGCTTTAACAGTTGTTGTGGTCTCTCTTGTTTGTAAGTTCATGGGACGAGGTTTAGTTTCAAATGCAGCTATTTTGATTGGTCTTGTGGCAGGATATGCTGTGGCTTGGGCGCAGGGAATGGTAAATTTTGGTGCCGTTGCTAAGGCAGGATTTTTTCAAATTCCAACTGCGTTTCCATATGGTTTTGAATTTAGTTTAGCTGCTGTATTTGGCGTAACCTTAGTATCAATTGTTTCTGCAATTGAAACTGTCGGCGATGTATCAGCAACAACAAAAGGTGGCGCAGGACGTGATGCAACAGATGAAGAAGTTTCTGGTGCTACTTATGCAGACGGTCTCGGCACTGCTATAGCCGCTGTGTTTGGTGGCCTGCCTAATACATCATTTAGTCAGAACGTAGGTATAGTTGGGATGACAGGTATAATGTCTCGTCACGTTGTAACAATTGCAGGTATAATAATGATTGTCTGCGGTTTGATTCCAAAGGTTGGTGCATTAATTGCGTCAATGCCATTACCAGTACTTGGTGGTGGAGTTATCGTAATGTTTGGAATGGTGGTAGCCGCTGGTATGAATATGCTGTCGTCGGTACAGATGTCACGTCGCAATATGATCATAATTTCTGTTTCATTAGCTGTAGGACTTGGGCTTAATTTAGTTCCATCTGCTGTTCAATACTTACCTGGTATTTGGAAAACACTAGCAACATCAGCTGTTGCCCCTACAGCAATATTGGCCGTAGTTCTGAATCTAGTATTACCTGAAGAAGAGTAATTTAAAAAAATAGAATTAAACCCTCACATTACAAGTGGGGGTTTTTTATTCCAAATGAATACTTTCCAGTAATATCAAGCTGAGTTAATGTTAAAATATTCTGAGTATTTTTGTTTTAAGATATTGCATTAATAACTGTATGCGGAATAAAGATTTTGGGGAAAATACATGACACTTATTGCACTAAATAACCTTACAAAAAAATACGGTGGTGTAATAGCTAATAATGATATCACTTTTAAAGTTGATAAAGGTGAAATTCATGCATTATTGGGTGAAAATGGTGCAGGTAAGTCAACATTAGTAAAAATGATTTATGGATTAGTACAACCTGATATTGGTACTATGATGCTTGATGGTGAAAGTTTTGCACCCACTGATCCGCGCGCTTCTCGCGTTAGGGGAATAGCAATGGTGTTCCAGCATTTTTCTTTATTTGAGGCGTTAAGCGTTGCTGAAAATATTGCTTTGGGCATGGAAAATCCACCTAAGACTGATGCCTTATCTAATCAAATTCGCGATGTATCTCTAAAGTATGGACTTATGTTAGATCCCAACCGATTAGTAGGTAATCTATCTGTTGGAGAGCGGCAACGAGTAGAAATTATTCGTTGCTTACTCCAAGACCCAAAACTTCTAATAATGGATGAGCCTACATCTGTTTTAACGCCACAAGAGGTAGACGCTTTATTTACTACGCTTCGGCGCTTGCGAGATGAAGGAACATCCATCTTGTATATTTCTCATAAGCTTGAAGAAATTAGAACACTTTGTAACCGCGCTACAATTCTTCGTCATGGAAAAGTTATTGGAATTTGTATACCTAAAAATGAAACTGCAAAAAGTATGGCAGAGATGATGGTCGGGTCAAAACTTAAAACTCCCCAAAAGACTATTACTAACTTTGGACTACCTTTATTAATTGTAAAAGATCTTTCTCTCAGGTCAACTGACCCTTTTGGAACTTCCCTAAAAGATATTACATTCACTATTCGAGCTGGTGAAGTCATGGGTGTTGCTGGCGTGGCTGGGAATGGACAAGATGAGTTAATGCTAGCCTTATCCGGTGAGGTATTAACTAAGGCTAATTCAATTCAGTTAGAAGATAACTTTATAGGGCAGACTGGTCCTGTTGAGCGCCGATTGCAGGGCCTTTTGACTGCACCAGAGGAACGCCTCGGGCACGCAGCTGCACCTGAAATGAATCTTTCAGAAAATACACTAATTTCAGGTTTTCAACGTCAAAAACTAGGACGCCGTGGTTTTGTCAATAAGCTAGGTGCGGCGGCATTTGCAGAAAAAATTATTGAAAAGTTTGATGTTCGAACAATTTCAGTTGGTAGTGCTGCAAAATCGTTATCTGGTGGAAATTTACAAAAATTTGTAATGGGACGTGAGATATTACAGGATCCTAAAGTATTCATCGTAAATCAACCAACTTGGGGTGTAGATGCTGCAGCTGCAGCATTTATTCGTCAAGCATTGCTTGAGCTTGCTTTGGGTGGTGCAGGCGTTTTAGTTATAAGCCAGGATTTAGATGAATTAATGGAAATTTCTGATACTTTCACAGTGATTTCTGAAGGTAGGCTGTCGGCGCCGCGTCCAATTAAAGGCGTGACGACTGAAACAATTGGCCTTCTAATGGGAGGTAGTAAAGAAATATGATACGTTTAGAACCCCGCACTAATCCTTCCCAAGCTATGATTATATTAACCCCTATTTTAGCGGTATTAGCTACAATGGTTGTCGGTGGAATACTTTTTGTCACTCTTGGTAAAAACCCTTTTGAGGCAATTAGAATGATTTTTTGGGATCCTTTACTTGGTGAACATGCTTTTTACTATCGAGGTCAGATATTGGTTAAAGCTGCTCCATTAATTATGATTGCTCTGGGCCTTTCGTTTGGATTTCGTGCGGGCATTTGGAATATTGGTGCTGAAGGGCAATTTATAATGGGTGCTGTAATAGGTGGAGCGACAGGCTTAGCATTATATCCTTTAAATAGTTTTATTGTTTTTCCACTTATGATTGTTATGGGTGCCTTAGGTGGTTTTTTATGGGCAATGATACCTGCATTCCTAAAAATTAGATTTAATGCTAATGAAATTTTAGTTTCTCTAATGCTGGTTTATGTTGCATTTAATTTTCTAATTGGAATGGTCACTGGACCATTACGTAATCCTGACGGGTTCAATTTTCCAGAGAGTCGCTCATTTCAGGATTTCCCTGCAGCTCATAATCCAGAGTTGTGGGCTGGAACAGGTATCCATTTAGGTGTGTTATTTACTTTGGGTTTTGTAATATTGGCTTACATAATGATTACACGTCATATTTTTGGGTTTAATGTGCGTCTTGCAGGCCAAGCACCTCGTGCAGCTAAATTTGCAGGCGTAAGCCCAAATAAAATGATTGCGATCTGTTTAGGCTTGTCTGGCGCACTTGCAGGTATGGCGGGTTTATTTGAAGTTACTGGCCCTGCTGGTAAATTAACAACTACTTTTCCGCTAGGGTATGGATTTACCGCAATTATTGTAGCCTTTCTTGGGCGATTGCACCCAATTGGCATTTTGTTGGCAGGGTTACTTATGGCGGTGACTTACGTTGGTGGGGATATTATCCAGTCTCAATTGAGCCTTCCAAAGGCGTCTATTCAAGTTTTCCAAGGGATGCTGTTATTTTTCTTATTAGCTGTAGATGTTTTGGTTAATTTCCGACTAAGAATAAGCAAAAGGAATAGTAAATAATGGATATTTCAATTGTTTCGCTCCTAGCCACATTAATCGTTGCCGCCACACCAATTCTATTGGCTGCAACTGGTGAATTAATTGTAGAAAAGTCAGGTGTTTTAAATCTGGGTGTTGAAGGCATGATGATTATAGGCGCAATTTGTGGATTTATTGCCGCAGTAAATACAGATAGCCCGCTAATTGGTTTTATTGTGGCGGCTCTTGCAGGTGCTGCGCTGTCGCTATTATTTGCAGTTTTGACACAATATTTACTGGCTAATCAGGTAGCCTCCGGGTTGGCTTTAACTTTGTTTGGTTTGGGATTATCTGCCTTGCTGGGGCATCGTTATTCAGGAATTAGACCGCCAAGTTCTCCTAAAATGGAATGGTTTGGAATGGCTGAATTACCAGTAGTTGGCCCTATCTTTTTTAATCATGATATGATGGTTTATTTTAGTATATTCTTAGTTCTAATGGTTTGGGTGTTTTTAAAATTTACACGTGGGGGATTGGTTTTACGTGCAGTGGGTGAAAATCATGATGCTGCCCATGCTTTAGGTTATAAAGTTATTCGAATTCGTATTTTAGCTATCATGTTTGGTGGCGCTTGCGCTGGCATGGGTGGTGCATATTTATCTTTAGTACGTGTTCCGCAGTGGAC
>Ga0308007_10001077_pt1 | contig 12129 bp, 11 predicted proteins | sample Neamet71_FD_203152 | JGI IMG/M metagenome (GOLD analysis project Ga0308007, IMG submission 203152) | Marine microbial communities from water near the shore, Antarctic Ocean - #71 | ecosystem: Environmental > Aquatic > Marine > Unclassified | place: Southern Ocean | collected 2014-06-07
TAGCATAACGTTTGCTTTTTTTACCCACCCCTAAATCAGGTAATCAGATAGGAAGGGAAGTTTTGTTCACGGCTAGATTTTATCAAAAAAAGACGCTCTGCAATTAATCTGCCAACTAGGTTTCCTGTTTGAGTACTTCTATAAACCAATTGTAAATCTTCATAGGAAATACCCAATAAAGTAGTCTGTGAAATCGCCTGAAGTTGATAGGCTGAATGTGTTTGTGTTAAAAAAGAATCATAGGCACTTACAAACTGATTTTTAAACTAAAGCCAAAGGTAATTTCTTTTTCTGGATCTTCTTTAGGAATGTATAACCGAACAACGCCAGATTCTATAAATGAGACATTATTTTCAATTTCAGTAGCTTTTAAAATAATCGATTTCTTTAAAATGATACGACGTTGTAATTTTGATTTAAAAAAAACCAATCTACTTCAGATATGATCGCTATTTGATCTAAGTAAAATTTTATTTGTTGCAAATTTTATAATCGAAATAAGTAACAAAGATAACCAACGATATATGAGAACCTACAATCAGTATGTTTATTCCTCATACAAGAAGTTCATTGTAATTTAAAACAACGACTAAATGAATGAAAAAATTAAATTATTACTGATAGAAATATCACTATTAACTTTCAATAAAGATGATGATTCCAGCCTAAAAACACGAAGTACTTCCATAAACAAAATACTAGCTTTAGTAAATAATTTAATAGACTAAGTTTTAGGGTTAGTTTTTGTTTTTCATTTTAGGAGGACATCGATTCCTTAAACAGTCAGATTTCTGAATTGACAGAAAAAATAGAAAAAACTGAAGCTGATTTAACATCTCTGATAAATGATAACACACATGAAGATACTCTCTCAGACAAGAATCTTAACGTTTGAATATTCTTTCATAACGAGTAATTTTTATTTGACCAATCTTCAATCGACTTAAAAACAGAACAAAGGTTTTCTGATTTTTTTGTAAGTGAATATTCTACTTTAGGAGGGATTTCCTTAAAATGTTTTCTTTTTAAGAAATTGTTTTTTTCCAAGTCTTTTAATTGGTCGGTTAAAACTTTTCTTGATATTAAGGGAATAGTGGCTGCTATTTGACCGAATCGCATTTTACCCCTACTTCTTAATCTACTTATTATGATTAGCTTCCATTTACCTCCAAGCATCTCAGTAAATTCTGAAACAGGACAGCTTTTTTCAATACTTTTTATCTCCATATTCTTTAGTTTTAGTTACAAATTAGTAACCACAAATTTAAAGTTACTAAAAGGTAACCAGTTACTTTACATTACCAAATGTATTAATATTGCAGTAACAAAAAAAATAAACTTAATGAAAACAAAAAACACATTATCAATCTTAATGATTGCAATTTCTATGACTGCCTTTTCGCAAACTAAATTTGATCTAGAAAAAGGAAATGTCAAATGGACTGGAAAGAAAATCACAAGTCAAGCACATTCAGGTTCTTTAAAGTTTAGTTCTGCGACATTATCATTAGACAATCCAGACAATCCAAATGGTGTTTTTACAGTGGATATGACCTCATTAACCAATGATGATTTAACTGGAGAATGGAAGCAAAAGCTCGAAGGGCACTTAAAGTCTGACGACTTTTTTTCAGTTGATAAACACCCAGAAGCAACCTTGGTTGTCAAAAAAGTAAATTCTCATAATAATAACTCTTATAAACTAACAGGAGATTTAACGATTAAAGGCATTACCCATACTGTTGATTTTAGTTTGATTATTTATGAAGATAGAGTTGAAAGTGAGTTAACTTTTGATCGGTCAAAATATGATATTCAATTTGGTTCAGGAAGCTTTTTTGAAAACTTGGGAGACAATCTAATATTAGATGAAATTACTCTTAATATAACCTTACAAAAAACATAGAAAATTATGACCTATAAGAAACAAGACCGACCAATGTGTGGGTGTGGTAAGACGCAAGACCCAAATGGGTATTGTGATGGATCACACACTAAAAATTAAACTAATGCCCTCTTTTACAGAGGGCTTTTATATTACAGGCATATCATCTTCAGTAAGTTTTGGCATTTCTAGTCCTATTAAAATAATTCAAACTAACGTTTATAAACAAACTCACACCCCAAGGATTTTATGAGTCATATAGCTCTAAACCACTTATTTTACGGGGGATAGCCGGGTTCAAATTACCTACTTTTATTTGAGGCTTAAAAACCAGTGGGCGGGGGTAAACCTGCGTTTCTTTATATCTGAAAGGTTTAAGTCTTTATCAAGTGATTTTATGATGTTATGGTTTTGGATGTTTTTATATATTTAATTATTTATATGAGTGAATATTTAATATCGTTCTAAGCCCTATGTGCTTATTTCCTAATCCTAATTTCGTATTGTTTTATGAACTACAAGATAACATAGAACAACCCACTTTATCTCTTGCCCATTCTGGTCTTTTTGCAAACCATTTTTCATTTTCTGATTGCTCAGCATATGGTTTTTTTAAAAGGTTAAATAATTCGTCAATTAAAGAATAATCTCCTTCATCTGCTGCGTCAATCGCTAATTGAGACATGTAATTTCTTAGTACATATTTAGGATTTACAGCATCCATTTTTTGTTTTCTTTCTTCGGATGAAATTTCTTCTTGCTGAAGTCTAATCTCATAATTTAAAAACCAAAACGCCCATTTATTTTTCACTTCTTTAGTAACAGTATTAAAATCATAAAATGCTTTTTCAATCAATTGCAAACTTGTTTTTTTATTAGTAAAACGACTCAAGTTTCTAAAGAAAATAGTCATATCTGTTTCTACTAATTGTAAGTTGTCTTCTAAATTCTGAATCAATTCTACATCATTTTTATCTGAAGTAAACAACCCTAATTTCGATTTCATCATCTGTAAAGATTTCTCTTCAAAATCATTTTTATATTTTTCTAAAATGGTTTCTAGAGGTTCAACTTCTTCAATTATTGGATATATCGTATTTGCCAATTGATACAAATTCCATAAACCTATATTTGGTTGATTTCCATATCGGTATCTTTTATGTTGGCGATCTGTTGTGTTTGGAGTCCAGCCAAAATCAAAACCTTCTAACCATCCATATGGTCCAAAATCGATCGTTAAACCTAAAATGGACATGTTATCGGTATTCATAACTCCATGTACAAAACCTACGCGTTGCCAATGAATAATCATCTCTAATGTGCGTTCTGAAATGGCCGCAAAAAAGTTGATGTAGTTTTTTTTCGATGGTTCTCCTAAATGTGAAAAATGATGTTTAATTGTGTAATCAACCAAACTTTTTAAATTTTCCACATCTTTTCTAGCTGTAAAAATTTCATAATTCCCAAAGCGTAAAAAACTCGGAGAAATTCTGGAAACAATTGCACCTTTTTCATATGCTGGATTCCCATCATATAGTATATCACGTAAAACATCATCTCCAGACAAACTTAATGATAAAGCACGAGTTGTTGGCACACCTAAATGAAACATTGCTTCACTGCATAAATATTCTCTAATAGAGGAACGTAAAACAGCTAAACCATCTGCACTCCTTGAATATGGTGTATCGCCAGCACCCTTTAATTGTACTTTCCAATTTTTGTTTTGATGTTCAACTTCAAACAAATTAATGGCTCTTCCGTCTCCTAATTGTCCCGCCCAATTCCCAAATTGATGTCCGCCATAACACATAGAAAATGGTTTTGTCTTAGGGTATACTTCATTTCCTGTAAAGATGTTTTTAAAGAATTCTGACGTTGTTTCTTCTTCGGAAATATTTAATTCAAAAGCCATTTCTTGCGAAACGTGCATCACTTTTGGGGCTTTCGGTTTCTTCGGATTTACATAAGAGAATACTGCCTCGGTAACTTGTCTTCTTGAGTTTCCTAAATTAGAGTCTGCAGGTAATTTTGATGTAAAAGTGTTTACTATATTTAAGTTCATGTATCTTAATTTTTGAGACATTAATTGGCCGGAAATTTAAATAAGCTTGTTGTCCTTGCAAACGCAGACTAAAGTTAAAACAGGTTTAAAAGGAAGCATGGAAAGAGAAATTTTGACATTTTATCAAAATAATAAAATTAAATACAAATAGAAGACTTTATATGATAATACGTTTTCTAAAAACGCTTTTTTCGGAATTTTTAAATCGCATGAGTTCACTACCTTTCAATCCTATACTATCATTGGGTCTAAGCACCTGTTTTTACACCCTTTTTGTCTAGGGGTCTAAAATACTGCTACAGGTATAACCTTTTGTCTCTAGATATATGAATAATTAGAATTTCAAAAAAGAGTAAAAAATGAATAAAAACTCTCAATTTAACACCCCACCCCTTCAAAATAAGTCTATTTTCCTTTTAGGGATATACTGTTGAAATGGGTATATAACCTAATCTCTGGTCTTTTTTAAAGTACTTGAAGAAACAGGGTTAGAGGACAATACGCTCGAGATAAATTATACAGTCCAATAAAAAAAGAAGTGACTGAACACAGAATCACTCTTAATAACAAACCATTTTATTTTATTTCCAAATTTATGTAAAATTCAAGTTTATTAAGGATTAGATTATTTTTTGTGATGAATTAATCCTTTACTTAATAATTGAACTTTTTCATATGGCTCTTCAATTAATTTATTTTGACCTTCAGCGAGTTTGTATTTTTTATAAACTCCTACACTATTAAAAATTTGTAATCATTGAATTTCGTTAATCCTAACAGGCCTCTCTTCTTTAAGGGATTTTAGGGCAGCAAGACCTATTTTGAGAGAGATTAACCCATCTTGACCATTAACCGGAAGGGAATCTCCGTTAACAAGACAACTCAAAAAGTCTCGCAATTCGTTTTTATAAGCCTCTGCATAACGTTCTAAGAAAAAATGGAGGGGAGGGGAAGCTTCCAACCCTGTAGCTGTGAAGAGCCGATGAGAATCACGAAAATTATTGTTCGACTGAACCATTCCCTTAGAACCAAAAACTTCAATTCTTTGGTCATAGCCATATTTTGCTTCCCTACTATTGTCAATTACGGCCATGCTTTGGTCTTCATAGGTCAGAATTACGATGGCAGTATCAATATCCCCAGCTTCACCAATTTTTTCATCAACCAGCACTGCACCTTTGGCATAGACTTCCGTTACTTCTTTTCCGACAATATATCTTGCCATATCAAAATCGTGGATGGTCATGTCTAAAAACAAACCTCCTGATTTTTTGATATAACTGATAGGCGGAGCTATAGGGTCTCTGCTTGTGATTTTTACCAAATGTGGAGCGCCAACTTCTCCCTCTTCAACCAAATCATGAATTTTAATGAACTCTTTGTCAAACCTTCTATTGAAACCCAACATCAATTTCACCCTACTGGCCTTGACAATACCAAGCACTTCAAAAACACGATTCAGGTTAAGATCCAGCGGTTTTTCACAAAAAACATGAATTCCAGCCTTGGCGGCAATTTCTACATAGTCTGCATGGCTATCGGTTGGTGTACAGATAACAACGGCATCTAGGGTTTTAGAATTTATCATTGTCTCATAAGAAGTTGTAGCCAACTCAATTCCTTTTTTACGAGCCATTTCTAGTTCTGTTGCTATGGGATCCGCAACGGCTACTACTTCTACTTCATCCATCCGAAGTAAATTATTTAGGTGAATCTTACCAATTCTTCCCAATCCTGCAATACCAAATTTAATTTTAATCATACTTCAATTATTATAAACCAAGTGTTTTAATGTAATTTCTGTTTTTAAGTGCGCAATTTTTTGGTTAACCCCCAAATAAAAGGGGTAATTACATCCCCGCTATTCTTGAACTATTTTAATGTAGAATTACAATTTTCAACATGGCTCCTGCTGAAAGTTTTAAAGGAAGACCATTTAATAATTTTTCACCATTATAAATTCCCGAAAGATTTTTATCAGAGGATATTATTCTATATTCTAAATTAGGATTTAATATAAACCATTCTGGAAATTCATTTATTCTGGGATAATCTATAGGTAAACCCAAAATGGTTTTGTCCCTCATTAAAAAATCTAATTAAAATAAGATTGTCATCTTAATTATAGAGAGATGTGGGATTATATAGGAATTTCACTAGGGTATCCCCAAAAGAAAATAGATTTATTTTGGTTTTGAAGAACTTTTTCCTTCCATTATAAATGACTTATGGACTGAAGCTATCCAATAAAAAAACACTCCATTGTGTTCAAAATGATCATTTTTTTACTCCTCGTAAATATTCTTCATTTGCCAGGCATCCAAAGCAATAATTTTGGATTTGCTCCCTTGAGATCTCACGGATACTCCTATACTTTCTTCCAGACCCGGATAAACTCTAACTGCGACACATTGTCGATCATTAGCAAATACTTCCACCACACTTTTATCTATAAATATTCTAAGTTCCAATAGTTTACCTTTTGGTAAATGGAATGGGCCAGTTTCAGGAGGGTTTGGCATTACATCAGATAAGATTGACGAGCGAGAGTTATCTATACTAATAAGGCTGTATTTGGCATCTATCCATTTTTTATATTCCCAACCATCATAACGATCGTAATCACGAATACCTCTATTTTTAAAAAAGGTAATCCTTGTGTATTCTTGTTTATCGGAAGAACGTAATACGTTGAGAACAAAACTCTGAGAATCTTTTACATCTATAGATGCTTTTATTTCCATGGAGTTTCCCTGAATTTTTTCTAAAACTATTTCTTGATTAGCAGGGATTTTTAAATTTCTAATTTTTTGGTGATTTGTTCTTAACGATTCAATGTCTCCAGCTGGTTTTATAGCTATTTTATTTTCTGAAATCAATGTCAACTTCCTAGGAAGGGTCATTACCTGATTCCAACCTTCGGTGGGCTTAGCATAAGCCATATTAAAGATCACATTTAAGCTACCGTTACCATCTGGTGCTGCGGAAGGAGCGAGGACAGCCCCTGGTTCGTAAACACCTCCAAAATTGAATTGCCCATAATGAGTTTCGGAAAACTTTTGTCTGTTAGTGTCATAATCGCCTAAAGAATAATTGCCCCCTGTTACATGACTGAAGGACAATAACATGTGCCGGTCACCGATGGGCCAGAAATTAGGGCAGGATCCGTCGTCACCTACCATCGCATATCGATCATATTCCCGGAAATTATCGACAAAATTTATCTCCCAATCCACAAGGTTCTTAGACCGATGCAGCTGTTCTGTGCGCATCCTTTTGGTTCCTTTTCCTTTTTTCCCGCCACTGATTACATAATAAAATTCTCCTTCCTTCCAAATGCAAGCATCTCCCATAGGTCTTTTAGTAGGTTGCCCTGTGGTGGCATTTACAGGTTTCATTTCCAACTTTTTCCAATTAAGTAATAACGGATCTGAAGAAACTGCAATTATTAAACCATAATTATTGCCTGGATATGCTGCAATAACCCGATCTTTTTCAACAAGTGTTTGTCCAGAGAAGCATTTTTCTTCAGGATTAGGATAGATTGCTAGTGGCAGATCTTTCCAATGAATAAGATCCTTGCTCACAATATGACCCCAGTGTTGGCGGGGATCTTCGGGAGGATAAGCCTGATAAAATAAATGCCAACGCCCTCTCCAATAGCATAATCCATTTGGATCATTCATGTTGCCTTCGGGATTCACGTAATGGTAATTCGGTCGGTATGGATCATTCGAGAGTTTATCTCGGGAGGCTTTGAATCGTTGTAATATTGGATTATAATCTAATTCCTTTTTTTGTTCTTTCAATTCATTAGAAAAAGTATAGAATGGTACTTTTGATTTGAAATCTATCTTCTTATTTAATTTTTGAACGGCTGGATTTCTCTTCACTTCAAGAGTGCTATTTTTGTGCTCTGTGCAGTTAAAAAAAGTTGAAGCAAAAACTAAAAGAAGAACGCATTTTTTCATTTATGAAATTTTTAAAATTACCTCCAATATTTGAAAAAAACAATCAATTTATTGTGAATTTGAACTTTTTAAATCAATATTTATGAGAGTTATTTTATGAATTTAATTAGTTTTTTTTTGAACTGGTTTTTTACGTTTTCCACTTTCTCCTTGATTAGATGAGCATTTTCAGCTTTTTTTCTACCCTTTGCTTCGGGTTTCAATTTCCACAATACAAGGTGTTTGTACAGATTATTTTATCTTATGTTTTTGTTTATACTATCTCACTACCCGGCCTGAAAAGTTTCCACCCATCAAACGTTCAACTTCTGCTCTTGTAGAATAATTAAAATCACCCTTTATAGAGTGCTTTAAGCATGATGCGGCAACAGCGTAATTTAACGTAGTTTGGGTTTCTTTTAATCCAGGAGTAGTTAATGCATATATTAATCCCCCGGCAAAAGAATCCCCACCACCAACCCGGTCAACGATATTCTTTATTTGATAGGGTGAATATTTTTTGTTTTCATCTAATGGGGCAAAAAATGGAGAGTCTAATGCTACATCAAATAGCATGGCTCCCCAATTGTTATGACTCGCAGAAAGACTTTCTCGTAAAGTGATGGCTACTTTAATTATGTTTGGAAACTGCTGAACAACTTGACGGGCTACATCAGGATATTTTGAGGTATCTAATGCACCAGATTGAACATCGGTATCTCCAGCTTTAATACCCAAAACATCATGACAATCCTCCTCGTTTCCAATCACTACATCAACAAAAGGTAAAATTTCTCTCATGATCTTTTGAGCTAAGTCTTTGGGAGAATAATTTGAATCCCAATTCCACAGTTTCCCTCTAAAATTTAAATCAATAGAAACTGACACCCCTGCAGCCTTCGCTTTTTGAGCGGCAATTAAAGTTGCTTCAGCTGCGGTTTTTGATAGCGCTGGAGTAATACCGCTTAAATGGAACCATTGGGCATCTTTGAAAATAAGCTCCCAATCATATGCACTGGATGGAGTTATGGCAACTGCGGAATCAGCTCTGTCGTAAATTACATTACTAGGTCTTTGATTTGCCCCTGTTTCTAAAAAGTATAACCCCAACCGCCCGTCTTCAGTTCGCACTATATAATCAGTGTCAACACCTAAAGAACGGATAGAGTCCATAGTGGCTTCTGCTAAGGTATGCTTTGGAAGTGCAGTTACATAACGTGCTTTTCCACCAAAATTACAGATGGACGCCGCTACGCTTGCTTCCGCTCCAGCATAGGTGACTTCAAGATTTCTTGCTTGTCTTAATCTCAAATTTGCTGGTGAAGACAAACGTCCCATGATTTCACCAAAAGTTACTACTTTATCCATCTTATTTTAAATTTTTAATTTTTAAAACCAAATCGCTTATTTCTTTAGCATTACTTTTTATTGACTTCCAATCTTTGGATTGTATCAAGTTTCTTTTTGCAACCCAGCTTCCACCGATTGCTGTAATTAAATCAGACCTTAAATAGTCTGCAGCATTTTTCATATTACATCCACCAAGAGGAATGAATTTCAGATCCAAATAGTTGTATGGAGCTGACATACTTTCCAGGTGTTTAAGTCCTCCTGAAGTTTCCGCAGGGAAGAATTTTAGAATACGACACCCTTCTTGGATTGCAACTTCAATATCCGATGGTGTCATGACTCCAGGCGCAAAACTGAGTCCTTGCTTATAAGCCTCAACAATGATTTTAGGATTACAACCTGGTGAAACAGCGAAATCTGCTCCAACATCAACAACTGCTTTTACTTGATCCACATTCAAAACAGTTCCGAAACCAAGCGTTACCTCTGGAAATTCTTTTTTAATAATTTTAGCGGCATCCAATGCACCTGGTGTACGAAGCGTCAACTCAATCACAGCAACCCCTCCTTCTATTAAAGCTTTAGCTAAAGGAATTGTATTTTTTACTTCATCAATTATTAAAACTGCAATAATACCGGCATCATCTATTTTTTTGGTCAATTCTGAAGTCATTGATCGCTGTGAAATTGGTTGCATAATTTAATTTTTTAAGGTTTTCGATAAAACTATATTGTATTAGAATATCCTAGTATTATACTTGCCATAATTAAAACACCTAATCCCGTCAGTAAAAATTGAAAGGCCTTCTTTGCCCCTTTCCATTCGCCGGAACGATAAGCCCAAATATTACTAATAATTAATGACAACCCAAGAAGTATTGGCCAACCAATTACAGGTCCTATTTCTCCCATTAGGGCAGATCCTTGGCCATAAATCCCCAGGGCAGCAAACCAACACAATCCAGAAATAACAGACCACCTATAAGCCTTTCCTGAATTTAAGGTTTTGAAAGATTTCCAACTTTTATTTTTAAACAATAAGAAAATTGAATAACCAGCATTCATTAAGTATGCTCCAATCAAAACAACAACCCAGGCGGCCAAACTACTATTACGTGTAATTATGCCTGATGACTCAGCTAATTTTGCAACTGGTGTGGCATTTGCAAAGCCAACATTCAATAAGGCGGAAAGAACACCACATATTATGGCAATTAGTATGCCTTTTGAAAAATGCTCGGACCTTTTCCCTGCATTCATTATGCGGTCCTTATTTATTCCTGCTTTAGCTGTAAAAGCGACTCCAACGAGCATTAATATTACTCCTGTTATAACATAGGGTGTTTTGGTATTATTTAAAGCATTTTCCATTTGAAAAAAAGGAATCAATGACCCAACAGATGCAGCTAGACCCATCACAATTCCCATGGTCAAAGAAAGACCTATGTACGGAACACTTTTTCCAAATAAAATGCCGCCTATACCCCACAAAAAACCATATAACATCCCAAGATATATAGCACTTTTTGGAGCAAGTGCAATAATTTCAAATAATCCAGGAATAACAATTAGAGCCCATGCCAACGGAAAAATAATCATCGCCACTGTAACATGAACCAACCACCATGCTTCCCACTTTATAGGTTCCATATATTTCATTCCAAGTCCAAAACTTCCTTGAAAAAAACTAGCAAAAATTACTAATAAAAAAGGTAACAAGAGTTCCATAAATAGATTCATTTAGTTTTAATCACATTTTACAATGCAACGGTAATTCTTTTTTTGATTAAGTAATCATTTAAGGCTAGGTGTGAGCAGTCATGACCGATCCCACTGTTTTTTATTCCTCCATGAGGAAGATAAATAGCGTATTTCACCCCATTGATATGAATTTCACCAAATTGAAGGTCATTACAAAATCGTTCAATTCGTTTGTGATCATTCGTAAAAATATAGGATGCCAATCCATATTCTGTATCGTTGGCCAATGTTAAAACTTCATCATCAGATTCAAAAGGCATAATTGATGCTATAGGACCAAAAGTTTCTTTACGAAACACATTCATTTCTGGTTTTATGTTAGACAATACAGTCGGCTCCATCCAATTCCCTTTTTCCTTACCCACAGGAATGTTTCCACCATATTCTAATTTTGCTCCATTGTTTAACGCATTCTCAATAAGTTTAAACATTCGGTCACGATCATTTCGAGAAATCATTGGTCCCATGTCAATAGTTGAATCCAACCCATGTCCAAGTTTTAATTCAGATACTTTTTTAGTGTAAGCCTTAATAAATTTATCATAAATACTTTTGTGGACAAATATTCGATTGGCGGCAACACAAACCTGACCTGCATTACCATACTTTAGTGCGACTCCGAAACGCAAAGCTTTTTCAATATCGGCATCCTTAAAAACAATAAAAGGTGCATTTCCACCGAGTTCCATACCTAGTTTTTTGATGGAAGTAGAGCTGTCTGAAATGATCTTTTGCCCTGTTGACGTTGAGCCTATCATAGTTAATACGTCAGGGATTGTACTCGTGGTCATGGTATGAGCAACCTCACTGTTAGGTCCACAAAGAATATTTACTACCCCAGCGGGAAAATCAATATCATGAAGTATTTTACCAATTAAATAAGAGGATACTGGTGAAAATGCTGAAGGTTTTATTATTAGAGAACAGCCAGATGCCAAAGCTGGACCTAACTTGAATCCTATATTTAGCAGGGGGAAATTCCATGCTAAATATGCAACTGCGACGCCTGCAGGTTGATGTACTATTTTATGTGTGTGGGTATTATCATAATCTGGGATTTGTTCGTCACGTAGGTTTTTCATTGCTGCGGGATACCACTCCAGAGAATTTACAATGGC
>Ga0308007_10001083_pt1 | contig 12111 bp, 7 predicted proteins | sample Neamet71_FD_203152 | JGI IMG/M metagenome (GOLD analysis project Ga0308007, IMG submission 203152) | Marine microbial communities from water near the shore, Antarctic Ocean - #71 | ecosystem: Environmental > Aquatic > Marine > Unclassified | place: Southern Ocean | collected 2014-06-07
CAATCATTCCAACTGTTTCTTATCGCATAAAATTTTAGTTATGAAAAACAATTTATTTTTTGTCCTTTCCCTTTTATTCATATCCTCGTGTTCTGAAATGGATATGGTGGTAGAATTAGATATTCCAGATCATGAGCCTGTTTTAGTTTTAAATGGCGTACTGGATACTGATACAACTGTAAGTATTATACTCTCTCATTCGCTTGGTGCTTTTGAACAAGGGAGTTTATCTAATGTGTCTTCTGCAAAGGTGGCTTTGTATCAAGATGACAATTTCGTTGACAGTCTTTTTGCAGACGAGTTAAATCCGATTGAATACGATTACTATTCTAATGATAATTATGGAACAATTAATCTATTCAGTTATACATGCGACTACATTCCAGAAAGTGAAGCTGTTTATCGCATTGAGGCCAGCCATCCAAATTATAACACTGTGAATGCAAGTACTTATATTCCGGGAGATATTACCTTGTTTAATATACAGGTTGATAGCATGAGTAATTCAGATTATATAAATATGAGTTTTAGTTTTATGGATGATCCTAGTCAACAAAATTTTTATAGAGTTAGAGCTCTAGGAGATTGTTCAAAAAGTTGGATGAATGAGTTTGGGGAAGAAGAAGAATGGAATTTTGATGGACGTATTGAATTGAGTTCAAATGATCCTTCAATACAAGGCGATGGAATTCCATTTAACGGTTATACATTTGTTGGAGAAGAGGCTTTATTTACTGATGTTTTATTTGATGGGCAACAGAAAAGCATGTCATTTGATGTACAAACAGATTTTTTTAAATGGGGAGACTGTGATACTGTAGTTCTTCAGTTTACAGTTTTCAGTAACGATTCGTATAGTTACTTTAACTCATTACAAGAGCATTCAGAAAATGGGGAATCAGGTATTTTTGGTGGAGAAATTATCCCTGTATATTCTAATGTTGAACAAGGATTAGGAGTTCTTATTTCTGCTAATGCTCAGAACTTATTCTTGAAACCTTAAAAAGGTTATTGAATAAAAACGCCTTCATTTTCGCCCAACTCTACCGCAACATGTTCTTTTATAGAGGTTGAGAGAACAAGACCAGAATAATCTGTTCTAATACGGAATCTATGGTGTTTTCGGTCTATTAGCGCTGTAATTTTAATCATTTTTACAGGGACACTCAGAAAGTGCTTTATATCGTAAATCATCGTTTTTCCTGAGTTCAAAACATCATCTACTAGAATAACTACTTTATTACTAGTGTGATGAAGCCTCATAATTTCTCCAATGACAATATACTAACCAATAAAAAATGAACAAAACTAAATCTGTGACAAATCTGTTACATAAATTAACGAAATATAAAATTAATAAAAAAGTTAAAATCATAAAAAACCACCAATAATTCGGGATATAGAAGTATATAAAAGTATATATAAATAGTTTTACTTTCCGATACAGGATTAGCACATCTAATGAGAGTGATTGATAACAAGACTTTAGTGACTCTTTTGTGACCATTATGATCAAACTATATCAAAACGAAATCAATTAACTCCTATTAGAACTAATAGAGTTTCCATTACAAGGTCTATTTAGCTAAAATAGTCCAACGTGTTGTGTTTGATTAGTTTCGATGGTTCAGCAACTAATTTATTAAATACAAACCGAGTAGAAAATTCGCAAGGTTTTCGTTAGTAAAGCAGAACTATTAATTATATACGGTGTTGTGCGTTCATATTTATTTTTCTCGTGTTAAATCATAGCCATCATCTTCCTCCTCACTTTTGTCGTAGGCATTTTCAATATACCACTGAGGATTGTTTAGAAAATCCTCTTCTCTGACATAGGATACGTATGAACCAGTTAGAGCATTAATTGACTGGCAAGTATCACAAGAATAGACTTTAGGATTTTGGTTGTAGCGATTTTCACTAATTATATCATAAACCAAATGCTCCGAATATGAAGAATACATGCAGCCATCTGTTTTAGAGTTAATAGTTTTAAACCAATCATATCCACCATTTACTTTCTGAATAACAGCAACAATTCCATTTGTTTGTGAGGTTCGTTCATTTCTAGTAATTCGTTTTAAACAATATTCAATTTCCCAATCAATCCACTTGCTCTGCTTTATGTTAGGGGAAATAATCACAATAGTTACTGAAGTATTAAACATCATATCTTTTAAACTCTCTTTAATATTTTCAGTCGATGTATCCGTTAAATCAGCCGATTCAGAAGTTTCTCCTTGATAGTATGTGGCATCATCTCCTAAATTTTCAAGTATTTCATCTCGCAGGTATTGTGCCTCACTGAATTTATATGATATGAATGTTTTTCTTGCCATTTTATTTTTTCTTTTTAATAGGTTTTATAATTTGAGTTAGTTTTGAGATTTCTTTTATCATTAATGTGTCTGTAGATATTATTCTTGTATTTAGATCAAGGCTTTCCGAATTAGTGGTTGTTGCATTTATTTTTAAAGGCTGTATTTCTTCACTTTTATTTAATGAATTCAAGCCAAAAAAAGTTACAAGTGTTAACAATATTAGCGACAAATAAAACCATCTTATCGTATATGAAAATAAAACTTTCGTCCAATTATTTTTAGCTATTTCATTGAACTGAACAAAATTCATTGAGTATTCTTTCACTGAATACTCTTTAAAATCTTCTTCAATTGTTTTTTGAATTTCCTGCTTTAATTCTATTTTTTTTACTTTGAGTTTATTCTTGTTTACAACACAAGAATATAGACTTACAAAACATCTTTCATTTGCTAAGAACATTGAATCCAACACCCAAAACATAATTATTGGGCCTAATGCAATGAAACATAAGTAGGGTTCTTTAATAGTTCCAGTTAGAGCAAATATTGCAGCTGATATTGTAATAGCCCAACCTTTAATTCTAAATGAATTTGAGTTATGTCGATTTATTACTACTTGAATAAATTCTAAATGTTTTTCGTTCATCTCATTCATTTTTTAGTTCGGCTATATATGACACATAACAATCTTGTGTATGGAACGTAACGTGTAAAAAGAGGTTACATTTTCGGTTAAACACTTAGTCAAATTTTTATTTGTATTAATAGCCTTGAAAAGTTTCACGAACTATATTCAAGATGCAGTACTTTGGGTTAAGCACCAAAACCCGTATTAACTATAGCCATAACCGGAAATAGTTTTTCATTTCAGTTTAATTATCAGTTCCTTAATATCTAAATTCCTAAACTCTTCTTTATTATTTAACTCTAAAAGGCTTGAATTTATAACGATTCTATTTATTAATTTCAATCCGTTATTTAATTCAATGTCTACGAGTTGATATCCCATTCCATGTTCAGGTAGACTCTCTAAATATTCAGAATATTTTTTAGAAAGTTTTAATCGAAATTTATTTCCCATATTCTCTTGTAAATAGCAATGTTTCTTTTGATGTTCCATTTTCAAAATACGCTTCAATTCCACCTCCTTCGTGACCAAAAGCTGATTGAACAATACCTCTTTGTAACGAATCAGTCATTTTTGGTTTAACATAAAATGAACATTTGATTTCATCATCATTAGGTAAAGCATATCTATCTACTGGGTCGTCATTGGTAGAAACGCATTCTCTGTAATCATTTTCTGTTGTTGTGAAAGTACCAGGTTTTAATTTTTTATTTTCAAAATCAATTCTTCTATCATTTTCGAAAGCTGAAACTCTTACAAAAACTTCATTTCCGTTTGTATTTTCCTTTGAGCTATCAGATGCGCCATTCCCACCAGAATGTCTTTTATTATAGATTCTTTTTGAACTAGATAATGACTTAAATTCTCTTATTGTGGATTGGTTTAGTACTTTAATTGAATCTGTATCTAACATTAATACAGTCGATTTGTTAAGCATAACCTTATATCCTTCTTTTATAATCCATCTTTTATTAGCATTGAAATCCGAATCTAATTCCACAGCGAGATTAGTATTATAAACAACTAATTTCTTTGTTCCAGATCTTTCATATTGCTTAGCATTAACAATTTGATAACCCATTCCAGTTTCAGGTTGTTCAAGAAGAGTTTTTGCATCCTGTTCGAAAATTCTATATATCATATTTTGGATTTTAAATTACTACCAACGTTTAGTATCAACGGGGTTTTAATGCAGTTTGGATTTTGTTACCACTGCTATTTCTTTTGATAATGTTTGTCCAATTCTTGCCAAATGTTAGTGCTATAAAATGGTTTTCCAGGAGGAATTTCTGCAGTTGAATTAGGATTAAATATCCTTTTATAATAGAGTTTTGGGTTTGATTTGATTACATTCATCACTTTATGAAAATCTTTGGTCATTTTGAAGTTTGTATACCTCTTTTTTGCTTTTGAGGTTACATCATTATATTCAAGTGGGAAATTACGTCTAATATTTTCTTCCGTGATGGTTATTGGGATACCATTTTCGTCATATTTCATTGTAAATCCTTCAAAAGAATTTGATTTTTCAAAGCTTATATCAATTGAAATAGCAATATCATATTCTGCTTCTTCATCAGTTGAAGCTACTTGATTTTTAACAAAATCCATATACTTGCTTGCTTCCTCTGTCAGAATAGCTTTAACATCTAACTTTGAATCTACATAAGCAAGAGGCATTAAATAGAAATTATAGTTATCAAGTTCAATGTCAATATCGTTGGATTTTATAAAATTAATGTAGTTTTTGATGCAAGCAAATCCCAACTCTTGTAGTTCTTTTGATATTACATTTGCATTAAAGAAGTGAATAGAATTATCTCTTAGCTCAATTAAAGAAAATATACTTTTTTGTAGAGTTGAATCCAGTTTAAAATTAGTATTATCTAAATTTTTAATAACATCAATAATTGATATTGTTCTAGCGTTTCCTGCTCTGTTTAATTCTGGAATTTTAATTTTAGAATCTTTACCTAGTTTGTTCTTTTTAAAAGTCAATTTATGAATTGAACGCATCTTATACTTACTGTTCTTAAGTAGAATAGCTTTTAATAAAAGCTCCCATGAGTTAACTGATAAAATCGCAAAAGTTTCTTCGCGATAACTAAAGTTAGGCTTATTGTAAATCTCTATAGCGCTGAGCATAGAATTAATTGACTTATCCAGAAGACTTCGATATATCTTATTAACTTTCATTTAGCTTTGTGCTTGTGGTAACTGTATAAACTCAATGTTAAGTTTATATTTCTTTATTAATAATCAATTCCAAACTCCTTTTATCACTTCGACTTAGACTAATAAAATAGGTGCGCAAGAAGGGTTATCCCCCTCAAGATTACATTCCCTCTTACGCTGAGAATATGATTATAAAATCCATTAGGATTGGTAAATCAAATACTACTGACCTAATTTTTACTCCGTACTAAGATAATAGCCATCGAGCCATATCGTGACCTCTATAAAAAACTATACATATTTTGAAATATTATTATGGGCAGTAATCATAAATAGAGAAATGAAGCTAACAATAAACGCTGTATTTTGAAAAGATTAGCCTTCTGATCAGCTATCACTCCACCACCAATTTACTGCTTTCTAACAAGCGATTATCCATAATTAGCGATACCACATAGATGCCTGATGTATACGGACTCAAATCCTCATACAAACGACCATTGCTAGCTAAAATAGGCTGGCTGGTAATAATTTGACCCTGCATATTGTGAATCTCAATTTTAGCTGACCTATTAAAGTTTGCTATATCAAAGTAAATATAAGTATCATTTTTAGCTGGGTTGGGAGCTATTCTTAATTGTTGTTTTTCTTGAACAAAAATATCTTCTACTGCCAAATTTGGGAAATTGATATACTGGTCGGTTACGCCCTCTGGACAATAATAATCATATTCAGTATTATCCTCCAAAGCAAAGGTATCCAACTCCATAGTAAAAGGGTTTAGCTTTAAAGCGTATAAGCCTCCAGGGTATCTAACTATATTCACTAACAGTCTTGACCTTTCTTTGTTCATAATAAAACCTTGGATAATCTTGGTCTGTTCATCGCCAATCCACTCATCTAATTTATTTCCCTCTAAATCTAGTTTGTATACTTCTGCATGCCTTGGGCCATATAAATCTATTGGCTCAGCAACATGTGTTCCTACTAGTATTGTGGAGTCAGAAACTAATGCAGTATAAGTATTCGAGTAAGCTGTATCTGCTTTTGCAATAGATTTATGCCATTGTAGCTCTCCCTCGTTATTTAATTCGTACATCAAAATAGGGTATAAAGAACTGTTTGCGTTAACTCCAACTATATTAACCCTGTCGTTTGCAAGCTCTATTACCCCCCCCCCAGTACTCATGTAAATGGTGTCTTGACTATCGTCTTCCCAACGGTAGTAATTTTGCCACATTTCTTCGCCTAAGCTATCTATCTTTACAGTTACAAATCGTAAGTAGCCACTGGGGTGACTTTGGTCATAATAAGGTGGCGCGTATGCATCACCTTGAAGAATAAAACCACCATCCGAACAACTTATAAAACCTGTGGAATTTGCTCCATAGTCTAATAAATGTTGCTTGGTCCAAAGTAAATCCCCATCAGAATCTATTTTTCTAAACGTAAAACGCCCCTCATCAGAGCTGATATTTTGTAATGCATAAATATTGCCTTCCTCATCTATATCCACAGTATTGGTATATCCAATTTGATTAGGTACACTATATTCGTTTAACCAGAGTTCTTCTCCACAAGCATTCAGCTTCATAACAAAAGCACTCGGATCACTTGTATATTTAAGGGTCGCACCCCCAATAATAATATTTCCATTACTATCTTCTACCATATCTTCTGGCGATAAATAGTCTGTGCCATCATCTAAAGTATGTTCCCATACAATTTCTCCAGCCGCATCTAACTTAAATAATTTACTTATACCAAATTGCCACTCTACTATAGCTAAAATAACAGTTCCACCATCGTACGTTTCTATAAGGTGTTTACCTAGGGCATAATCATTTTCATACAACCAAGGCTCTTGAGCTTGGCTGTATGAAAATTGTATGCATAAAATGAATACTAGTAGTCTATTCATCAGTATTTACTATTTAGTTAAAATACTTAATCGTTGGCTTTCAACCACCTCGTAATTAACTTTTAAACTTACTAAATAAATACCAGAGACATAAGTACCGCAATCAAAACTAATTATATATTGATTGTTGAGCTCAAATTGCCCAACCAATTGCCCAAGAGCATTATGAACCTCAATACTTGCTTGTTCGTATTCTTTTGGCAGTTCATACACCGCATGTACAGCTCCATTACTCGGGTTTGGACTTAAGCTTAGTAAACTCCTAGTTATAACTGGAACTTCAATACTTTGTATAAGTCTTAGTTCGGCTGATTGAATGATAGGAGTAACACAATCGGCTGTTTCCAAAATACCTATATACTCCAAAACAGCTTTTGCATATCCCGAACCAATAATATCGGTTGCACTAGCGATTTCCTGTAAACTATTAATTTGGCTTTCGCTCATTTGCCACCAATTGCTATTTGTGGAGGCTAAATTTAATGCTATCTGCTTAAAATCGCCATAATAATCTGAATATAGAACCTCGTATTCACCAATTAAATTTTGTGCTTCGGTGACGTTTCCTTGCTTAATTTGTGTAGAAATTAATATTTGCAACTCTTGTTGATGTTCAGTACCCTCGTATAACTCTGCAATATGCGTATAGGGATTATCTAATGTTTCATCAAAGAGTGCCGAATAGGCATAATCTGACTCCTGCTTTGTTATTTCTTTTCCTAATTCCCGCATTTCATGCTCCAATAGGTAGCGTTGAGAATTTCCGTCATGATTCAATACCAAACTCGCTAAATAAGGATTCAAAGCTTGAGTTTGGTTAAACACCTGTAATACAGCTCTGCTCAATCGTCCGTTCCATACCAGTATCTCCATTAAATCCCACTGATTTAGGGGGATTTGTCGTGTAATAGCAGCAATCAAAACATCATCTGTTAAGTAAGGAGAACCCGCAGCTAATTTAGTGTGAACCTCCGAAGTACTAGCAAAATCATCGAGTAAAACTTCCATGATTTGAGGCTTGATACCTCCATTTAAAATATTTTTATAGTTCTCATCTAATAGTGTTAAATTATCTATACCAACATCAATTAATAGTTTGTTAGCTCCCACAAATTCTTTAATCCATGATTTATAAATGGTTGGGCATAATTCATTTCTACTAGTATAATAACCAAAACCTAAATAGGGTCCAGTTTTATCAAAATCACTGTGGTGAGGTTTTGTATCATACTCTGGGAAATGATAATACCGATAAATCTCAAAGGTAGGGTGATTCACGCTTATGCTACCGTCCCAAACACCAGGGTATTCAGAAAAACGGTTACGTGCTGGTTCTGCCCAATTTCCTTGTTCCATGTCTATATATGCATTATCGTGTAAATAAATGTCGGTGTAATTATCAATACCGTCATTAATAATACTACCAAAATCATTGCATAAAAACTCTAAGCCCGACTGTTTAACATTGTGAAATGGCCAGTTAGCATTACCATTTTCACCATAAACAACGGCTCCGTATGCCAACCTATCGAAATCGTTACGATACACTTCATTGTTTATTGCTCCACAATTTTTAATTACGATTCCAGCATCTGTATTAAAGCCACCTTTACCAGGCCCAACGTATGTATTTTCTGCAGCTTCAAAATAGTGTGAATTCTCTATGTATGCACCTCTAGTTTGAATACTGAGTCCAATGGTGCCCAAATCTTCATCATAACCCGGAATGTTATAGTTATTCCCAGTTAGTCGTGCATAATTACAATTGTTAAAGTACGAGCCAGTAATGTTATCACTAAAGTCTGTTCTTTCTAACCGTGTACCAACTATGTCGTATGAATTATTAATATAAACACCGTATTTAAAACCTTCAATTTCATTTCTATTATAGTCACTTTCAAGTATTGGGAAATAATTACTTGTAGGGTAACCATTGATATTAACTTTTGAATTTATGGAATGAATACCTTTACCACTTCTCTTTGTGAAGCTACCTGAGGTACTAGTAATTTCATTTCTAAATGTACAACCTTGTATTTTCACTCCATCTACCTCCCACACACTAATTCCTTTTAATGCACCACCATTATAGACCTCATTCATTTCATCATTGAAAATAAACGAACAGTTTTTTAAATAACCTATATTGTCAATAGAGCCACCAGAATAATCGTGATATGACATAAATTGAACTCCTCTTTTACAATTGTAGAACGTAGTATTGTTTGCTTCAAGTATACCTCCGGCTGTCCCCCATTGTGTCTCGTGGGCAGCATTTTTTCCAATTAATGTGACACCATCCAAGGCATATTCTATTCTACTTCCGCTATTGAAATCTACTTTTCCTTGGTTGGTTTCATTCTGAGGTAAATCATCATTTCCAAAGACTATAATTCCTCGCCACGGGAAGTTACATGCTTTGGTTAGCTTTGCTCCATTAACTATTAGTGTTCCTCCTGTATGAATATCTATTCTAGCATTTTGCCCAAACTCTACAGTTAAATCTGCATTTATAGTTAAACTACATCCATTAGGTATTATCAATCTATTTTTGATTCTATAAATTCCATCTTCTGCTATTGTCGAGGTAATTGCTGGGTGTTCTTCTCCATCCCATTCCATGTTACCTAAAACTATATATTCATCATCATGATAGTATGCAGAGCTTGCACAAGATGGTATGTTAACTATTACGTCTACAGCATCAAAACCTATATTCTCACAACTAAACCCATCTACATTTAAGGTGTACGTGGTGAAATCTAATGGGTAATCACTTATATAGCTAGAGTTTCCAACAACTGGCAGCTCATTTACTTCCCAATTATAATTTAAAACCCCTGGCAATGGCTCTAATGTCCCAAGCCAAACATTATCCCCTGCACTAATAATTTGATCTGTTCCTAAATTAATCAAGATTGGATCTTCTGTGTAAGTAACATTTATTGTTGTTACACCTACATTCTCACAGCTTCCAAGACTTACTACTAAAGTGTATATGCCTATTTCATCTATAGTTATCAGCCCATTTTCTGAATCAGATACTATATATTCATCTTCTAATGTCCAGCTGTAGTTGTATTCTTCACCTAAATCTACTATTCCTATGTCTATACTCTGCCCTGGGCAAAATGTGACATCAGTATTTAGCACAAGTTCTTCTGGACTCTCTGTATAGTCAACACTAATATCTTCTGTACCAACATTAATACATGTACCATTACTTACGACTAAAGTGTAATTCCCAACTTCATCTACATTTATCTCTGGATCCTGAAAATCACTTCCTATATATTCTAGACCATTAAATGTCCATAAATATTCATAGCCAAATCCAAGATTTGCCATTCCTATATCAACACTTTCTCCTGGGCAAAATGTAGACATATTATTTACTAAAAGATCAATTGGATTCTCAGTGTAATCAACATTTATGTCTACAGAGCCTACATTAGTACATGAACTACTACTTACAACTAGTGAGTAATCTCCAACTTCATCGACATTTATAATTGAATTCTGTGAATCACTTCCTGTATAATCAAAATCATTAAATGTCCATAAATAGTCATAGCCAAACCCTAGGGTTTCTATTCCTATATCTACACTTTCTCCTGGACAAAATGTAGGTGTATTATTTGCTAAAAGGTCAACTGGATTCTCAGTGTAACTAACTTCTATTGTAGCTTCTGCTAATACACAGTCAGATTGACTTCCATTACCACTCACAGTTAATTCGTACACCCCAGGAATGTCGACCGTAATCAAAGGCATGTCTGCATCACTGCCCGTATAAGTTTCGCCATCAACAACCCAAGAATAGTGGTAGTTACCAGTAAGGTCATTGGCTCCTATTTGAGTGCTTTCTCCTGGGCAAAAATCAGAAGTTGAGCTGTATTCTAATTCTATTGGTTCTTCTATATAACTAACATTTAGTTCTATAGACCCTACATTAGTACATGCTCCATTACTTACGACTAAGGTGTAATCTCCAACTTCATCTACATTTATCTCTGGATCCTGAAAATCACTTCCTATATATTCTAGACTATTAAATGTCCATAAATATTCATAGCCAAGGCCAAGGTTTTCTATTCCTATCTCAACACTTTCTCCTGGACAGAATGTGACATCAGTATTTACCACCAGTTCTTCTGGGCTCTCAGTGTAATCAACATCTATAACTACGGAACCTACATTACTGCAACCCCCATTAGAAACGACTAAAGTGTACTCTCCAACTTCATCTACACTTATCTCTGGATTCTGTGAATTCTCTCCTGTATATTCTAAATCATTAAATATCCATAAATATTCATAGCCAAACACTAGGGCTTCTATTCCTATCTCAACACTTTCTCCTGGGCAAAATGTAGGTGTATTATTTACTAAAAGGTCAATTGGACTCTCAGTGTAATCAACATTTATGACTACAGAACCTACATTACTACAACTCTCATTACTGATGACTAAAGTGTAATCTCCAACTTCGTCTACATTTATCATTGAATTTTGAGAATCACTTCCTGTATAATCAAAATCATTAAATGTCCATAAATAGTCATAGCCAAACCCTAGGGTTTCTATTCCTACATCAACACTTTCTCCTGGACAAAATGTAGGTGTATTATTTACTAAAAGGTCAACTGGATTCTCAATGTAACTAACTTCTATTGTAGCTTCTGCTAATACACAGTCAGATTGACTACCATTACCACTCACTGTTAATTCGTATACCCCAGGAATACCGACCGTAATCCAAGACATAGCGGCATCACTACCCGTATAAGTTTCTCCATCAACAACCCAAGAATAGTGGTAGTTACCAGTAAGGTTATTGGCTCCTATTTGAGTACTTTCTCCTGGGCAAAAAGTAGAAGTTGAGTTGTATTCTAATTCTATTGGTTCTTCTAAATAACTAACATTTATTTCTATAGATCCTACATTAGTACATGAACTACTACTTACAACTAGTGAGTAATCTCCAACTTCATCGACATTTATAATTGAATTCTGTGAATCACTTCCTGTATAATCAAAATCATTAAATGTCCATAAATAGTCAT
>Ga0308007_10001085_pt1 | contig 12106 bp, 16 predicted proteins | sample Neamet71_FD_203152 | JGI IMG/M metagenome (GOLD analysis project Ga0308007, IMG submission 203152) | Marine microbial communities from water near the shore, Antarctic Ocean - #71 | ecosystem: Environmental > Aquatic > Marine > Unclassified | place: Southern Ocean | collected 2014-06-07
AATCATTAAATTTTTTATTTAAAAACGAATCATTATAAATTATAAAAATGAAAAAAGATACACGCAAAATGAATAAGTTGAGAGAAGAATCTTTTCAAATAAAAGCAGATTATCAAGAATGTTGGGCGATATCTTTGAAATATTCAAGTATTCTGGTAAAGAATATAAAATCGGATAATTTATTGTTATCATGTAATACTGTATATGGTCAATATTTACATGAACTACAATATAAAAATATGAATGTTAAAGATAAAAAACACATCAAGGATAAAAATTATGTTCAGATATGGGAAACAATGATAAATACGATCAATAAAGATTATATTAAGGGGATTGCTGCGATAAGACTGCTTCATCAAACAAATGTTCAGCGAAATAATTAAGAATATTTCAGATTATATTTTTCAATATATTTATCTTTTTTCTTGAGATAATCATTTCTTATCAAAGATCTTATTATTTTGAAGACGAACATGAACCATCTTTCAAGTATCATAATCATCCAAATATTATTTGTTTGAATGATAAGTTGTAGCATAAGGCAAAGGGCAGGTGAACGTAAAAAAAGAAATAGATTAAATTTTTTATATTTGACAAAGTTTTTTAGCGAACCGAGTAAGGGAGTTAGGAAGAAGATAATCATATCATATCAGATAATCTATTGTTATATCTTTAACTTCTAAAATGAATATAATCTTGTATCATTTGAGGATTATCAAAGACACTTTTTCGTTTGTTGAGTTCTTTATTTAGCAAATCAGCAAATACATTGAATAGTTGTTCCAGAGCAATAACATCATTGAGAGCCCGATGACTGCCTTCTACTGATATATCATATTGTTGGCAGAGAGTAGATTGGCGGTATGTTGACCTATCGGATATCAAACGCTTCGCTAAAAGTAGTGTATCGACGAAAATAATCTTATGGACTGGGAATGACTTAATCTTGAGAACTTTCAGATCATAGAAAATTCTTTTAAGAAAGAGAAAATCAAATGATTCTCCATTATGAGAAACAATTGTAATTTTATCATTATCTTCCTTCACACTGAATAGCCATGCATTCATAGACTGATATGCTTCTTCCCATGATAAACCTTCTTTCGCTAACATCTTGTTAGATATCCCCGTGAGCTTAGTAATATGTGAGGAGATACATTCATTGCTTTTGGGTTTAAGAAAACATGTAAATTGTTTATCTGAACCGACTACTTTCATTCCAATTTCAATGATATCATCATGATATGGATTCAATCCACTCGTCTCAAAATCTAAAATAATTGTTATCATTTTAGTAATGTTAATGAAATAAGTTTAAATATAAAAAAATCAAATTTTTTAATATTTGTTATATTATAATACAATGCGGGATTGGCTGGATCAGGTGAATGGAGTAAACACGGACGAGCAAAAGCAAAGGGCGTATGAGGAACAGGAGAAGAAATATGCAGCAGATCAGAGACGAGAGGGGTATGAGGAAGCAGATAGAAAGGCCGCTACGAGGCAAGGGGGAACCGGGGGTGGTAAAAGAAAAAAATCCCGTAAGAAATCCCGTAAGAAATCCCGTAAAAAATCCCGTAAAAAGACAAAAACTAAGAGAAGAAGACGTTAATGTTTATATTCCTCACATTTAGCTGTGACGCCTTTTGGAGCCTTGAATCCTCTCTTTTTGTAAATTGAATTCATGCAGACAGGATATTCAAGGAAATCTTTGACTTTCTTATCATATTTTAAGGATTTAACGCAACTACAATAGTTAATGAACAGGGCATGATCTAATTGTTTCCTTTCATTCAAAGTTAATTTCTTATTGTGTTGTCTTTTTTTAATTAGTTCTGTGTATTTAGTTTTAGAAATCATTCTTTTCTTAGAAAGTTTTAACGAATGCTTCTTATTCTTTCTCGTTCTATCCTTTTTTGGCATTATATATATACATAATAAATTATAATAAATTGTATATATAAAATGGTAAAAGAATGTCCTCCAGATAAGATAATCAATCCTAAAACTGGTCGTTGTATTAACAAGCCCAAAGAAAAGACAAAGAAGAAGGTTTGTCCTAAAGGAAAGATAATCAATCCTAAAACTGGTCGGTGTATTAACAAGCCCAAAGAAAAGACAAAGAAGAAGGTTTGTCCTAAAGGAAAGATAATCAATCCTAAAACTGATCGTTGTATTAACAAGCCCAAAGAAAAGACAAAGAAGAAGGTTTGTCCTAAAGGAAAGATAATCAATCCTAAAACTGATCGTTGTATTAACAAGCCCAAAGAAAAGACAAAGAAGAAGGTTTGTCCTCCAGATAAGATAATCAATCCTAAAACCGGTCGGTGTATTAACAAGCCCAAAGAAAAGAAACCTGTAAAGACAATTGATCCTATAAAAGGACCTATGAATTCTTTTTTTACGGGAGTAGGTGATACTTATGATAATTCTAAGTATAAAAACATGTGGAAAAATGAAACAATGAAGGGTAAATATGACTGGAATAAAGACGATAACGTAGGTAAAATAAAATCAACCTCTAAATGTTCTTCTGGTACAGATGGTGAAATAGTATATGATGTTAAGAGTAAAGGTGTTCTTCTCGCTAAAAATTATAGTGATGATATAGATACTGATGGGTGGTGGGCCTCAGAAAAATGGGATGGATACAGAGCGATATGGAATGGTAAATCATTTGTATCGCGACAGGGTAAAAATTTTGATGTCCCTGAATTTTATAAGGCGATCATGCCTCCAAATATAGCTCTTGATGGTGAGTTATGGTTGGGACGGGGTGCGTTTGAAAAGTGTGGTTTATTAAGACAAAAGATACCTAAGAAGCATGAAGAAAAACTAAAATGGGAAAATAAATGGGTAGATTCTGATATTAAATATGAAGTATTTGATATTTTAAATATTGATAAATCATTTGAAGAAAGAATGAAACTATTGAATGATCTTGTTAAAGAAAGAAATTCGTGTATAAAGGAATTAGGGATTAAATGTTCTCCTCCTTTAGAGTTTACTAAACAAACAAAAGTTACAAGAGTTGAGGCGTTACAGATGGCTAAAGATGTTATAGCTGGTGGCGGGGAGGGTATTATGTTACGTCAACCCGGTAGTTTTTATGAGGCAAAAAGGTCAAAAACTCTTTATAAAATAAAAGAAGTGGATGATATGGAATGTAAAATTACAGGATATAAAGATGGTACAGGTAAATATACAAACATGTTAGGATCATTTGTATGTTCATTAGTAGATAAACCTGATATTACATTTAATGTTTCAGGAATGGATGATAAAATTCGGAGTTCATATAAAAATACCCATCCTATAGGGACTATAATTACTATCACATATAATGGATTAACTGGATTAGGGAAACCTCGTCATCCAAGATATTTACGGATAAGACATCAAGAGGGTTATTAAGGATAAATGTATGTCATATCTTTGACCAATTTGATATAACATTGTATTTTATCGGGTTTTTTCTGAGTAATGATGGCTACAATAGACTTTTCAGGGAAATGATATTTCTTTTTTTCTTGGGAAAAGACTATTCCGGCGAGATCGCTGACTTTATTATTTTTCATGAAATAGATGGTAAATAATTCAGTATCATTATTGGCGAATGAAACAGGTATAAAATTCAGGTCACTATAAAATGGTATCCCGAAAGGATAATGAATATCTAGATTCATCTATTTAAAATTTAACTTATATATTTAATATATTAATGTATTTATTCTGTGAAATCTTTTGGCAAATCATAGATGAAATTCATCGTCGGGATTCAATTGTGGGATCCAATACTTTATTTGATAAATATTGTTTAGAATAAAAAGAAACGGAATTTAAAATTCTAATTTTTAAACGAATCTTAATAAATTATTTGAAAGGTTATAGATGGTTCGCGATTCTTATCAATGGAAACTATCCTCGGATAAAGTTTTTGAGATAATTCACTTAACGCTAATTGATATTCTTAGTGAAAGGAAAGATAAGACTTATCCTTTGAATAAATTAGTTGAATTATTGAATTCGCGAACCAAAATCTATAAACTAAATGATATTAAAAAATACAATTCATTTAGTAAATATCTTAAAATAGAGGAGAGAGGTATCTTAAACTTCATTGAGAAGTTTAATTTTTACAGTGTGATTCGAACTGATAGAAATATTTATGTTAAGTTATATAAGAATTTAGTTGATCTGAGTGATTTAAGATCTTCGGCGAAGAGAATTACAAAAGATAGTGAATGGATCTTGGTTGATGATTTAGATTCGGATTAAATAATTCTATTATGTGTTTCACATGTTTCAATAATTGAGGCTTTAAATTTATCACCTAATTCATCTTTTGGAAGATACTCATTAAAATTGAGTAAACATACTCTTACTTGCGAACAAATTTCGCAATTACAATGATTCACTTTAACTTTCCTTTTGATATTCAGATCATCAATATCATCAACAATGTTGGAATCTCCGACCATATCATCATCATCTTCTTCTTCTTCATCAGATGATTCTTCATACATTAATTCTTTAGCTTCAGTCATGGAATCGGTAATTTCTTGCTCTGTCATGGGTGTCATGAGGCGATAGATTAAACCGCAGATAATTTCATCTGCTTTCAGAATTTTATCATCAGAATGATCACATAAGATATTTGATATTTTTGTCGCGGAGGATGCATTTGCTAAGATAACTTGAATAAGATTTTCTTGAGCCTGTTGAACTTGTGAATCGTTAAAAGTTCCTTCCATTTGATATGATGAACGATTTTATCAATTTAAAATCAAATTTAAATTTGATTTTAAGTAATTAGTGGGTAATTACAAGAAATCAACAATGAGTGAAGAAATGTGGCAACGAGTAGTTAAGAACATGAAAGAGGCGATTCATGAATTACCAGAGAATCACTGGACATTCTTAATGAATTTTGAGCCAGATCCGGAAAGGGGCTACTGTTTTGAAACGAATAACAATTACAAGACTATTGAGAATATTATTAGTCGTAAAACAGATAGTGATGGTCATAGCGGAGCATCTTTTGCTTGCTGTTTGAGATGCGCATTAGATGAGATTAGAAAATCCCATGTTGTAGAAGGTTCATTGATAGAAGAAGTAAGTTAATTATTTATGAAAAAAATTCTTATTCATTGATTCAGAAAAAAAGATTATATTTATATATTTATAATATATAATATGACTACAAGGACGAAAAAAATCATAAGGGGTAATTCTAAAAGAAATGATAAAACGCTCAAAAAAAAAAAACGATCCAAAATAAATAATAGACGACTTAATAGTAATCGTAAAAAAATATATAAAAGAAGCACTCTCAGGAGGAACAAAAGAACAAAACGGCGAAGAATAGGCAATTTTAATAGAAAAAAGAAGAAAATACAAAATGGAGGATTTATACCATTAATCCTCATCGGTGCGATCAAAATTATAGCATCCAGTCAGGCATCAAAAGATGCAATGCAAAACTTTATTAATTATTTATTATCACATATCTTTGGGGAAGAAGATTTCGCTCTTCTTGACGATGATTGTGTTAATGATATTCAGTTAGCAACAAATATATCAAAAGGCATCATTCATAATGTATCATGTTTATTACAAGGTCCTCACGGTCTAGTGAAGCTCTTTATAAAGATTATGGGATTTTTGAGGAATTTTGTAGTGAATAGTTTTTTAAAGTATTTAGTTGAGAATCTAAGAGATGTTATTACCGTCCTCTCAGACGGAGCTACAGAATTACATGACCAATGTTTAGAACTAATATCCTGTTTTTTTAGGGCTGAGGTTGGTGGGGTGACATTTAGCAGCGAAAATTTAAAAGATGCAATCAGTTCTGGTCTACAATTACAAACAGCCAAGGAATTTGCCACGGCCATTACTGCCAAGGCGGCGGCAATTTATACTGGCGAAGGGGAAGAAGAAGAACAGAAACTGAAAAAAATATTGGACACAGCTGGAAAACTACATGCTGTTCTTGAAGGACCTGGTAAATCTATAAAGAAGAAAATAACCCAGAAATTATTTGAATTAATGAAAATGATTCCCGAATCAATATGTGTCCATTTATTTGAATCATTTAGATCTGCTCTTGAGAAAAGAAAAAAAAAAGTAGCCGAAGATGGCGCACCAGACTATAATACTGAAAATCAGGGTATAAAATTGCGAAGCTTATTAATAAATAAGTTACATTCTGCCAAGAAGTCTATTTCTATAAGTGATGTGTATGAGGTGGATTCTGAAAACTTTCTCTCTATCGCTGCGTGTCAAACTGAATTTAATGAATTGATTGAGAGCCTAAGTGATACGCCCGATGACGAACCTGAACCTGAACCTGATATGGGTGGGGATCTAGAGTTGGAACCAACTCCCGTGGTGGAGACGCGGGTAGTTAAATTGTGTTATGAGGTGGGATGGTTACATGATGTCAAACAAGGAGTAAATCATATTGATTATATTGGTGGGGTTGAATCTCTTCTAGACAGAAAGGAAGAACATATGCCAGGAGATATTTCTGATTATGAGGCGTTGTTCTCTGTATCGGTATTTTTACAAGTAATGGGGAATAACCCTTGTGAACATATTGGAGAAGCAAAGTCAATGTTATTTGGGGAAGAATTTATATATGATTTCAATGATAATCATGAAACGCATGTTGCGGATATTGCGGGGATGCTTCATCAGGGGGATGCGGCAGCGCCGCCCCTTCTTCCTCCAGAAGAAGGGGCATCGCCTGTTGGCGCTGCGTTGGCCCGTCTACGCGGCGCAGTGAACCAGGTGATCGCTGCCAATTCGCAGAGATCTGATTCAACACTAGAAAGAGATCTTAAAGGAATAAAAATTGATAGTTTGACAGGGAGAATATGTTTCGCATCTATCATAAAAAAAGCAAATATATTTTATCATGAGAATAAATGTTATTGTAGAGGTTGGTTCCCGTTCGTGGAAGAAAAGTGGGCAGAATATAGGAGGCATTATAAACATATTTATGAAGAACTTGAACGTATTGAGTTGCGTGAATTTGTGGAATTATTTATTAAGAGCCAATTTTATTTAAAATACGACATCAAGGCGTCCATCGTTGGGGAAACAGATGAGGAAATAACAGTCTTGGCCTTGGGTAAAGAATATCAAGTAGATGAGGATCTGGTTGTCTCAGATTCTGGTACGGTTGTCGGGAGGTGGGACGCCGGCTCAACAAGTATCATATTTCCCACTATGGATCCGGCGGCAGAAGAAGCCGCGGAACGCTTTTACGAAATATACGGGAATCCTCCAGGTCCTCCAGATCCAGATTCAGATTCAGATCCTCCTGCTCCTCCAGATCCAGATTCAGATCCTCCAGGTCCTCCAGATCCAGATTCATTTCAAAAATTTATAGAATTATATGTGAGATTACTTTCATTTATGAAATTAATGTGTATGTTTATTTTTTATCATAGAAAATGGAATTCTGGAGTAAGAAATGAATATAAAGTAAAATATTTGTTAGCGTACATTCAAAAACGTTTGACGCTGCTGGATGGAGAGGATCCGGCGCCGTCAGTGGTGGACGGACCTGTTTTCAGTGATGAAGTTCGTCCCGCTTTTGGTCAATTGGAGGAAAGGCGGACCCTGACCAACTTAATTGTAAATCATGGATTATCAGGGTTATTGGGGGATGGGAATTGCTTTGATATTGTTAGAGTCGTGCGCAATCCCAAACCAACTGACCTGGACTCCCTCAAAACATTATTCGGAGGGAGTCCAGGTCAGTTGGCAAAACCTTGCCCAAATATCTTTTGTGACTTGGGTCGCGGCCGCCAACCATATAAGGTGTGGAAAGTAATTACCTGCAGCAATGATTTCACAGTTTCAATTTTCCCAGCTGGGGCCTCTTTGTCATATATGCGAGACAATGTGAGTCCGCCGGAGATAAATTTATTAGATCCAGGTAATTCTTGGGATCTGGATCTATCCCACTATGGGGAGGCTCTTGATTATATAGAGGGACTGGAACTTAGTGGTGATGAAAATCATAAATTGATTGTTACATTTCAAGCCTTGAGGGAGCAGCCACATGCTGACAGAGAACTTGAAACGTTGAAGATTGGGAAGATCGGCCAGTCTCTACTTTGGGTGGAATATGATGATGATGATTTATCGTCATGGCCAGAAGCATCTAAGTTATCGTCTATATTGTTAGGTGACGAAAATGAATTTGCAGACATATTAAAATCCTAAATAACAAGATTTGGAACAATCATTTCCAAAGATTAAGGTTATTTAATAATAAAATTACCCACCATAAGTTATAATGAGTGACAATTTAAATGAAATTCAAGATTATTTCAGTAAATTATTTGAGGAAGATAATGTTAATTTGACTATCATTGCTGCCATTGCTGTCATTGCTGCCATTGCTGTTATGTATTTTTTATTTTTAAGAGAGACTAATTCAGATGTAATATCACAAGAAGTTTTAAGATGTATTGATAATTATGATACAGATCAGGTATATGAATTTCCTAATTTATTGACGGATGGAGAATGTGATAAAATTATTGAGTTAAGTAAGGTTAAAGTTAAAAGGTCTACTGTTATTGGAGATTCAAAGAAGAATGATTATCATGAGTCTCGGACCAGTCGCAATACATTCTTGAGTAATTCAGTTGATCCATTAATGAAATCAATTGATGATAGAATACAACGACTCATCGGTATAAATCCCGAGAACTATGAAGACTTGCAAGTTGTTCATTATCAGCCAGGTCAGGAGTATAAGGCTCATTGGGATGCGTGTGATCCCGAGAAGGACGCGAGATGTGATGAGGATTATAAGAAAGGTGGATTTCGGTTCGCTACATTTATTTTGTATTTGAATGATGATATGGAGTCGGGTGAAACGGATTTCCCATTAATGGGTAAGAAAGTTAAACCACAGAAAGGTAAGGGAGTATTATTTTTTAATTTGAATGATGATTTAAAGGGTCGTAAAGAGATATCAAAGCATGCGGGGTTGCCACCGACAAAGGGTGAAAAGTGGATGTGTAATAAATGGATTCGGTTAGGTAAGTTCCCTAGGTAAGAAAATATTATCTAGAGTTATAGAAAGATGTTTGATTTCGATGAAAATCTAATTATAGCGATTGTTATTTATTTAGGATCTTGTTATGCTTTATATCAGTTGAAGCATGAGAAGATGTTTGACAAAGAAGGTAAATTCAAATGTTTCGGTCTTAATCAGGGTGAAACCGTTTTCCCCTATTGGCTAGTTACGACGATGATTGGTTTATTCTCGTATTATGTGTTAGTCGTTCGGAATAAAGACTCTGATAATTATTTGTTAAATTAATAGTTTATTTTTCTATCATATTTTACTTTACTTTAGATGTATGCTAAACCAAGATTAGTTGATCCGGCTTGGTTTGATAAACCGAAGCCGAAGTTGAAGATTATGAAGAAACCTGAACTATCCATCAAACCCTCAGATAATTCTTTAATGATCAATTTTGTTGGATTCTTGATATTATGTATTGGGGGATTATGTATCTATCAGAGATATATAGAACGTGAAAAGACGGAACTAGAAACTCAGAATACAATTATAGGATTTCATGAGTATGTTAAAGAAAATATTAAATAATCTATAATACTTATAATGGAAGAATATGATACTTATTTCCGTAAATTTTACGGCGACTTATTTAAGTTCCAAACAAAGACAAAGAAACAATTACAGTGTCCAGACTGTTCATCAAAAAAAAGATTCATTATTGATGATGATAAATTAACTTTTTCATGTGGTCCTAAGCATAGTAAAGATAAGAAATGTGGTCCTCAGTATACAATTGAGTTACCGAAATATATAAACTTTCGCGATCTACAGAAAGTTTATGACGAACAGATAAATGGATCATTTGATTATAAGACAGATGATATTCTTGAATATGATTTACAAAATCTTTCATTAAAAATAGATGTTAAATCCGATTTAGAGAAACAAGTTGAGAATGCAAAAGGAGCATCTGAATCATTAAAACGATTAATTGACGATTATATTGAGACGAATGCTTTGAACGAACATATTGAGACATTAAAGACTTTATCTGAGAAAAGATATAAGAATTCTTTAGCAAAGAAAAAGATAATGAGAGAATTAGAGACTGAAGAATTATCTGCTCCTGAAAAGATTAGTCTAAGAAAGAAATATGCTGTCTTAATAAACGAAAATCAAGAGTTCATTGATATGATTATTGAATTAAGAAAACCAAACACGGATTTTATCATGATTAAGAAACCTAATGTTGTTAAGCATGTTGAAACGATATCATCAGATACTGAAAAGAAAAGATATAAAATAAGAAACACTGATAATATAATTTATTATGTCTTTTTAGATATATATATCAAAATAGGCAAACTCAAAGTAAAATCAAGTGATTATTTGCCTTATTATGAAGAAATACAAGAAAGGACAGATCAATTCCAGAGTAAAAAAGATAGAAAAGAACAGCGCATGAGTTTAATATATCGTTCCCTGGAGGCAATGGCTTCTGAATATATTGGATTTTTAAAGCATCATAGTGGGAAGGGTGAATTTGAAATCACCCAAAAAGGCAGGGAACATCATAAAAATTATGAATCAGAAATAATAAAAGAAGAGAGTGATAAAATGAAAAAACCTATAGCAGAGGTATTAAGTGAAAAAATATTAATAAAACCTAAGGAAGAATTGCCCAAGACAGAAGAACTTGGTGATGCTCTTGAAAGAATTCAACCCGAGCAAGTACTGGCGCTAACGGCTCCGGACCCAGAAAAGAAAGATAAGAAAACAGAGTTACCTAAGGAAAAAATACCGAAAAAATTATCTTTTGAAGATCAAGTTAAGATTTTAAGTGAGTTTTATGCGAAGGTTGATCCAGATAAAACACAATCAGATATAGAACGGATAATTAATAATAGAAGACCGAAAGGTAAACCTAAGGGAGAAAGGATTCCTACGAAACAATGGCTAGACTTATGTGATAAATTAAGTAAAAAATATACCTTTCATCCTTTAAGAATGAATGAAGAAAAAGATAAGTTCATAGAAGAACAGGATGATGGAACGAAGATATTAGTTGATAGTTTATCACCTGATTCGCCTAGATAAGGTTAGACATCTTGAGAGCTCTAACCATGCGAGTCATACCTATACCTCCTCCGAAGCGAGGGAAGAATTCCTTGCTTAAGAAAAGATTCATTTCACTCTGAACTCGTTCCTTCGTAAAGTTGCTGTAAAGCGTGGCGGCATATCCTCCGTCCGAGATCGTATTAAAAGTGTGCCTCATGGCCTCCTTATCACAGCTCCTTTGTGCCGAACCAATTGTCTCTACACCATGAATGATAACATCAATCTTCTTAGAGTGGGTTGGATCTCCCTCACAGAAAGCCATATTCCAGAAAGGACTTGTCCGTTCGGGGAAGTTCTTGAGGAAGTATACAGGTCCGTAATCTTTTTCTAATTGTGTTTCATGTTCGTGTTCAAGAAGTTCAACTTCGTATTTCTTGGCAACGTCTTCATAATCGCCCTCGGGATATTCATTATTTGGATACATATCCTTACTAAAACCTAGGTGCTCAAGAAGTTCTTTCTCCAGTTGTAGCAAATCATTCATATCACCCTTGCTCTCAAACTCGAACATCGGGAAGATAAGATCGTGCCTCCCTTTTACCGGATTAGGTTCATTCCTGTAACTGGTTGATAAACAAAAGAATCCTTGTTCTTCTGGGTGTTCCAGAAGATAATTTTCTAGCCACATCTGACCAGTCTGCGGCAACGGAAAGACATTCCCAGCATAGTTATATGTGCTCATCGTGGTTGGATCTTCGCACGCGGCGAGGATACTTAATTTATCTTGGGTATGAACTTCTACAAAACCCTTACTCTTAAAAAAAGAGCGAAGCTTGGTCACCGCGGCATCAAAATCCTTGTAATTTGGTTCAGTTGTCGTGCTCATTATTTTATAATTTATAATATCAAAAAAAACTTTAAGTGAATTTATAATTTCAAAAGATTATTTTCAATCATGAAGATTAATGAACCGAAGAATATGATAAAAAAACC
>Ga0308007_10001086_pt1 | contig 12099 bp, 21 predicted proteins | sample Neamet71_FD_203152 | JGI IMG/M metagenome (GOLD analysis project Ga0308007, IMG submission 203152) | Marine microbial communities from water near the shore, Antarctic Ocean - #71 | ecosystem: Environmental > Aquatic > Marine > Unclassified | place: Southern Ocean | collected 2014-06-07
GGACAGAGAAAAAGTAAAGGTGTAGTTATCACTATAGGTAAGTATGATATCTTATCGGGTAAATTTGGACCCTATCTAATTAAGGATAAGAAAACATATGGTGTATCTACTTACCTAGAGATGACAAAGAAAAAAATAAAAGATTTAACTGAAGAAGATATAACTGAAATTATATCATATCCAAAGAAGGTGGGGCAACATGAAGGTGAAACTATAACACTTCATATTGGACCTTATGGTAAATATATGAAATATAAAAGCAAAAATTATAAGATTAGTCAATTAAAAGATCATTCATTAAATTCACTTGTATCCTTACTATAATTGTAGTAATAAAACGACCAAGCACCTACCGCACAAATACTTACTAATTGAATCTTAGATACATTAGATATCTTATAATACTGCATTAGCGATTCTAATAAAGTCCATGATAAAAACCATATTAAGAAAGTAATCATTAATTTAGTGGTTCCCATTTATATATTACTTACATAATAAATTATAAGCTACCTGTGGTAGAACAATCATCCATGTGTGTTTTCACAAAATAACCCAGGATGAATGTGAATACATAACTCATTGTTAATGTTCCAAATTTTAAACATTTTCTTTTTTTCTCATTTTTCCTGTGTTGGTCAAACGAAATAAAAGGATCTGTCAACTCGTTTTTTTTAGAATTGGCTGTCTGTTTAGCTTGCTGAAAAGATTGTTCTTGATGAAAAATTTGCCCTTGCAATAAATTACCAGTTGTTTGTCTCATTATATAAAGAGATATATATATTATTTTTATATATAAACATATAAATGGGATGTTTATGGTCTAGTAATGAAGTATTTCCTTATGATAGTGAGGATAGTGGTGATTCGAAGTTTAGTGATACTCAAAGTATCAGTGAAATTAAACGATTAAATCAAGAACAAAATGAAAAGTTATTAAGCAAACGACAACAAAGATTAATTGGTTCTACCTGTGTATCCAGACCCAATGATACTCAAAGAAAGAAAACATCGTTAAGTTAAGTTTAATTTAAATAAATATTAAGAATCATTTACATAAATGGTTGAAAATGGTGAAAATGCTCCCTCGATAGCAGATTCATCTATGTATGATCAAATATATGAACCAATAATCACTAGTCCTAATGATCTACACGGTCATATAGGCGTAAAAATGGATGTTTTAAGGAACAGAGATGCTATTATTCAAGTTAAATTAGCTAAATATCAAAAAACAAATGATTACCTAAATATTAGTATAATAATCATATCATCAATTCTATCTATTTATGAAGCCTTTCGAGGTAAGATAGATAATATAATAACGGATAATTTCGTAGATATTGGTATTAATACTGTACCTATAATATTAAGTTCGGTGATAACATGTATAGCTTCAGTAGTTAAACTTAAAAAATACCAAGAAAAGACAGATAATATACATATAACACGTGAAAAGGTTAGTGTAGCACGTTGTAAATTAAAGTATATTCAGGAAGAATTATTATTCTGTAAAAGTCAAGAGAATTTCCGCCGGATTCGACAATTATATTTTACAAATGCGTATGATTTCTATTGTGATGGTAGTTCTTTCTTAGATCGTTACATCAAGGCTAAAGACTATAAGAGGTATGGAGGTAAGGTCAAGGTTAGAACTATATGTTGTTGCTTTAATATTTATGAAAAGAATTTTTCAAATAAGAAAAAGAATAAGAAAAGGATAGATGATAATTTACCTTTTACCTCTAATGGACCTGGGTCTGCCGCTGATGGGTCTGCTGAGGATAGGGAAGAGCGCCGATGTAGAGGCAGAAGAAGGCAAAGTGGGGTAGCAGCAGACCAAGCAGACCAAGCAGACCAAGCAGACCAAGCAGTAGCAGACCCAGTAGACCCAGCAGACCCAGTAGTAGCAGACCCATCAGTAGCAGACCCAGTAGTAGCAGACCCAACAGTAGGAGACCCAGTAGCAGATCCAACAGTAGGAGACCCAGTAGCAGATCCAGAAGCATAACCTCAATTAAATGCTATCGTATAAAAATAATATATATGGTATACTATAAATGGCTAATTTTGATTTTTCTAAGGAAGGCAAATTTGCTAAGAAAGCAATGGAACAAGCTAGATATAGTAAGATGAAACGAACCATGAATAAGGAAAGGGAACTCGGTCAAAGACTTGATATGATAGAAGCCGGTCCTAAACTAGATCGGCGTAAAGCTAAGCAACCTGTAGGTAAAGCTAAGCAACCTGTAGGTAAAGCTAAGCAACCTGTAATTAATTCATTAAATAATTTATTATATGCTGCTCAACTATATGCTAATGAAAAACATGCTGTAGGTCTTGAAAATCTATCTTCCCAAGAATATGACTTATTTAAATTAACCGTGTCTATATTAGAAACTAATAAAGGATCTCTAAGTATAAGTAAAAAGAGGAATAAAACGAGAAAGAAAAAGAAAAAGGGTAAAAAGCAATAAATTTGATTTCTATAATTAATTTATTTTAGTATATAAAATGTCACTATATAACGGAATGAACTCAAATAGTTGGTATAGTGATCTTGAAACTTCATCTGGTGAATTTGATAACAATGAGATAAAATTAGATCTGGGAACAGGTCATCAAGGCGATTTAAGTTATCTTTTCATAGTCCCTATTCTGATTATATGTGTAGGGACACTTATTTATGGAAATATGTATCGTTTACATAAATATGTGAAATGTGTAAAAGATGATTCTAATGAACTTACTAATAAGATTACTAATGAGACTACTAATGTATAATAAATATTCTTTGTATATTTAAATTTAATCAATTTTATTTTGATCAATTTCTGAATCTATTTCTGCTATATCTTTCTTTAGAGCGGCTTATTGTCTCAGGGGCGTTCCTCCATGCTTGGCAGCCTGCGCAGTAAAGCTCCCCACGTCAATCATCCAGGTACGCCGCTTGATTCCACCATTCCGTCGCCCCCCTCTCTGCTTCCTCCGCTCTCGCCCTACCCTTAGCTTCTAGCCTAGCATGATAATCCTCCTCCCATCTGGCTCGTTCCTTTTTTTCTCGCTTTCCCCCCTCCCGTATAAGCTTGACATGCTGCCTCTCACGCTCATCCTTCTCCTCGACCGTCAGGTCGCGCAACTCCTGCTGCTCCCGCCGCTGGCGGTGGAATTCGCGCCCTTCCACCTCCTTCTCCCATTCGCGGAATTCTTTCAGAAAACTGGCACCCACGCCCCCTTTGTCCCATAGCTCCTCATCACACCCATCCCCATCCCACCCAATATCACGTGCTTGTCCGTTGGGATCTGAGTACACTTGCCGAACGCGGTACCACATGCTGTCGATTTCTTGTTCAATTTTCATACCTAGTTTTTTAAAAAAATTAAATAAGAGCACCCTCTTCAGCTGTTCTGTACCTCTGTACCCCGGCGCGGAGACTTCCATCCACATATTTACCACGTTCTCATTATCTCTTGCTTCTGGTAAAGCCATCAGCATGCGCTCGGGGTGGGGGTCTTGGTCGAGAGGGTTCTGGGCTGCCCACTTGGTGTATCGATGCTGCAGCTTCGCTTCCTGATTCCACCAGGGCTTGGGAGCATTCCATAGAGCGTTCAAGTCAGCGCCGGCGCCCCCGTTCATTCTCCGCATAGTCTTCCTACGCATAGTCTTTCTACGGTAAGTATTCTTCTTTCTACGGTAAGTATTCTTCTTCCTACGATAAGTATTCTTCTTTCTCCGCATAGTTTTCCTACCTGAACGAACTTTCCTAGCCATTTTTATATACTGGTATAGAAAAAAATATGTGAATAGAAAAAAAATATGTGAATATATAATAAATATTCTTTGTATATTTAAATTTGATTCCATATTATACTTTTTTATGGTATCAAAAAACAATAAACATGTCTTCTCAAATTAATGCGGTTACTAAGGACCCTGAACGCAAACTGAACAAGAAGATTAGGCAAGCCGAAACTAAAGGTGATTCCGTAAAGGTTAAAGAACTACAAAACAAACTATCAAATTTCCTTAAACGTGAGGAAATTAATGCGAAGAATAAAGAGGCCAAGAAAAAGAAGAAGGAACAGAAGGAACAGAAGCAGAAAATGGATAAACTAACCGATTATGAGTTGATGAATCTATTTCAGAAAGATAATAAGAAAATGTTTAAGGACAAAGATGAATTAGAAAAGAAAAAAAAGGAGAATAAAATGAAATCCATCGAAAAACAAGTTCGGCGCGCTAAGATCCTTCAAGCAAAGAAGGAAAAAGAAGAACAAGAACAAGTGAATATGATTCAATATAAACTATATATGGATGAATATAAGAAAAAAGAAAAAGAACTAGATAAGAGACTTGAAGAACATGAATCAATTATGAAAGTAGAAAAATCAGAAGAACTACAAAAGATGTATGACAAAATTATGAAAGAAATTAACAATAAGAAACTTGTCAATAAGGCTTATAAGAAACAAATTAAACAACAATCTATGATGATTGAAGTAGCTATTCATGGATATATGGATCAAAATGGTGTTCCTTATGAAGAAGCACAGGAGTTCATTTACAATAACATTCGCAAACAAAATGATTCTAAGAAAGAAGAATGTAAACCACGCACCCTTATGATTGATGGGATCGCTAAATTGTAAAAATAAAATATATCCATAGAATAAAATGATTAGTCAGGATTTTAAACAGAGAATTAAAGTAGGAGCCATTTTTTTACTTCAGATTTATAAAGTTACAACTGGAACTTTATTATCCCTTTTCGTGCCTCAGGCATGTTCTTCTGATGATTATTTAGATGATTATTCAGATGGTTCTTACAATGGTTCAAGAATATGTACTCTCCAAGAAAACTTCGACAATGCTGATGGATATCATAAAACAGTCTTATATTGGAATATGTTCTCTATGTTCACTTTTTTTACGTATTACCTAATAGAACTGAGGAGAGAAGAATGGGCAATCAAATATCTGGATATAGACAATAATAAACCAGATAATTCATTAAAAGAGATCATTAGACATGAACCCGATTTAGATAGACGCATGGATAAACTAAATCTCCTCTATTACAGAACATTGCTGTTTAATTGTGGGACCTATGGCATCAATTTAGGATTATCCGCAAAATTAGTCAAAGATGAATATCATAGTTCATCTACATTATCTTGTTTTATTTCATTTGCTCTACTAGTCTTGATGAAGTTATATAATTCATTAGAGGTAGCCCGGCAAAGTGTTAAGAATGATAAGATGACAAGTGCTTACATGTCTGAATTCGTTTCTTTTAATGTATTAGACGAAGATTATGTCAAAGCTAAACTTGAAGATATATTACATAAAGAAGAAGAAGAATTAAAAAATGAACTCCAATTAGAAGAAATACCCATCACAATAGAAAGCAATAGAGCTGGTAGACCGGGTACAACCTAAACCATTATTTATTACATTTTTAATTGAATAGCGAGCTCGGCGGATCGGAGGCGCTGATGTACTCACCGAACCCGGAATACTTGGTGTGGCCTGTTTTACCTCAAGGTGGTACTTGGGTACGGTTTCCCACCATCAGCGCTCGAGTTCCGCTCTGCGCTCACGCCATCGCGGCGTTTTCTCCTACTCCTCTTATTTTGCTGCTTCTTGTGCTATTTTTTTTCTTTCAATAATTTCATACATATCAGGGATCCAATCCTTGTACTCATAAGACTCTGACCGCATCACGGGACTCTTATTATACGCATTATCCCAGTACCTATTTAATATACTGAGGCTCTCTGATGCATGTATCAACTCATTGCGCACACTGTAGGCTGTTCCCGCGCCTGGCTGGCTGCGCACGGCATTCAGGTTATTGACCATTTCTTCGTGCTGGTATATATTCCAAGCCAGATCACTAACTTGGTTTTTAGTGAGCACTCCAGTCTTCAGCGCATCGTTAAAGGCGTCTTTTTCATTTTCCTTTGCCACCATATCCTCCTCCACCACCTTCTCCCTTTCCAGCCGTTCTGTCTCTCTCTCTCTGATTCTCTGATTTCTCTTCTCCTCCTCAGCCCCGTGACCACCTCCACGCATTCTATTCTGTCTACGCATAGTCTTCCTACGCATAGTCTTTCTACGGTAAGTATTCTTCTTCTTACGCATAGTCTTCCTACGCATAGTATTCTTCCGCATAGTATTCTTCCGCATAGTCTTCCTACCTGAACGAACTTTCCTTGGCATTTTATATATTACCATAGAAAATAATTTAAAAGTAATGTAAGTATATATACTATAATGTTCCGTAATATTTGCCTGATTGGACTTCCTTATTCAGGCAAAAGTGTTATCGGACATAAACTCTATAAACATCTCAATAAAGGATTTATTGATACAGACGATGTTATCCGTCAAATGTATAATTGTTCGTTACCTACATTGATAAAAAACGTAGGACATAAGAATTTTTTAGATATTGAATCGAAAGTCATTAAATCATTAAACTTTCAAAATGTTGTATTATCAACTGGGGGCTCTGTAATTTATAATGAAGAATCAATGGAACATCTACAAAAGAATTTAAATTGTGAAATGTATCATTTATTCTTATCAAGAAAAGAATTCTTATTACGAACTAGAGATTTAAAACGAAGAGGAGTTATTATTAATCAAGAACAATCAGTATTAGATTTATATAATGAACGCATGCCTTTATATGATAAATATAGTGATAAAACACTCAGTGCTTGTAGAGATATTAATTTAGATATATTTAAATAATAATCTTTAATCTAAATAGATAGACTGGAATCTTCATATTCTTCATGTATATTAGATAACGTCCAACCTAAATATACTGAACCCATATTAATAGCTATAAATAACACACACGGACAAATATATTTACAACAACATTTGCATATTTGTTTGAGTTCACCGGGTTTATTTTCTTTAGATTGTGCCCCTTTAGGATATTTTTCTTTAGTGTGTTCTTGTATATGACCATTAATTGAGTTTAACATTAGATTATTATGTAAATCCTGAAGACTCATGTAATATATACTAATATAAAATTATATCACCTTAAATAATTTAAACAATAACTAGTATATAGATATATTATGTTGTTAAATAAGCTTAGACCAAATTGGATGCATATCCATTCTTTGAAAGATAAACCATTCATCCATTTTAATCTCCAATCTTTTGGACTAAATCATGTCATACCCTATGATTTTGTCAAGAGTTATAATTACTTACCACCAGATCAATATGTCAAAAAAGTTTATAAAGAAGGTAAGAGAACTGTTATAAAAAATGATGGCGAAATAAGTTACAAGGAAAATGAAGGGATAGTGACTCGATCACGTAGATATTGTAATTTAAAAATAGATGTGAGTGATAACTATTTATATCGTATAAATTATACCAAAAATAATATATTCAAACAAAATGTAGATGATAGTCGTTCAGTTGAACGTGAGTTCGAGTTAATGGATATTTATCATATTAATCAAGCATGGTTAACTGAATTTTTAACGCAGATTTCGGCTCTCTCAGTTTTAAATCACAATTATTACAAAGGTCACAAAAAGATTAAAGAAGTCGATATACATCTACATCAAGTTAGACAAACAACTTATCCTACAATAGATTCTCATAATTCACCTGAAGGAATCCATAGAGATGGATCTGATTATATAGTATCCGCATTCATTATTAACCGAAATAACATTCTAGGTGGAGAATCAACAATTTATGATCAAAATAAAGAAGTATCTTATAAAACCAAGTTATCTCACGGAGAAGGTATTTATCAAGAAGACATTAAACAATGGCACTATGTTTCACCTATAGAATGCGAACAAAAAGGATTGGGATTTAGAGATATTTTGGGAATAGATTTGATTTTAAATCATTAATTATTTAAAATGATATCATTAAAATTAATATAAATGAGTGGTTTACATTCAAATTGTGTTCCCAAAGCAATGTATTGGTCGGTAGTCAATAAAATGAAATATGGTGATTCAGAAGAAAGTATTTATATTAAAGAAAATAATAGATTGAGAAATGAAATTAGAGAATTAAAAAATAAAATTTATATATTAGAAAATAGTAAACCTAAATCAATTACTAAACCAGTTCCAAAACCGATACACAATGAAGATATCTTTACAAAGAAGACTGAATCTAAACAACTTAAAGACCTAACAGAAATGATAACTAATAAGGGACAACCTACGGTTTCTACAGCAGGATTTACAGCAGATTTTACAAGAGGTTCTGCCGTAAATTACCATCAATAAATGTTTTCACAACTAATGTATAAAGGATATAAAAATGAATGTAAAGCGAAATGTTCTGAAAAATGTATATCTTTATTTGGGTGGTCTGGTTCTCTATCAGTCATAATAGCATATGGTTTAACGAGTTTTGATTCAGATGAATTATTAGTAATTGATATCCTCAACCTATATGGTTCATTGGCTATAGGATATATCTGTTTTAGAGCCAAGGTGTGGCAAGCAGCAAGTTTAGAAGTAGCATGGTTCTGTGTAGGAACCTATAGCATGATAAAAAATATAACATTAGATGATTCATCTAATCCTTGTTAATCAAAACGACATAATTCACCATTATTATCTATAGCTAGTGGATATGCTTTTAATATTTTAGTATGTTTATACATATTGTAGAGAGCATATAAATATCGGACTATATATAATTTACCATATGTGCTCATATTATATTCTAAATTACTAATTGTTTGATTTAATACTTTCATTTTTTCACATGAATTAAGCTTAATTTGAGCTTGATTTATTAACGAATCAAAATAATTAATATTAGTTTCTAAACTATTTCTGGTAGTATTAAATTTACATATGAAATAAGGATGACCAATCATTTGAATACATGTTAAATACATTTCACGGGGTTCATAATACATAAGAAACATATCGGGATCAATGAAACCTGATACAAAATTAAATATAGAATCAGCGCCACATGGATGAGGTCTAAAAGGAGATACTGTCTTATGGTAGTTTAAAATGGTTTTATCTCTATCATCTATATATTGTTTCCAGATGGATTGTATGATGTCACTATTTGGGCATAATTCATATAAGTAGAGGAAGAATCGTTGTTTAGTCGTAAGCCCCCTTTCGAATCCTGGCATATATATGATAATAATGTATTTTTATTTTGTTTAATTATCTCTGGTTCTACTTCAATGTGTTTATTCTTCTTGAGTAGAGATTGACCCTCAATGATGACTTCTCTCCTTAGATTGGTTTCCCTTCTTAGATTGGTTGTTTGTCTAGTCTTATCTAAGTTTATATGATTACTTCTTTTTGGTGGTGTCCCTTCACAAATATAGTCCATATGACATTAATTTTATAATAATATAAATATCATTTTAAATCAAATTTATATTTAAACAATGGATACATAGTATATAATAATATGAAATTTATCTATCTGAGAAGTTCTGAGATAGCAAAATTAACCGGACATAATAAATATGATTCAGAAGAAAAAACGATTAATGAAATCTTATCACGCAACAAAATTGCTGAACGATATGTCCCTAAATCAAATGTTGAGGAAGGATTACATGGTCTCAATGATAGTCAATTAAATACATTGAAGACTGAATTAAATATGAATCAAGAAGCTACCTTACAAGAGATAGAATCAAAGATTAAATCTAATGTCATGAGTAAGTCATATTCAGGTAAGATAACAGAAGAAGAATCTAAAGATAAAGTGGATCAGAATATTGCTGGAAAAGATGTCTTGCAAACGCTTGAAACATCGATTAAGAAAGATTTGAGGATGAGACGTGGAAATATCAAAGAAAATTCTAATTTAGATGTTATTCAGAAGAAGAAAAATATCAGTGTTGGACAACGTAACTCACAAATGTATACAAAAGAGTTACATAGGACAGATAAATATACTATTGTGATACGTGGAAAAGTAGATGGTGTCTCCGATGGTATTATTATTGAAAGCAAAAACCGGACAAGTCGTCTTTTTAATGAGCTCCGTCAATACGAACAAGTACAATTAGAATCCTATATGTTCCTCACGAATATGTGCCAAGGTCTATTAACCGAACATTATAATGATACATCCAATGAAATCCCTTACACACATGACAACGAGTTTTGGTCATCTTGTGTAGAATCTATTATAGGATTTATTGATACTCATATAGCTATTCATATTCAATAAATTTGATTACTTATAAAGACAAGAAAACAAAAACAACCTATCCAACATGAAAAGGAAACAATGTCCTGTCTGCAAAGTTACTATGAGGTTCAATGAAATATTTCCTCATATTATATGCTGGGAATGCTCTAAACATACGCAGACTAAAGATGGTAAAGACATAGAATTCTATAATGATGATGTAGATGGTGAAATAGTTTCTTATATAGATGCTAGTGATAACAGTAGTGCTAACGGCGATGATGATAGTGCTAGTGATAGCGATGATGATAACGATAGCTATAGCACTAATATCCGTGATTGTTACATCGGTGATTATGAATGCAGCTCTCAAAAAGGTCAATTTGGAGAAGTTATCTTTCAACTAAAAGAAAATTAAAAAAATAATTATTTATTCTTAGTAAATTTTTTTTGTTGTTTTTCTAAGGTGATCCGCACATGTTTCTGATTATAGATTTTATCTTTTTTTGGTTTGTTTTTTTCTTTGTCTTTTCTCTGGACGCGGTTTTTCCCCATTCTATACTATAGACACTGTTTTTCTCTAAGTCAATTACCATGTGCTTCCTGATATAAATGAGTTTAAGTTTAGTGTGAATAGGATTATAGTATAGGGGCATTCTTACTATGTTTGTTAAAAAAACCTAGCCTACATTTAATCAAATTTAGCTACCATGCGTGATATGGATTCATATCACATAAATTCCCTGTGAATGAATAATAACCACCTTCATCTACTACATTACCTAACCAATCGCGGCCCGCAATACCGTTATTTCTATCATAATTATCACGACCATGTTCATCTAATTCACTTTGATGGCAAAGACACATGATTAGACAGAATATGAATAAGAAGAATATGATAATAGGTGATGTTCCTTCATCTTCATCAGTCATCTTAGATATCTTTGTTTTGTTTACAAGGACTCCCATAAAAAAATCAAATTTTATTTATAAGACTAGTTATATAGAATCATAATCCTAAACATAATGCGCATAGTTCTTTCTCTCTATTATGGGTATATACTGGGAGAATGGGGTAAAACATCATAGATAATCCTGTTTCACGATCATCTTGATACTGAAACATCTCTTGACATTGTGTCTTATCGCAAATAGCACAATGAGTTTCTTCTATCAACGTATATTCTTTATCTTGATATTGTATCTTTTTAGGGATAGTTCCAGGATTTTCGGGACCCTTAAAATTATATCTAGTTGAAGCGAGTTCGCGCATATCATTTTGATATTTAACTAAAGCTTCCGCAATGATATCATTATGGGACATGTTGTTTTTATTAAAGATAAAGCATAAAAAAAATCAAATTTATTTACACACACATACATTTATCTATTTATACAACTCTTTAAAGATATTACACATTTCTAGGTAATCCCCTTCACCTAATTTCTGTTCTTCCATGACTTTTTCTAAGATTCCTAAACCGTTTCTACTTAACTCTTGACGATGTTTGTGTTGGTACAGTTCTTCTTGTTGTTCATTAATAATACTATGATTCCTCTGTAGGATTCTAACTATTTCTTCCTCTGAATCCATCATAGGGTAAGCACCATCTTCATCAAACTCAAATTCAGCATCATTGTCTGCATCGTTGCCTTCCTCTGAATCTGTATCATCGTGTTCAGCATACACCTCTGCTTCATCGCACAGTGCTTTTACCCATGTGATGTGCCATGCTTCAAGTGGTTCGTCCAGAGATTCCACAATTTTATTACGCCCTGGTAATTCTACTAGATCACGATTCAATGCGTATTCGGTCATGTTAAGAATATCTATTAATTTTTCGGGTTGAGTCCATTCCATATAAACATCTTTTAATTTGGGATTCCAAGGAGGAGGTACATTAAAGTCT
>Ga0308007_10001087_pt1 | contig 12084 bp, 8 predicted proteins | sample Neamet71_FD_203152 | JGI IMG/M metagenome (GOLD analysis project Ga0308007, IMG submission 203152) | Marine microbial communities from water near the shore, Antarctic Ocean - #71 | ecosystem: Environmental > Aquatic > Marine > Unclassified | place: Southern Ocean | collected 2014-06-07
AGGGCACATTTGCTAGCAAGGCCGAAATCAAAGACGGCAAGATCGAAGTGACACGCGAGATCGACGGTGGCGAACAGACGGTGTTACTCAGTCTGCCAGCAATCCTGACTACTGATCTGCGTCTAAACGAGCCGCGCTATGCCTCACTGCCAAACATCATGAAGGCTAAGAAGAAGCCAATAGATACCACCACACCAGCGGAGCTAGGTGTCGATATCACATCAAAACTACAGACCCTTAGTATTGCCGCACCAGCGGAGCGAACTGCGGGAATTATTGTCGAGTCTGTCGAAGAACTCGTTAACAAATTGAAGACTGAAGCTAAAGTCATATAGGCGGTGAGCATGTCAATTTTAGTCATAGCAGAGCACGATAACGATTCAATCAAGACAGCTACCTTGAATACAGTTACAGCGGCGCAAGCAATCGGTGATGATGTTCATGTGTTAGTAGCAGGCTTAGGTTGCCAAGGTGCCGTAGCTGCGGCGGCAGAAATTTCTGGGGTTACTAAAGTGATCAATGCTGACGCTGAGGTCTACGCACATCAGTTACCTGAAAACGTAGCGCCTCTTTTGGTTGAGCTTGCCAAGGAGTACTCGCATATTTTGTCTGCGGCGACCACTACTGGCAAAAATCTTATGCCTCGAGCAGCAGCGCTGTTAGACGTTGCACAGATATCTGACATCATAGAAGTGAAGGGAGAAGATACCTTCGTGCGACCTGTTTATGCGGGTAACGCGATGGCTACAGTTCAGTCATCAGATTCGATCAAGATGATTACTGTTCGGACTACAGCCTACTCTGAAGCTGCCCTGGGTGGCAATGCTACGATCGAGAGCTGCGATTTTATTGTTGCACAAGATGTAGCTACTTTTATCAGCGAACAGCTTTCGGTTTCGGAACGCCCCGAGCTGACTGCTGCAGCTATAGTAATCTCTGGTGGTCGTGGGATGCAGAACGGCGAAAACTTCGTCCTTCTGGAGAAAGTCGCTGACAAACTAGGGGCGGCAATTGGCGCATCCAGAGCGGCTGTTGACGCGGGTTTCGTGCCGAATGATATGCAGGTAGGTCAGACGGGTAAGATCGTCGCCCCTGATCTATATATTGCGGTTGGTATTTCTGGAGCGATTCAGCATCTCGCTGGTATGAAAGACAGCAAGGTAATTGTTGCGATAAACAAAGACGAGGAAGCACCGATTTTTCAGGTTGCCGATTATGGGTTGGTAGGCGATTTGTTTCAAGTTCTTCCTGAGTTAGAGGCTGCTCTTTAGTTGAATTCTGTATTTAAAGAAGAATTGCGAAAGAGTTAAGAATAGCTGTACATTTCATTAGTCTAATTTAGACATAAAAAAGCCCGGGTAATCGGGCTTTTTTATGTAATTTTTTTACTTAATAAGCGTTTATTTTTTAATTATTCGTCCTTACTCTGCTCCTTTTGAGCTGCCAGTGCGCGACGTTTAATTTCGCGCGGATCGTTAGCTGCGCGACCACTAGCAGATGCTGGTAAAACCTGTGCGCTGTTTGGCGCGGGCTTTCTCTGTTGCTCTGCGGCAGTTGCCAGAGCTGGTTTAGGTGCAGGGCGCGAAACTTTTGGCTCTATTTGAGTTGGCGCTGGAGTCGGTGCCGGTGCCGGTATGCTAACTGCCTTTGCCTGCTGCGCAATTTTTTCGGCTGGCTTGGGCGCTGTGGTGTTTTCACGCGATGCCTGCTGAGCTACTGGAGTAGTCGTCTGAGCAGCTACTTCTGCTTGCACAGGCTTTGCGGAAATTGAGCTTGTTGTCTCTACTCTAGGGCTCTCTGGCATATTAGTAGAAGGCTGACCCGACGCCTCGCTAGTAGTGGAAGATGATAGTGCCGCTGCCTTTTCCTGCTGAGGAACTGCGCTGTCGGCACTGTTTGGTTGAGAATCATCGTGAGCATTCGCACTAGTTCCATTGCCGCGACGGCTGCCGTTTCTAGACCTATTTCCAGGCTGATTTGACTGCTGTTGTGGTTGCTTATCATCATTACTCGGCAAATCCTGCTGAGCCTTGTTGCCATCTATTTCTGCAACTGGAGTCTGACTAGACGTTGCTTCATCTGTAGTTGCTTTAGTCTGGTCCGCTCTTGGTCCGCGTCTTCGCTGATTGGAATTGCGTGGACGTTTATTAGCTGGTCGTCGTTGCGCCTTTTGTTCTGGGTTCTGCTCCTGCGTATCAGATGAAGTTGTCTTTTCTTGCTTGTTAGGATTTTCGTTATCCTGCTTGGATCTGCCGCCTTCATTATTTTTGTTTGGCTGGCTGCGCCGTTGATTCTGATTAGAAGGCTTTCCGCTGCGGTCTCTGCGTGCATCACTACGTTGTTGGCTGCCACCACGTGATTGTTGGCCACGTTGGTTCTGATTACGCGTATTGCTTCTAGAACGATTACGATTTTGAGATCTCTTCTTGGGTTCTTCCTTTTTATTTTTGGAAGGGCCGAATAATGCAGTAAAAAGTTTTGCTAAGAAGCTTTTCTTCTTCGGCGCTACTTGAGGAGGCGGAGGTGCACGGTCTGAAGATATGTTGCTTACCGCTGGCTTCTGTATCGGCGGTGTATCCTGACCCTTAGATTTCGCATTTGGAGGAGGCTCAGCGATAGCGGTAACGTCTACTTCATAAACTTCGCTCTGCTGATTCACGGCAGTTATTTCATAATGAGGCGTTTGTAGCTCTGGGTTAGGAATTATTGAAACCTTAGTGCCGCTTTGTTCCTCGATGTCGGCAAGCCCAGCGCGCTTCTCGTTTAACAGATAGGAAGAAAGGGCTAGTGGGACAGTGGCCCGTACTTCCTGACATTTTTGCTTATTCGCTTCTTCCTGCAAAATCCTTAGAATAGAGAGACAAAGTGATTCCACGTCGCGAATCGATCCCTGACCAGCGCAGCGCGGACAAACTATTCCGCTAGTTTCACCCAGTGAAGGGCGCAGTCTCTGTCGTGACATTTCGAGAAGCCCGAAGCGGGAAATCCGGCCGACTTGCACTCGCGCGCGGTCGGGCTCTAGCGCATCGCGCATTCTATTTTCCACTTCACGCTGGTTGCGGCTGGAGTTCATATCGATAAAATCGATGACAACCAGGCCGCCCATGTCTCTTAGGCGCAATTGCCGGGCGATCTCATCAGCTGCTTCGAGGTTTGTGTTGAGTGCGGTCTCTTCGATGTCGGCGCCGCGCGTTGCACGCGAAGAGTTGATATCTATCGAAATCAGAGCCTCAGTTGGATCGATTACTACTGAACCACCTGCGGGAAGTTTCACTTCGCGCTCGAAGGCGCTCTCTATTTGGCCTTCGATCTGATATCGATTGAAAAGAGGGAGCTTGTCCTCGTAAAGCTTAATTCTACTTTCGTATTGCGGCATCACCTGCTTAATGAAGGCGATTGCCTCGTCGAAGGATTCCTTCGTATCAAAAAGCACCTCGCCAATATCCTTACGCAGATAATCGCGAATCATACGGATGATGACGTTGCTCTCCTGATAGATCAGGAAGGGAGCTGGTTTGGTTGTGCTTGCTTCTTGAATTGCCTGCCAGAGTGCCAATAGGTAGTCCAAATCCCACTGTAATTCTTCCTCCGCCTTACCGACTCCTGCGGTACGTACGATCATGCCCATACCGTCGGGAATCTCTAAGCCACGCAGCGCCTCACGTAATTCAGAGCGGTCATCGCCTTCGATACGGCGAGAAATACCGCCGGCTTTAGGATTGTTGGGCATCAATACGAGATAGCGTCCAGCGAGGCTGATGTAAGTAGTTAGGGCAGCGCCTTTATTGCCGCGCTCTTCCTTCTCAACCTGAACGATCACCTGCGTACCTTCAGGGATTAGTTCCTTGAGGTTTTTGCTCCTAACATCCTTGGCATAGTACTGCCGAGATATTTCCTTCAAGGGCAGGAAACCGTGGCGGTTGGCGCCGAAATCGACGAAGGCAGCTTCAAGGCTAGGTTCTACACGAGTCACCTTCCCTCTGTAAATATTTGCTTTCTTCTGGATGCGGGTGCGGTTTTCAATATCAAGGTCGTAGAGTTTCTGACCATCGACTAGGGCAACCCGGAGCTCTTCTTCCTGTGTTGCGTTAATTAGCATTCTTTTCATAATAGGTTCACTTGTCGTTGAACCAGATAAGAAACTTTGGAGGTAATCATCGATTGGGGCGCGCACGACTCAATAAATAGAGTAGTGGATGAGGGGAAAAAGGGGCCTAATCGAATCGATTAGGCCTCACCTACAGCAAATTCTTAACGTTTTAACAATATGGGCTAAACATAGACGTCTATGACTCACCTTATTCGTAATCAACTGCCTACTTGAGGCTCTATGTTGCATATAATCTATTGTTTTGTTGAAAAATTACTTAGTTTTCCGTCGTTGCCCACCTGATTAGAGCTGGATATCAGCGTAGCATCAGCTGCCTTTCTCGAATATTAATTCCTAAACTTATCTGGTTTGTCTCATCATGACCGTATCGGCATGACTTTTAATAACTGTTAAATGGGTTAGCAGTCTCTCTCGCTATCTGCTGATTGGCCTGTATTGGTGCGAATCAGTCTTATGAAGCTGTAATTCTGCCTCTGTGGTCGCGGCTAAAAGGCACGGACCTGTCTTGTTGTCGTCAGGAGAGCTTGATCCAATAGGTCTTAACAAAATCTCTCAAATAACCGAAGACTTCTAATGCTCCGCATCCTGCGCAAAGGGGCGCTTATGGATTACAGACGCTACCTCTGAGTAGGAATTAAGGAAGCGATAACAGAATATAACAGCAATGTGAACAGGACTCAATTAATGACTCCTGTTTTTATAAAATTTAATTAAAAAAAACAATAACATGCATCATTTCCTCAATTTAGATTTGCAGTTACCAAAGCCGTTTCTAACGCTATTCAATGGCGGGGCAGGTCATACAGCTTTCCATGAGCGGATCGTGCTATGCCCCTTTAATATGTCGCTGCTGCGCAGCTTGATAAAATTAAAGTCCTGTGTTTACAATACTGGCCGCAGTGGCTTTGCCAGTACAAAGACACAAAAATCAATAAGATACTGGCAAAAAATAGAGAGTAAATAAGTGCTTGCGGTCGATTCAGAGCCAATTCTGACAATAATTGTATGAAAATAGACTAAGAATTTAACAGGCGGTTACTGTCGAATAAGAAGGCGGGTCGCCAAAGCTGTTAGGGGCAAAACTAATGACTATTTATTCCTACTGCAGGATTTCTGAGCTGGAAGCTTCGCTGGAAAAGGATCAGCTCGACGCGACTTTAGAGCCAGAGATGCTAGCCATACAAACATACTGTCTCCGTCAGGGGTGGTTCATGTCGGAGGCGCTGAAAGACTCAAATTGTAACTGGCATCATGAATTCAATCGCCGCGAGTCGGGCAAGCGATTGTTGAACTTGTTGCTACCTGGTGATGTGCTGCTATGCAGCAAGCTCGAGCGCATCTGTAGCTCGAGTCACGAAGTGATCAAGCTAGTGCGAGAGCTGCAAGATAAGTCTGTTCAGCTGCACATCGTCGAGCTCGATGGTGATATCACGGATGCTGAATTCAGCGTAAATTTTGCTAACGTAACCGAACTTTTTAGTGCGCTAGAAAAACGTAAATCTGCAGAAAGAATTAAGGGCGTTAAGCAGCGACAAAGAAAACAGGGACGTTACCTCGGCGGCAGTCGTCCATTCGGCTATATGATTCATGAGAATGGTCGCCTCATCGAAAACGCTATGGAGCAGAGAGTGCTCTATAAAATTATCGAGTTAAAGAGGCTGGGCAAATCACTGCGTGCTATCTCCAGTGAGGTATCAACTGCAGTAATGCCGATTAGCTTCAAGACTGTTCAAAGGCTCTTGCAGCGACACGGGCAGCAAATTTAACCAATGAAAGGGGAATTTAGTCGTTTTGCTAGCGACACCGTTCTACGTGGTTAGATCCTAGTTGCCAGCTTCGACGCTAATTGAATTCTTCGATTGCGATTCAAACAAGGTTTGCTCATGCAAAAACCGTTCTCTTTGTTCGTGGGTTTGCGTTACACCTTGGCTAGGAAGCAAAACTTTTTTCTTTCTTTTGTTTCTTTGGTTTCCATGCTAGGCGTAAGTCTCGGTGTAATGATCCTGATCGTAGCGCTTTCCATAATGAATGGTTCTATCGATACGCTGCGCGCTGATGCTCTAAAGTCGGTTCCCCATGTCACGGTCTCTGGCGATAGAGTGACGGCTAACTGGAATGAATTCGCCAGTGTTGCACTGAAATCCCCGAACGTAATCTCTGCAGCACCGTATCTCGAGGGTGAGGCAAGTATTCTGTATCAAGGAAACAACCGCTTCGTCAATCTGCGTGGAGTCGAAGGGGTACTTGAAGCGGATGTGGTCGAGAATCCTAGCTCTCGCTATAGGGATCTGCTCATCGCGCTTACCAACACAGAAAACGGCGTCATTCTGGGAGCGCAGCTCGCAGGTAGCTTAGGTGTATTCATTAGCGCGGATCTTTCAGTTACTAGTTTGGGTAGTTTGCTTGCTCGGAATCTTGCCGACACGGAAGTTTTTACCGTTGTCGGCTACGCCGATTTTGGCGCATATGCAAATAATGATACGGCACTGATTAATCTGGCTCAGGCTCGCCAGCTATTTGCGCTAAATTCTGGTTCGCAGCTACGGCTTAGGCTGCGAGTTGATGATGTGTTTAATGCAAAGGTGATCGCGGAAGATTTGTTTGCCGGTTACCCCGAATTGAATGTGCAGTCATGGGATGAGGTGCAGGCGACTTTGTTTAATGCGCTGCGTATGGAGAAGCTACTCACGAGTTTCATGCTGTTGATGATCGTTATGATAGGTGCTGTAAATATAGTCTCTACATTAGTCATGGTTGTAGCCGACAAGGGAGCAGATATCGCGATTCTGCGTACAATGGGTGCGAGCAGAAGCATCATTATGAAAATCTTCGTTGTTCAGGGCTCGATTGTGGGCCTGCTCGGAACATTGACCGGGGCAGTACTTGGCACGCTATTGGCCGCTAATATTACAAAGATTAGCCTTATACTAGAGGGGATCATTAATTTCTTTACGTGTGGCTCGAACCATTATTTCATTTCCCACTTACAGACAGAAATCAAATGGACAGAGGTGGGACTGATCTGCTTAGCGGCGCTTGCAATTAGTTTTCTAGCGACGCTCTACCCAGCTTATCGTGCTAGTAAAATTCAGGCTGCCGAGGTGTTACGCTATGAGTAGTAGAAAGAGATGACAGAGAATTCGACAGTAGTGACTTGTGACCAGATTGAGAAAACTTATTCTCAAGGACCGCAGCTCGTACAGGTATTGAAGGGCGTGAATTTACAGGTCGGTCGCGGCGAGCGAATAGCGATTGTAGGTAGCTCTGGTTCTGGCAAAACAACCTTGCTCAATGTGTTAGGCGGTATTGATCTGCCTACCAGCGGTAACGTCACCATAGCGGGCAAGGACTTGGCTCAGGTTGATGAGACCGAGCGGGGGCTTCTACGCAATAAGCACCTTGGCTTCGTGTATCAATTCCACCATTTGCTTGGTGAGTTTTCAGCGTTAGAGAATGTGTGTATGCCGCTATTAATAGCGAGGCTACCGATGGCTGAGGCTGCCGAGCGTGCTCGAATTATGTTAGACAAAGTTGGCCTAGATGCTAGGGCCGAGCACAAGCCTTCCGAACTCTCCGGTGGAGAGCGACAGCGAGTGGCGATTGCAAGAGCTTTGGTAACAGAGCCCAATTGTGTCTTACTTGATGAACCCACAGGAAATCTCGATCGGGGCACCGCGACCGAGATTCATGCATTGATGAACGACTTGAACGAAAGACTAGATATAAGCTTTATCGTAGTCACCCATGATGAATTGCTTGCTTCTTCTATGGAGCGCAAATTTTTGCTCGCAGACGGGCTGCTGAATGAGCAATAGGCCGCTGTCTTTGTCTCGCTTCGTTGCGTTTCGCTATGTGAGCGCCGGCAAGAACAGTCATTTAGTTTCCTTCATGTCGGCCGTTTCTATCTTTGGTCTTGCTTTGGGGCTAGCTATTCTCGTTATAGTATTGTCAGTTATGAACGGCTTTGATAAAGAGATGAGACAGACCGTGCTCGGCATAGTGCCACATATCACCATTAGTTCAGAAGAGGGCCTCGCTGATGCGCAATGGCAAGAAATTCGCGAGACTATTGAGAAAAATCCGGAGGTTGTCTCGATCTCGCCGATAGTTCAGGCTGTCGGTGTGGCGGCGGCGGAAGGCAGTCACAAGGGTGTAGTAATTAATGGCATAGATGCGGCGCTCGAGGCGGATTCTTCAGCCATAAATAGATTCATGCGCGCTGGTGATCTCAAGGCACTGCAGGATAATCGTTGGGGTATTGTGCTCGGGGAGACACTCGCAAACAGATTGGGAGTAGGGCTAGGGGACAATGTTGATCTTTTCTCGACGTCGATCTCTATAAATCCAATTACTCCACTTGCTACATTCAAAGGCTTTGACGTAGTTGGAGTCTACCGCGTGGGCGCAGAGGAGCTAGATGGCAATTTAGTTATGATAAACCTTTCCGCGGCACGCGCTCTGTTTAGATTGCGCACCCCTTATAACGCTATTCACATCAGAACTGTCGATGTATTGCAGGCCGAAATGGTTCGCCAGAAAATTATGGTAGATCTGCCACGGTCATTACGCAGCGACAGTTGGATAGCCACGCTGGGTGCGATCTATGAAAATATCCAGTTTTCGCGTGGAATCATTAGTTTCATGCTATGGCTATTAATAGGTGTGGCAGCATTTAATCTGGTAGTAAGCCTGATTATGATCGTACGTGACAAGCGTGGCGACATCGCGATATTAAGAACGCTAGGAGCGAGCCCCAATACGATCAATAACATTTTTATATGGCAGGGCTGCTTAATCGGTCTCACCGGCATTGCAATTGGGGTAGTGCTCGGTGTGTTGGGTTCGCTATACGTCAGTCAGTTCGCTGCGTTTATAGAAGCTGCATTCTCCATTCAGATCTTGAATGCCGAAGTCTACCCAATTGATTTTCTTCCCTCGGAGTTAAATTTACTTGACGTGGCCTATATCGCGTCGGGCGTGCTAGTCCTTTCCCTGCTGGCAACTATTTATCCGGCGAAGAAGGCGGCGGCGATTCAACCAGCCGATGCTTTGCGCAACGAATAGCTTTACTGTATCTCCCTTTGCGCCAACCTTTGCCTATTACTTACGTAAGGGTCGACGTTCGTCGACCTATGCGCTTCTTAAATAGGCCGGGCCTAACTGCGCGGCGCTTCCTTCATCTTGCTAGAACAGCTTTTTTCATAATCACAATGGGGTGGTTATACGTTATTACGAGTCTACTGCTAGGACATTTGTAAGCGTAAAGACAGGCATGATCATCTCAAATTAGCAAACGAACTGATGACACTATGCGCAGGAAGAACTGAGAAAGGGAAAAACTATTCACACCAGCGAATTTCGAAAATTCTCGATATTGGCATTAACTAGACCTCCGTTTGGTGCCGATAATTCTAGTACTCTGAAGTGACAGACTATGTAGGCCGGTGTTGGTGGGTATGATAGAGTTATCAAACGATTTTTTGGAGGTAGCGCGTGGTAGAAATAGTTCGGGCTGGCGGCTGGCTGATGTTGCCTATTATTCTTTGTTCCATCGTAGCGATAGCTATCGCTATTGAGAGGTTCTGGAGCCTGAGCGCTACCCGCATCACGCCTAAGTATGCTGTTGCAATGGTATGGACATGGTTGAAAAACAATCAACTGGACTCCAGTAAGCTACGCGAATTGAGACTGTCCTCTCCGCTCGGTGAGATCCTGACTGCTGGGCTGCTTACTTCTAAGCACGGCAGAGCAGCTATGATTGAGGGAATAGAGCAGGCGGCTGCCCAGGTTATTCATGACATGGAGCGCTACCTGAATACTTTAGGTACGATAGCCGCGATCACGCCGCTGTTAGGCCTATTGGGCACGGTTGTCGGCATGATTCGTGTGTTCAGCGAGATCATGTTGCAGGGCACTGGCAATGCGAATGCGCTGGCGGGGGGTATTTCCGAGGCATTGATATCTACCGCCGCTGGACTTACTGTCGCTATACCTACTTATATCGCCCATCGACATTTTACGCGGAAGGTCGAATCCTTAGTTTTGACCCTCGAGAAGGAATCGATCAAGCTAGTCGAAGCACTGCATAGCGACCGTAAAGTAGAAGTGAAATAGAAAAGTTACAGAGAACACAGCAATTTGAAATTCAAACGAGCCATGCGCGAACAACTTGCCATCAATATGACACCACTCATAGATGTGGTATTTCTTTTGCTCATTTTTTTTATGGTAACTACGACATTTAGCAGCGAGACACGGCTGCGAGTGAACCTGCCAGATGCGAATGCCGAGGCCGCAGAAAGTGATCCTGGCCAGATTGAGGTTCTAGTCGCCAAGGATGGCAGTTTCTCTATTAACGGTAGGGGACTTATCAATTCTAGGATCGAGACCCTAATGCATGGTTTGGACATAGAGTCGGGCGGCGAACACAGCTTGCCGATTCTGTTGATCGCAGATGCTGAGGCTACTCATCAATCTGTTGTGACTGCTATGGACGGCATTGGTCAATCTGGATTTACGCGACTTAACATTGCAACTCAGCGACCGCAGGAACTTGAGGAACCGGGGCCACCCCAATAGACTTGTTATGAGTGACATAGGTCGTAAAATACGAAAGGAAGAGAGTTGGCGTCTGTACAGGCGGCTATTCAGCTATGTGATTCCGCACCGGATATTATTTGTCACGGCGACGCTTGGTTATATTATATTTGCACTTACCGCTCCTGCCGCGACCTGGTGGCTAGGCTGGACCGTCGATGCGATTGCAGCTGAGGACTATAAGGCCCTGCGCGTATTAAGCCCATTGGCTTTTATTGGCCTTGCGGCCGTGCGCGGACTTGGTGGCTTCATGGGTAGCTACTATCTAGCAGGTATATCGAATCACATGGTACACAAGTTACGCTGCGAACTGATCGATCGATTAATTCGTTTGCCGACTAGTTACTTCGATAAGAATTCCTCGGGACGACTAGTCTCTAAACTAACCTATGATGTTATGCAGATTACCGGTGCTGCGAGTAATGCCGTCGCTGTGGCAGTGCGCGAAGGATTCACTGTGGTCGGGCTGCTCGCGTATCTAATGTATATGGATTGGAAACTCAGTCTTACCTTTCTAATTATTGCGCCGGTTGTCGGCAAGGTAGTCTCTGTAGCGTCGAAGAAGTTCCGCCGTTATAGCACACAGATACAAGATTCGATGGGCGATGTGACCCAGATTACGACCGAGACGATCAAGGGCTATCGTGTCATTCGCACATTTAATGCAGAAGACTATGTGAGCAAAAAGTTATCCGCGGCGAGTGAGAGGAACCGTATACAAAATATGAAGATGGTGCTTACGCGTAGCGCGAGCACACCACTGATTCAGTTGATAGTGAGTGCTGCGATCGCTGCATTAGTCTGGTTTGCTATGTCGCCCGAATTTTTTGCCACTAATACGTCAGGGGACTTCGTGGCGTTTTTAAGTGCGGCCGGTCTACTCGCAAAACCGATCCGACAGCTCACTCAGATCAACGCAGTCATACAGCGAGGACTTTCAGCTGCTGCTAGTATCTTTGAATTGCTAGATGAAGATATAGAGATGGACACAGGCGATCAGGTGCTGAATAGGGCGAAGGGGCGTATCGAATTCACGAATGTGAATTTTTCCTATAAAGATGGAGCGCATACACTTGTTGATATTAATTTCGTTGCGGAGCCGGGCCAGACGGTCGCGCTGGTCGGAAAGTCTGGCAGTGGCAAGTCCAGTCTGGTGAGTCTCATTACTCGATTCTATGATTTTCAGCAGGGTGAGATTACGCTCGATGGCGTGCCATTGAAGGACTTGAAGTTAGAAAGTCTGCGTGAAAACATCTCCCTGGTTTCTCAGCAGGTCGTACTGTTTAATGGCACGATAGAAGAGAATATCGCCTACGGAGAGGATGAAGTCGATCTTAAAAAGGTGTCCAAGGCAGCACGTGATGCACATGCGATGG
>Ga0308007_10001101_pt1 | contig 12021 bp, 13 predicted proteins | sample Neamet71_FD_203152 | JGI IMG/M metagenome (GOLD analysis project Ga0308007, IMG submission 203152) | Marine microbial communities from water near the shore, Antarctic Ocean - #71 | ecosystem: Environmental > Aquatic > Marine > Unclassified | place: Southern Ocean | collected 2014-06-07
AAAAATGAAATACTTTCTTCGAATCTTGTTTATAATGCTCTTAATAAGTCTTTTTGTGGGTTATTATTTTAAAAATTCTGGAGATCACGAACTGGGTAATAAAATAGTTGGAATCACAGTATTGGCGGGAGCTTTCTTACTTATGCCTGTCTTTTTAAAGCACCGTTGGCAAGGAAAAAAGCTTGAAGATTATACACTTACTCAGAAAAATTTTGATAAAATACGTAGTAAACAACAAAAAAAGTAAATAAATCTTATATTACTTTATTGTAAATGCTTAAATTGCAAAAAATTAATATTTTTATATGACTGGTACAGTTAAATTCTTTAATGGATCCAAAGGTTATGGCTTCATTACAAACGACGAAACATCTGAGGATGTATTTGTTCACGTTTCCGCCCTTAATGGGCTAACACTCCAGGAGGGTGATAAAGTTGAATATGTTGAAGAAGAGGGTAATAAAGGGAAGCAAGCTTCTCAAATCTCTCTATTATAATCATACATTAAGACTGCAAACACAAAGCCTTCCGATTGGAAGGCTTTTTTTATTTCCGCTTACTTCTAAAAAAAGTATTTAACAACTCTGAAGCTTCTTTTTCCAAAACTCCTTTCTCAACTGTCGTTTTTGGGTGTGGACTTAAATTCGCCTGAAGAAATCCCCGTTTGGGATCCGATGCGCCATAAACAATACGTCTCAATTGTGACCAATAGAGCGCGCCCAAGCACATCACACATGGCTCAAGGGTTACATAAATAGTACATCCTTTCAAATATTTTCCGTTCAAGAAATTTGCTGCGGAAGTAATCGCTTGCATTTCAGCATGTGCCGTAACATCTGTCAATCGCTCGGTTAGGTTGTAAGCTCTTGCAATTATTTTTTGATCAACTACTACCACTGCTCCTACTGGAACTTCGTCAGATTCATAAGCCTTTTGAGCTTCAATGAGTGCTTGTTTCATAAAGTAGTTGTCATCTAATAGTATTTCCATGAGGTGAATTTACAAAACACCGTAAGTTGGAACAAACGAAACCTTATCTTTGTCAAATGCTTTTGTCCAAAATACAAAGTCCTAAAGACTTGCGTAAACTATCACAGGACCAACTCTATGGGTTGGCTGAGGAGTTGCGGGAATACATCATCAAGGTGGTTTCTGAAAACGAAGGGCATCTTGGCGCCAGTTTAGGAGTGGTCGAGCTGACCCTGTTGCTTCATTATGTTTTTAACACCCCCAAAGACCTTTTAATTTGGGATGTTGGACACCAAGCCTATGGACATAAAATATTAACAGGAAGAAGAGATTCTTTCAAGACACTTCGACAAAAAAATGGACTTAGTGGCTTCCCGAAAAGAGATGAAAGTGAATATGATGCCTTTGGTACAGGACACGCTTCGACCTCAATCTCAGCTGCACTAGGGATGGCTTTAGCCAACCAATTAAAAGGAGAAACCGAAACCCATCACATCGCCATTATCGGAGACGCTTCAGTTGCTGGAGGCATGGCTTTGGAGGCCCTAAATCATTTGGGCACAACAGATGCAAATGTTTTGGTGATTCTGAATGACAATGCCATTGGAATTGATCCGAGTGTGGGAGCATTAAAAAAATATTTCGAAAAAGTAAAACAAGAATCTGAATCAGTTCAAAATTTTTTTGAGGCCTTAAATATTCCTTTTAGTGGACCTGTGGACGGACATGATTTGGCTGCTTTAAAAATTGCTTTAGAAGAACAAAAAAAAATTAAAGGACCTCGATTGCTTCATGTGATCACAACAAAAGGAAAAGGACTTCCACTCGCAGAACAAGATCAAGTAAAGTACCATGCACCTGGAAAATTTGATCCTTTAACTGGAAAAATAAATAAAAAAATTGCATCAGGAGAAAGCAAATACCAAGATGTTTTTGGGAAAACCTTGGTAACATTAGCAGCAAAAAATGATAAGATTGTCGCCATCACTCCAGCCATGCCATCTGGAAGCTCATTGAACCTGATGATGACAGCGTTTCCCGAAAGATGTTTTGATGTGGGGATTGCTGAGCAACATGCGGTGACGCTTGCTGCTGGAATGGCAACTCAGGGATATGTTCCGTTTTGTGCCATTTATTCTACGTTTTTACAACGTGCTTATGATCAAGTCATACATGATGTTGCTTTGCAAAATTTAGCTGTTGTTTTTTGTCTAGATCGCGCAGGTTTGGTAGGAAATGATGGGCCTTCTCACCACGGTGTTTTTGATATTGCTTACTTGAGGTGTATTCCAAACATTATTGTTGCTGCACCCAAAGATGAAATTGATTTACGCAATCTATTGTATACTTCACAATTAAATCTGAACCAACCCTTAGCAATAAGATATCCCAGAGGATATGGAAAGCTGGCAAACTGGGAACTCCCTTTCGAAAAAGTTGAATTTGGAAAAGGAAAATGTTTAAAAGAGGGAAGTGAAGTTGGAATAATTAGTTTGGGAACAATCGCCTTACAAGTAAAAGAAGCCATTGATCTAGTAAGCGAAAAAAGTCGAATCGCTCACTATGATTTAGCCTACGTAAAACCACTTGACGAAAAACTGCTTCACGAAGTTTTTAAAAAATATAAATCAATACTTATTGTTGAAGACGGGGCAGTTAGAGGCGGAGCCGGAAGTGCCGTTCTCGAATTTGCTGCAATCAATGAATACAAAGTAAATACTGTGCTTATGGGAATTCCAGATGACTTTATTTCTCATGGAACAAACCCTGAACTCTTCAAGGATTTAGGACTTGATGCCGAAGGAATTGCAAAAAAAATTAAGACTTTACTATAAATCTTTCCTCCAGCATTTTTATATCCAATGGCTTTGTTTATTTTTAACCAAATATGTCCATGAGCTTTAAAAAACGACTATTTCTTCTCGATGCTTTCGCTCTGATTTTCAGAGGGTATTATGCTTTTATTAAAAACCCTAGGATCAACTCCAAAGGGATGGACACTTCTGCCATTATGGGCTTTATGAACTCCTTATTGGATGTGATTAAAAGAGAGCGTCCGGATCATCTTGCAGTTTGTTTTGATAAGGGAGGTTCTCACATCAGAAAAGAGATGTTTGATGACTATAAAGCCAACCGTGATGTAACGCCTGAAGCAATTTCAATTGCTGTTCCTTACATTCAGAAAATATTAAATGCAATGCACATTCCTGTGGTGGTGAAAGAGGGATTTGAAGCAGATGATGTTATTGGAACACTTGCCAAACAAGCTGAAAAAGAAGGGTTTAAAACCTTTATGGTGACTCCAGATAAAGATTTTGCACAATTGGTTTCGGAAAATATTTTTATGTACCGTCCTGCTCGAATGGGAAATGGCATTGAAATATGGGGAGTTCCCGAAGTTCAAGCCAAGTTTGAAATAGATCGCCCCGAGCAGGTAATAGACTATTTGGGAATGATGGGCGACAGTGTAGACAACATACCTGGCCTACCAGGAGTAGGAGACAAGACTGCTAAAAAATTCCTAAAAGAATTTGGAAGCATGGAAATCCTTTTGGAGAATGTAGACAAAGTTAAAGGGAAATTAAAAGAGAAAATACAAGCCAATAAAGAACTTGGTATTCTCTCAAAAAAACTAGCAACCATCATCACTGATGTCCCTGTTCAATTTAATGCTAATGATTATCAGCTGACCACTCCTGACCTAAATGCAGTGGGTGTTGTTTTTGAAGAATTGGAGTTTCGCCGAATGCAGGAGAGCATCAATAAGATTTTCAATTCGGGTACGGCTGAAGTTACTCAGGAAGTGCTTGTTGAAAAGAAGACCCCTAAAGCTTCCGCTTCCCCACAGTTTGATTTATTCAATCCTCCTCCTGGTCAGGGAAACATTGAACCTGAAAAAGCACCAAAAAAAGATCAAAAGGCAATCGCGCACGAATATCAATTGATTGACTCTAATGTTGGGAGATCCATTTTATTACAAAAACTATTGTCCCAAAAATCAGTTTGTTTCGATACTGAAACCACAGGTCTTGATGCGCTTCAAGCGGAATTGGTTGGAATTGCTTTTAGCTGGGAAATTCATAAGGGATATTACGTAGCCTTTCCTGAAGATTTTGAAGAGGCTCAAAAAATTATCGAACAGTTTAGACCATTTTTTGAAAATTACAAAATTGAAAAAGTTGGGCATAACCTTAAATACGACTTAAAAGTATTACGCAAATACAAACTTGAAGTTTCGGGTCCATTATACGACACCATGATCGCGCATTATTTGATCAATCCTGATATGCGACACAACATGGATGTTTTGTCAGAAACTTATCTTAATTATAGTCCTCAGCACATAACGGAACTGATCGGTAGAAATGGGAAAGGTCAGGGAAAGATGCGTGACGTTGATTTAATTAAACAAACGGAATATGCTGTTGAAGATGCAGATATCACGCTGCAACTTAAACACCATTTTGAAAAAGAACTGGAAGCTGCTAACACCAATTCACTATTTAAAAATGTTGAACTGCCTTTAGTGGAGGTTCTGACTGCAATGGAAGCAGAAGGAATTAATTTAAATGTAGAATTTTTAGATAAACTTTCTAAAGTCTTGGCGGAAGACATTACAAGACTAGAAAAAAGTATTTTCGAAAAAGCTGGGGAAGAATTTAACCTCGCTTCACCAAAACAGTTAGGGGTCGTATTGTTTGAAAAGCTCAAACTGGTTGACAAACCCAAGAAAACGAAAACAGGTCAATATTCAACTGCGGAGGATGTTTTGTCTTACCTGGCCAAAGACCACCTAATCATTTCTGAGATTATGGAATGGCGTTCTTTACAAAAATTACAAAGTACTTATGTAACCGCACTGCCGCAGGAAGTGAATCCTCAAACAGGAAGAATTCACACCATATACAATCAAGCAGTCGCTGCTACCGGAAGGCTCAGCAGTAATAAGCCTAATTTACAAAACATTCCCATCAGAACCCTCAGGGGGCAAGAAGTTCGAAAAGCTTTTATTCCCAGAGACAGTGATCATGTATTGATGGCATCAGATTATTCACAAATAGAGTTAAGGATTATTGCCGCTTTAAGCGAAGATCCTTCAATGGTTAATGCATTTAAAAACAATGAAGACATACATGCTGCAACAGCCTCACGTGTTTTCAATATTCCGCTGGAAGAAGTTACACGCGAGCAAAGAAGCAATGCAAAAACAGTTAACTTTGGAATTGTCTATGGCGTATCGGCCTTTGGTCTTAGTCAGCAAACCGATCTGAGTCGGGCAGAATCTAAAGAATTAATCGATACTTATTATGAAAGCTACCCTAAACTTAGGGAATATATAGCCAGTCAAATTAATTTTGCTCGTGATAATGGCTATGTAGAAACCGTACTGGGAAGAAGACGTTATTTAAGAGACATCAATTCTCAAAATGCAGTAGTTCGAGGAGCCGCTGAAAGAAATGCTGTAAACGCTCCCATTCAGGGAAGTGCTGCAGACATTATCAAAATTGCAATGATTTCAATTCAAAAGAAAATCAATGCTGAAAACTGGAAATCCAGAATGTTGCTTCAGGTTCATGATGAACTTGTCTTTGATGTTTTAAAAACAGAAAAAGAAGGTTTTGAAAAAATGATAAAATATGAAATGGAAAACGCATTTAAACTTTCTATTCCCCTGGTCGTTGACATCGGGTTTGGAAACGATTGGTTAGAGGCCCATTGATAGGTATTTTTGATCAAGCAGATATTAAAACAATATAATTTTGAGGAATAAATAGGTAAAATATAAACCATTAAGCCTAAAAATAATTCTTTTATAAAATAAAAACAAAAAAGACTTTTGGTAAAAAGGGAATAATTGTACATTTGCACCCCCGTAAAGGACGATTAAACCATAAAGTTGTGAATACACTAAGTTATAAGACAATCTCTGCAAATGCTCAAACCGTTGATAAACAATGGGTAGTGATCGATGCAGGCAACCTTCCACTCGGAAGAACTGCTTCAATAGCAGCAATTTATTTAAGAGGAAAACACAAGACGAATTTCACTCCTCACGTTGATTGTGGAGACAATGTTATTGTTATCAATGCTGAAAAAGTATTATTATCTGGTGAAAAGTGGAAGCAAAAACAATACGTTCGTCACACAGGATATCCTGGTGGACAACGTTTCCTTAACGCAGAACAGCTTCAGGCGAAAGATGCAAGAAGGTTGGTTGAACATGCAGTTAAAGGGATGCTTCCAAAAAACAAGTTAGGTGCTGAAATATACAGAAACCTTAGAGTAATTATCGGAAGTGAACACAACCACGAAGCGCAAAAACCTAAGACAATTAATATTAACGAACTTATATAATGGAAGTTATCCACACCATTGGTAGAAGAAAAACATCTGTAGCCCGTCTATTTCTCTCTAAGGGAAAAGGAAACATTATAGTAAATAAGAAAGATTACTTAAAATTTTTTCCAACAGCTACATTACAATACAAAGTAAACCAGCCTCTTTTATTAACCGAAAACGAAGGAAGTTACGATCTGAAAATCACTGTTAAAGGTGGTGGAACTAATGGTCAAGCTGAAGCAATTCGTTTAGCAATTTCTAGAGCATTGTGTAAAATTGATGCAGAGCACCGTTTGGTTCTTAAACCAGAAGGATTGCTTACTCGCGATCCCCGTATGGTGGAAAGAAAGAAATTCGGTCAGAAAAAGGCAAGAAAAAAGTATCAATTCTCGAAACGTTAAAATTACTTTCATTTTAAGAATGATAATCCGTTCATTAATTTATTAAATAATCTGTTGCTTAAACCGCTAAGGCGGATACTAGTTTAGCATCTAAATAAACTTTCGAGTTTATTGCTACACACAAGGGAACGTAAACTAACAACTATGGCACAAACAACTGTAAAAGACCTGCTTAACGCAGGCGTTCATTTTGGGCATCTTACCCGAAAATGGAATCCAAATATGGCTCCTTACATCTACATGGAACGTAATGGAATCCACATCATTAGTCTTTACAAAACTTTAGCTAAGATTGAGGAAGCTTCTGAAGCCCTCAAGAAAATTGCTGCATCCGGAAGAAAAATCCTTTTTGTTGCTACTAAAAAACAAGCTAAAGACATCGTGTCTAAATCTGCTGCTAAAGTAAACATGCCTTACATTACTGAGCGTTGGCCTGGTGGGATGTTGACAAACTTTGTTACCATTCGTAAAGCAGTTAAAAAAATGGCTGCGATTGACCGTATGAAAAAAGATGGTACTTTTGAAACCCTCTCCAAGAAAGAGAAACTTCAAGTAAGCCGTCTTCGTGCTAAATTAGAAAAAAACTTAGGTTCAATTACTGAAATGACTCGTCTTCCAGGTGCATTGTTCGTCGTTGATATCAAAAGAGAGCACATTGCAATCAGAGAAGCGCAAAAGCTTAAAATCCCAATTTTCGCAATGGTGGACACTAATTCAGATCCTAGACAAGTGGAATATGTAATTCCATCTAATGACGATGCAACTAAGTCTATTGATAAAATCATGACTCTTGTTACTGATGCGTTGGCTGAAGGACTTCAAGAACGTAAGAAAGACAAAGAAGTTCAAAAAGGAAGCGAAGAGCAAGTAGCTCTTGAAGCAGCAGTAGAAGCTAAGGCTGAAACTCCAGTTGAGAAAGCTCCTGAAGTCAAAATTGAAACAAAAAAAGAAACATCAATTGATGCAGTTGAAGGCTCTAAAGAGGCATAATAAATAACTATAAATATATTTCTCGTGAAAATTACAGCATTAGAAGTTAATAAACTACGTAAATCCACTGGAGCTGGAATGATGGATTGTAAAAAAGCATTGGTTGAGGCCGAAGGCAATTTTGAAAAAGCAGTAGAAGTTCTAAGAAAAAGAGGACAGAAGGTGGCTGCAAATAGAGCAGATCGCGACTCTACGGAAGGTGCTGCACTCGCAGTTATTAATGCCGATAAAACTGCTGGTATTGCAATTTCTATTAACTGTGAGACCGATTTTGTTGCAAAAAATGATTCTTATTTAGAATTGGCCCGCTCCCTAGCTAATCATGCAATTGATTTTGATACTAAAGAGGACTTTCTTTCTAGTAGCTTTGATGGAATGACCGTTGAAGAAAAACTGACACAACAAACTGGTGTGATTGGTGAAAAAATCGAAATCGGAGGATTTAGAAAATTAACAGCTCCTTTTGTAGGTTCTTACATCCATGCAGGAAATAAAATTGCCACTTTGGTGGGACTTTCTGGAATTGTAGAAAATGCTGCGGAAATTTCTAAAAACGTTGCAATGCAAGCTGCTGCGATGAATCCTATCGCACTTAATGAAGATGCGGTTGATTCTAGTTTAATTGAAAAAGAAATTGAAATTGCAAAAGATCAGTTGCGTCAAGAGGGAAAACCTGAAGCAATGTTAGACAACATTGCTAAAGGAAAAATTAAGCGTTTCTTTAAAGACAATACCCTTGTCAATCAAATATTTATAAAAGACAATACCGTTTCGGTCGCACAATACGTTAAGTCGGCAGATGCTGATTTAGTTGTTACAGCATTTGAGCGAGTCGCATTGGGTTAATTTATTTTAATCAGATACAAAAAAGCATTCACAATGGGAATGTTTTTTTTTGGATAAAAGTATCTTAGCTTTATAAAGATGAACTCCGAAAAAAAACATTGCTCCTGATGTGAAGGAAATTCGCTTTATCAATCTTATCCTAATGAAGAGTGGGGTGTGCCAATGTATAAGTAACAAAAGCTATTTGAGTTTCTTGTCCTAGAAACATTGCGATCAGGACTTATCTGGATTACCATTCTAAAAAAACATGAGAATTTCAGACAAGCATTTGATCAGTTCGATTTTAATCTAATTAGTATTTACTACCAAACAATGATTGATCAGCTTCTAAAAGATCAGGGAATTGTCCGCAACAAACTAAAAATCCTTACGACTATCAATAATGCAAAATTTTTTATTGAACTGCGTAAAGAAGAAGGGTCGTTTTTAAAATTTATATGGAATTATGTAAATCACCGACCCCTACAAAATAACTTTGAACACCCAAATGACAACCCCTCCAAAACAAAACTTGCAGAACAGATCAGTAAGGATTTAAAAAAGAAGGAATTTAAGTTTATAGGGCCAACGGTAATCTATGCGCATATATAAGGCGCAGGAATGGTTAATAACCACCTGTTAAATTGTTTTCGTCAAAAAAAACTTCTGTAATTAGAACGGAAGATCGTCTTCAACCTCATTTTCAGTGTCTTTTGCAGGCTCAAACGCTGCTGGTGGTGGAATTGGAGGCATTTCGGAATTAGCGGCTGCCGTTCCTGCTTCAATCTTCCATCCTTGGATGGCATTGAAATACTTCGTCTCTCCCTGAGGATTGACCCATTCGCGACCTCTTAAGTTAATTCCGATTTTAACATTTTGCCCAATCTGAAAAGCGTTTAATAAGTCACACTTATCTTGAACAAATTCAACCAAAACATGTTGAGGATACTGTTCTTCCGTTGTAACAACTACTTCTCTTTTTCGAAAACCATTGCTTCCATATTCTTTGGTTTCATCTAACCACTTTATTTTTCCTGCTAATTCCATTTTTTAGTTATTTATACGGTTAAAACAAAAATATAAAAAGTTTTTTGGCAATTATCTATAGTTAACACTTTTCTTTTATTTAGAGTATCTTCGTAAATAGAGTTTTGGTATTTTGTTCGACAAAATTAAATATAGATTAAAAAACAGTTGGCCTTTAGGAGCCTTCGCTATCGTTGCACTCATTTTGTGGAACACCAATGTTTTATTTCAAAATCTCAAGAAAGAAGAGCGAACTAAGATGGAATTATGGGCAATGGCCCAACAGGAGTTCATCGAGAATAGTGTTTTAAGCAACCTTACTTTTAAAGTACTGCAACAAACTTGGAATAATAAAATGGTTTTGGTGGATGGTTCTGGGAAAATCATTGGACATAAAAATTTAGACTGGGAGCCGGAAACTGAGGATTCTCTTAAAATTTATGACCTTTTAAAAAATATTAAGAAAGAAAATAATCCAATTTTAATTAGATACCAGGACAGTATTTTGGACATCAACCAAAAACTATATTATGGGGATTCGATCTTATTAAAAAAGTTACAATACTATCCTCTAGCACTGTTGTTAACTATATTTCTATTCGGTGCAGTACTTTATTTTGTTTTTAAAACTTCCAAAATATCTGATCAAAACAGATTATGGGCGGGGATGGCAAAGGAAACTGCGCACCAAATAGGAACACCGCTCTCTTCAATGATTGGCTGGATAACATTGATGAAGGAGCAGGAAAGAGATCTTGGCCCTTTGTTGGAGATGGAAAAAGATGTAGAGCGTTTAAAGATAATCACCGAGCGATTTTCGAAAGTAGGCTCGCTACCAGAATTAGAATCTGTTGCTCTGATAGACACTGCCCGTAAAACCATTCAGTATCTTGAGAAAAGAACTTCAGATTTGGTTGCGTTTAAAGTCGACTTCCCTAAAGAGGAAATATACATTCCCTTAAACCCTCAATTGTTCAGTTGGACACTTGAAAACTTAATTAAAAATGGAATCGATGCCATGAAGGGCAAGGGAGAAATAACCCTTAAAATATTGGAAAAGGATGATGAAGTCGCCCTAGATATTAGTGATACAGGATCGGGCATTAAAAAGGAATTTTACAAAAAGATTTTTACACCAGGTTTTACTTCTAAAAAAAGAGGCTGGGGCTTGGGGCTTTCATTAGCCAAAAGAATCATTACAGACTACCACAAGGGTAAAATAGGTGTAAAGAATTCTAGGGTTGGAAAGGGAACTACTTTTGAAATAATCATTAAGAAAACTACTTAAAAGCAACTTTGAATTTTTTTTGCAATTTCTTCAAATTCCTCAGGGGTTGGATTTACCTTTTTTTGAAAAGTAGCTTCTGCCATGTTTTGAAGTGGAATTAAATGAACATGCGCATGGGGAACTTCAAGTCCAATAACGCTCATGCCAATTCGCTTGCATGGAATTGCTTTTCGAAGCGATAGCGCAACTTTTCTTGAAAAATTCATTAATTGATTGTAGTCTTCTTCTGACAAATCAAATATTTTATTCACCTCTTTTTTGGGAACACACAAGGTGTGTCCTAATGCATTTGGATTGACATCAAGAAAAGCATAGTGATTTTCGTCCTCATAAACTTTGTGAGAAGGAATTTCACCTGCAATTATCTTAGAAAAAATATCTGACATAATTAATCTCTGCTTATTGAAATAATTTCCAATTTTATGATACCATTGGGGATGGAAATCTCAGCGATTTCTCCAGTCTTTTTCCCTAAAAGACCTTTGCCAATCGGGGAATCAACCGAAATCTTGCCTGTTTTTATGTCTGCCTCGCTTTGTGCAACCAACTTGTATTTCATTAACGCTCCGTTGCTTTTGTTTTTAACTTCCACATTAGAATGGACCAAAACTTTAGAAGTATCCAGTTGAGATTCGTCTATTAACCTTGCATTGGATAAAGTCTCTTCCATTTTAGAGATATGAAGCTCAAGTAAGCCTTGTGCTTCTTTGGCTGCGTCGTATTCTGCATTTTCGCTAAGGTCTCCCTTATCTCTTGCCTCGGCAATTGCTTGGGATGCTTTTGGTCGCTCAATGTCCTTGAGAAAATTGAGTTCCTCACGAAGCTTTTTTAAACCTTCTTCTGAATAATAGGATACTTTACTCACTTTTTTTGCGTTTCTTTAAAAAGAAAATACCCTTCATATTTAAGGGTATTTTATCAAATATAGACATTTGACGGCTTTTTATAAAACATTAATTCTTAAAATATCATTGATTCTTTTTCTACTGAATTCTTGTAGTTCAGAAAAAATAGAAAGAAATCCCTATTTGACAAACGTTAAATTCAATGTGCAAATTAATTTGAATCTACCCTCCTATGACCTCTTGCGTTTTGCAGGTGGAAGCATGCGGTTGGATCAGGGGGGCGTCAATGGTGTGTTAGTGTTTAATCTTAATGGTAATGATTATCTGGCTTGGGATG
>Ga0308007_10001102_pt1 | contig 12020 bp, 10 predicted proteins | sample Neamet71_FD_203152 | JGI IMG/M metagenome (GOLD analysis project Ga0308007, IMG submission 203152) | Marine microbial communities from water near the shore, Antarctic Ocean - #71 | ecosystem: Environmental > Aquatic > Marine > Unclassified | place: Southern Ocean | collected 2014-06-07
GTGATCTAGCCCAATTACAAGGGAATTACAGTGCTTTAGTGGCAGAAATAGCTCAGAATAAAGAGGTGATTAGTGAGCGTTATATGCAGACTCTCCAACTAGATGAAGATCGACAAGCAGAGATTCTACAGCAACAACAAGAAACAAGAGTCAATATAGCTAATCTCAAAAAAGAAAGAGTGATGGTTGAAGATCAGTTAAAACGATTAGAAATTCGCGCCCCACGTTCAGGTTATGTACATAATCTTGCCATCCATACAGTCGGTGGTGTTGTTACTCCCGGTGAGACAGTCACTTCTCTTGTGCCTCAAAAAGATCTTTTGATTATAGAAGCAAAGATCAGTCCAGTTGATATTGAACAACTGTTTCTCAGCCAAGAAGCTAGGCTCAGATTGCCTAGTTTTGAGCAAAAAACAACGCCAGAATTGAAAGCCAATTTAGCGACAATTTCTGCCGATTTACTTCAAGATGAACTCTCAGGTGAAATGTATTACCAAGCAAAATTTATCATCCCTGAAGTAGAATTAGATAAGCTAAATGGAAAAACGTTAATTCCCGGTATGCCTGTAGAAGTGTTTGCTACTACGGAAGACCGTACCGTTTTATCTTATTTAATAAAACCGATTAGAGACCAAATAGCCCATGCTTTAAGGGAAAGGTAGCGGTAAAAATCAAATGCTATCCATTCATTTCTTATTTTAATGTTTGCAATAGCCGCTCACCAAACCGTTGTTTGTCGTCTTTCTCGAATTGATTTAGATACCAAAATCCTCACTGCTCAGCATTATTTTTCGTCTGTCGATAATCCAATGACATTAGTTCTATTTTTATTGGGCATTGCCAGTTATGGTTGTAGGAGTCATCCGCTTTATCATAAAGCATGAATAAGCAGTGTTTGAAATAACACATAAACCTTTCTAGTCAACTCAAAGTAGCGCATTTACTCAGTGCGCTATTTTTTCATTTCTTCTTAAGAGTCATCACAATAAATTGTGCTACAAAAAACACAGCAACGAGTATTTTTTTGACGAAACTTTGAGAAAGATCAACGGTCAATACAGCGGTGTCAGTGATTGATGTGGCAATGTCACTAATTGATGAGGCGATACGTTATGTTAACCAAGGTTATTTATAGTAACGAATGTATAACCGGTTGTTATATACACAGTGGTTATAGTTTAAAGTATTAGCCTGAGAATATAGTCATTTTATTGAGAAGCCGTTAAGGAAATATTTGAATATCTTGTCTATATTAATAAGTACTCTCTAAATTAAGCGACCGACAAGAGGTTGTATTATGAAATTAAAATTAACACCCACACAAAACCTATGTATTGGATTTTTAGAATCTGGTTTTCAAGTAAAACAAATCGAAGATAATTACTATTTTGTAAAAGGTGATAGGCAACAAAAAGTGTTATCAAAAACGTTAAATGCACTTGTTGATCGTGGTGCAGCTCAATACGATAAAAATGGTAAATATCAGTTAAGCGAAGCATTTGTTGAGCACAGAAGGCAAATGTTATATCCAATCACTAGGCACTAATAACTTAATTAAGGAGATAAAAAATAAGGAATTTAAATGAATGATAGTGGTATTTTGGCAAGCGATGAATAGTTGATGATGAAGATATTATGTATTAAAAACGAAAGCCCATACTGTTTACAAGTATGGGCTTTTTTAATGAGTCAATCTGCTTAGAATGAGGTTCTCTTATTTCATCGTCGGCATAGAAAACTCACTACCACTGTTTTGTAAGCCAGTGGGCCAGCGAGCCGTTATAGTTTTCATACGAGTGTAGAAGCGTACACCATCGTTGCCATGCATATGCAGAGGGCCAAATAAAGAACGTTTCCAACCGCCAAAACTATGAAAGGCCATAGGCACAGGAATAGGGACGTTAACCCCCACCATTCCGACTTGAATATCTTCACAAAATTGACGAGCTGTACTGCCATCACGAGTGAAAATAGCGGTGCCATTACCATATTCGTGTTTGTTGACCATGGCGACGGCTTCTTGATAACTCTCGACTCGAACGACGCATAATACGGGGCCAAAAATTTCTTCACTGTGAATACGCATGCCTTCTTTAACATGATCAAATAACGTTGGCCCTACAAAGTAGCCATTTTCGTGTTTTGGATAGACAAAATGGCGGCCATCTCGAACTAACGTCGCGCCTTCTTTTACGCCAATATCGATATAGTCTTTGATTTTCTGACAATGTTCTTTTGAAATGACAGGCCCCATGTGTGCCTCTTCAGGTAAGCCAAGGCCAGGGCCAACTCGCATGGTATCGATTTCTGAGCTTAAGCTGGTTATTAACTTGTCTGCGACATCATTACCGACACACACCGCAACCGAAATTGCCATACAACGTTCACCAGCTGAACCATATGCAGCCCCCATAAGAGAGCTAATAACTTGTTCAGGATCCGCATCAGGCATGATGACCATGTGGTTTTTTGCGCCGCCTAACGCTTGCACTCGTTTACCTTGAGCCGAGGCTGTTGAGTAAATATATTCAGCGATAGGGGTTGAACCGACAAAACTAACGGCTTGGATACGTTCGTCTGTCAACAACACATCGACGGCTTCTTTATCGCCATTAACGATATTGAATACACCTTCTGGAAGGCCGGCTTCAATGAGCAGTTCTGCCATGCGCAATGGCACAGAAGGGTCTTTTTCAGAAGGTTTTAAAATAAAGGTATTGCCACAAGCAATAGCAACGGGAAACATCCACATTGGTACCATGGCAGGGAAGTTGAAAGGGGAAACACCCGCACACACACCTAGAGGTTGCATCAATGACATGCTATCGACACCACGGCCAACATTGAGGCTGTGTTCGCCTTTTAGTAAATGAGGAATACCACAAGCAAATTCGACGACTTCTATGCCTCGGGTCAATTCACCCTTTGCATCAGAAAAAACTTTACCGTGCTCCTTCGAGATCATAGTGGCAATTTCGTCTGCATGTTGTTCCAGCAAAGCTTTGAATGCAAACATGACTCTTGCACGATTAAGTGGTGTGACCTTACTCCATGTCGTAAAGGCAGTTTGTGCGACGGCGATAGCGTGTCGAGTTTCATCCGCAGAAGAAAGAGATACTTTTAAGCTTTGCTCTCCCGTTGCTGGGTTATAAACAGAGCCAAAACGCTGACTATCGCTAGCAATATGCTTGCCGTTGACAAAATTTCCTAATGTTTCCATAACAATACCTTTTGTTCGTAATGTTTTTAAAAGCGTGAGTATAATTAAATGTGTTGTTTTTTGACTTTATCTATCCTTGTAATAGAAAGAGTAGATAAAGCCATGATTTTAAAGACAAATCAACTTACTTATTTGTACCTTCTTTAACCACGTTCCTGCCAATAAGAGATCAACTCTACATAATTTAAACTAATGGCTTCAATCAGTTGTTCGTCATTGTAGCGGCCTGCCAACCATTTTCGGCTTGGTACACCAAATATAGAGCGGCCAACAGCAAAACCTTTCACAATATCGAAACCTGAACTGTTAGCAAACGCTTGTTTTAGTTCCTGCTTGGACGCATCCAAACCAAGCATAACGATGCCTCGACAATGATGGTCATAGGTTTTTATTATTTGAGATATTGCGGCCCAATTTGAAGGTGTTTGTGGTGGTAGCTTCCACCAATCTGGGCGAACGCCTAGCTGATAAAAACGCTCAATTGAGTTTGTGTACACACTGTCATCAAATGTTTTATCAAGCGGCGGAATAATCTCTAGCAATAACTCATGACCAGAGTCACAACACGCCTTGTAGAGTTCAATGACTTGGCGTTCTTGGGCTTCACGTAAATTAATTTCGTCCTGATCATGATAAAAAATTAGGCATTTAACAATGTGTTCTTTTGGCCATGTTTTTAAACGAGAACCAATGCTACGACCTCCTTCTAATTCAATCGGTCGAGAACCCGGCACTTCGACAGGACGACCAATCCACATAGAATGTCCTGTTATTTCATTCAAAGCATCTTGTCCATAAGTGTCGTCGATCAACACACCATATTGACAGCTGTTGTTGCTTTTCTTCGTTGCTAATTGGTGTATGCTTTTTTTAAACGCGGTTACTAATAGACTTTTTAGTTGCTTTATTTTGTGAGGATCAGCGCCTTCTTCTATTGCCATATCGAATAGTTGTTTACGATGATCAAAGGCAAAAATGCATAGATTGTTCCAATCGTAAGGCAAGCGTTCTGTCGTAACACGGTGTAAGTGATTGAGCTGTGTATCAATGTCAGGGCGTTCGATTTTATGTGCGTTTTTTAGATAATAATTTAGTTCTTCAGCGCTGGGTGATGCCGGTGCGCAGCCGTGTCGAGATACCACTAAAGCGCCACAGGCGTTGGCGTAATCACAGCACTTTTTAGCTGATTCGCCTCGAATCCAGCCATTTAAAAAACCACTTATAAACGCATCGCCTGCACCAAGAACATTCATTACATCAACAAGCACACCAGTATGAACGATAAATTCGTTAGTGTTATCTGGAATTCTTCCATTGCTGCCATCCAACACGGTACAACCTTGAGCGCCTAATTTTAAAACAATGGTGGCTCTGCTTAATTGTCGGATTTTTTTTAGGGCCGTTATCGTATCCGTGCTGCCTCCTGCAATATGTATTTCTTCTTCGGTGCCCACAATCAAGTCAAAGTAGCCAAGGATGCTTTGTAAATGTTCAGAGACTTTTTCACTAGAAATAAAACGGGTTTCTCCGTCACCCGGTGCAGTAAGTCCCCAAAGTACAGGACGATAGTCGATATCGAGTACACATCTCGTACCATTTTTCTTGGCATAAATGAGCGCTTGTTTGCTGGCGGCATAGGTGTTTTGGGTTGAAAAATGCGTACCTGTAATTAATAAGGTTTTTGCTGAGGCAATGTACTCTTCGTCAAAATCGGTTGATGAAATGGCCATGTCCGCACAATCATTTCGATAAAAAATTAAAGGGAAGGTATCCTGATCTTTAATACCCAGTACGACCAATCCGGTTAAACGGTCTGGGTCTGTGATCACATGGCTGACATCAACGCCAACACGTTCAAGCTCTTCGCGGAGAAAACGCCCCATATGCTCGTCACCAACACGCGTTAACATGGCACTTTTTAAGCCTAATCGTGCGGTGCCAAAGGCAATATTGCAGGATGAACCACCCAGATATTTCGCAAAGCTACTGACGTCTTCTAAACGGCTACCGATTTGCTCGGAATAGAAGTCGACAGCGGCTCGCCCAAGGCAGATTAAATCTAAATTTTTGCGGCTATGCATGGTGTGTGCTTCCCTAATGATGTGTCATTTTTATTTTAATCTTTAATTCAGCTCTTTAATTCAGCTCTTTAATTCAGTGAATGAAATGCTATTTTTGAGCGTAAATATAAAATCATAATAGAATTTATATTCTACAATTTCAACAAATAGAAAATAAATTCTATTTGTTGTGACAATGCATGTAATAAAAAGATGTTTTAATTAAAGCAGTGAACTTAAGAGATAAATTAAAGAGTTGAACTCAAGGGATATCTAATAGTTATAGACAGCGTTACGATCATCAAGTTAGAATTTTTATTCCAAAAATAGAACAGCTTGGTTATCAATATGAATAAACCTTCTCCAGCAACCCTAGCCGATTTAATAATAAACATACGGGAACAATACAATCAGCTTAGTAAACGCTTGCGGCAAGTGGCTGAATTTGTTTTAGAATCACCAGACGATGTGGCATTTGGTACGGTCGCTGTATTGTCTAAGAATGCTGATGTTCATCCATCCACTTGGGTAAGATTTGCTCATACTTTTGGTTTTAGTGGCTTTAGTGAAATGCAGAAGTTATTTCAAACCAAATTGATGGAAGAAACCCCCAATTATCAGGAACGTATACGCCTTTCTAAGCAGCAGTTAGAAACTCGATTAGACGTTTCTTTGGAAGAGCAGCATGGCACGTTATCGCCGATCGATTTATTAACACAATTTTCTCATGCTAATGCACAGGCGTTGGAATATTTAGCGGATTCTATTCCAGCAGAAGACCTTAATAGAGCCATTAATATTTTAGCGGATGCTCATTCATCTCATATTATTGGGGTGAGACGTGCGTTTGTGGTGGCCAGTTATTTCGCTTATGCCTTACATCATATCGATCAAAAAGCGTATTTAATGGATGGTTTGGGAGGCATGTATCAGGAACAAACATCGAACCTAGATCAGCATGATGTTTTGATCGCGGTGAGTTTTTACCCTTATGCGTCTGAAACACAAACGATTGCTAAATGTGCAGTACAGAAGGGCGTTCCTTTGATTGTTATTAGCGATAGTTCAGTGAGCCCACTGGCGACAATGGCTACCGTGAATTTTGTTGTTAAAGAAGCGGAGGTGCAAACTTTTCGTTCTTTGTCCTCATCGCTTGTACTGGCTCAGTCTTTGTCTATTGGTTTGGCTTATGAGTTAGAAAATCGTCGATAAGAGGCTTTTACACCACTTCTGCTGCCATTGCTCATGACATCGTAAAAAAGGTCTCAATAAATGATTTTCAAAATCAAACTATTGACTTTTTGCAAGCGCTTGCATTAATGTGTCGATATTGTTCAACATACTAATAGGAAGTATAAAAATAATGAAACTTCATCTATCGAACGCCCCTTGCTCATGGGGAATTGAATTTGCCGATAATCCAAGCAATCCGGCATGGGAAACCGTATTAAAAGAAATATCACAAGCTGGATACAAGGCCACAGAATTAGGCCCATTGGGTTATTTGCCCACTGATTCGACGATTTTATCGTCTAAATTACAAGAAAACGGTCTTGATCTTATTGCTGGCACTATCTTCAAACATTTACATAAACCGGAAAAACGTGCTGACATTCTGGAATATACCCATGCTACCTGTAAGCTTTTACAGGCTCAAAATGCTAAATACATGGTGGTGATTGACCATGTTTCTTCGCCAAGAACGGATCAGGCCGGTCAGATTGAAACCGCTTATCGACTGCCTTTAGATCAATGGAAAGAAATGATGCAGACCATCACAGAATTGTCTTTAGTTTGCCGTGAATACAATATTGTTCCTGTGCTGCACCCACATGCGGGCACTTTTATTGAGTATCGAGATGAAATAGATCGAGCTATGAATGATTTAGACGGTGATCTAGTAAAATTATGCGTGGATACAGGGCATTGCAAATACGCAGGGATTGACCCAGCTGAGTTAATTGAATCTTATCAAGATCGTGTTGCATACATTCACTTTAAAGACATCAATGCTGAGGTATTGAGCCATACCGTGGCGAATAATGTCGATTTTTACAAGGCAATTGGTAATGGCGTGTTTTGCCCATTAGGCCAAGGTTGTGTTGATTTTTCTGCCTTACGTAGCACCTTAGAAAAAATTAACTACAACGGCTGGGTAACAGTAGAACAAGATGTTGATCCAACCAAAGACAATAGCTCATTGAAAAACGCACAAGAAAGTCTTGAGTTCATTAATAGACATGTCATTCAATAATGAAAAACGCCTATTTGAGGAAGTATCATGACAGATAATCCAGTGATTAAAGCGCTAGGACGTCGACTAAGGCTTGGTGTTATCGGCGGTGGTCCCCGTTCTTTTATTGGTATTGTGCATCGTGGCGCGTCAACGCTTGAAGAATATTACGATGTGGTTGCAGGCGTGTTTTCATCTGATGCAGACAGATCAGTAGAGAATGCTAAAAAAATGGGTGTTAGTCGTGGGTATGCCACCGCGCAAGAAATGATTAAGCAAGAAGCAGCACGTGAAGATGGTGTTGATGTGATCGCAATCATGACGCCCAACGACAGTCATTATTCTATTGCTTGTTTGGCGATTGAACACGGCTTTCACATCGTTTGCGAAAAACCGCTAACCAATAATGTGGAAGAAGCAATGGATCTTGTGCGTCGAGTGCAAGCCAGTGAGATCGAATGTTGTGTGGCCTATGCGTATTCTGGTTATCCAATGATACGTGAAGCAAAAGCGATAATTGCGGCGGGTGAACTGGGCGACATTAGAATGGTGCAATGCGATTACGTGCAAGGGCATTTAGCGGAGCTCACAGAATCGGAGCAGCAAAACAGCAATTGGCATATGAATGCCGATATTGCGGGCCCTTCTCTTATTTTGGGAGATATTGGCACCCACTGTTATCACCTTGCTTCTTTTGTAGCAGGGATGGAACCCAGCGAATTAAGCGCTGACATAACAACGGTTGTACCTGGTCGAGAAGCCGATGATTATACGGGAATTCTGACCCGTTATAAGAATAATGCCCGAGGCTCTTTTTTTATTACTCAAGCCGCCGCCGGTGCTGATCATGGTTTGTATTTACGAATATATGGCAGTAAAGGCGGGATTGAGTGGCATCAGGAGCAGCCTAACCAACTTTTAGTTAGAAGTTTGGATCAGCCAACCAAGATATTGCAAAAGGGTGGCGTCGGTCTACATGAAGCCGCTAATCGTGTTTCGCGGATTGCTATTGGCCATCCAGAAGGCTATCGAGAAGCCTTTGCCAATTTATACACCGATTTGGCTGAAGTGATTATAGCTCGACAGACAAATACGGTTGTTAACCCTTTAGCTCGTTACTTCCCGAGTATAGAAGAGGGCGCACAAGGCGTTAAGTTTGTGCAAGCTGCTCTGACATCGCATCAAAAAAACGGACAATGGGTTACGTTAGCTTAAGATGAAAGATATGAATATTTAGCTCTTTTTCATGTCTTTTAGAGTGCCTCTCTTAACCGGTTTACAAGGAAGTAACCGTTTTTCTGTTGGAAGATGAGGTTGTTCAATTCTATCGATAATGATATCAACGGCGGCGAAAACCATTTCTTTTATGGGTTGCTGTATCGTCGTGAGATTGTAAGCGCCCCATGACGCCATAGACATGTCATTAAACCCCAATACACCTAAGTCTTCGGGGCATCGTATTCCAATCTCTCTGGCCGAATCTAATGTGGCGATTGCCAGTATATCGTCACCACAAAATACGGCATCAATATCAGGATTATCTCTTAATAATTCGAGTGACTTTCTACGACCAGATCCATAAGAATAGGTGTCACAGTGCTCGATGGCCGCAAGCTCTAAACCATTTTTATGCAATGTTTCAATCGTACTTTGCTTACGATCAATAGTTGTCGTGGCATTAATGGGACCACCTAGAAAGGCGATTTTTTTATAGCCATGCTCCAGAAGCAACTCAACGCCCATCTTACCGCCATTATAGTTGTCTGCCGTCACAACATTAATCGCAACATTAGTGGGGCCATTTAAATCAGCTCTACCGAACATAATAGCCGCAGGCAATTTTGCTTTAACACATACCTCTGCAAAAATGGTGGGTAATACAGAAGATAAAAAGAGTACGCCATCCACTCGATATTGTAATAAACGATCGAGTACATCTTCAGGTTTTGAGGCTGTGGTGAGGTTTTCCACTAAAGATCGGTAGTTTCTCGATTGAAGCTCTTTCGTTATCAAATCAAGCACTTCAATAAAAACAGGGTTTTCAAAATTGCTGGAAATAATACCAATGAGCCGTGTTCTATTGGTCATTAATGACTGAGCAAGAATGTTAGGTTTATAACCTAATTCGTTGGCAGCGGCTTCAATTTTTACTCTGGTCTTAGGCGATACACTGGCGCCATCGGTAAAGGCTCTGGAGACGGCTGATAAAGATACTCCAGCTTGATCTGCAACTTCTTTTTGCGTTATGTGTTTGTATCGATTGTTATCCATACCTACCTTATATTATTTCATTTTGAGTAGACTTACTGACTAGTAAGTAAACCTATCAATGATACGTTTCTTGCTGCATAAAGGCTATTTTTTACACATTGGATAAGATTGAGTTTAGATATCCGTAGTTGTAATTAGCGTCATTTAGCGTGTTTTTTGATAAGGGATCACATTCTTGCTCGATGGTTGACCACCCTTGAAAATTAGCAGATTGCATCTCGTGAAATAACATTTCAAAGTGACATGCGCCTTTGCCTAAATTACAAAATAACCCTTGGTTTATGGCGTCATAAAAATTGATTCTCTGAGCAATAACGGTTTTTTTAACAATTGGATCAATGTCTTTGAAATGCAAGTATGTAGTGCGGTTTTTATGGGTTTTATAAAACTCGACAGGATCAAAGCCAGCGTACAAACAATGGCCAGTATCAATACAGAGTGACAATATTTTTTCATCAATCATCTCAAGTGTTTTTTCTATTTCATCTTGGTATTCGATAAAGCCTGCCGCATGGCCATGCAGAGCAATATTTAACCCATATTCTTCGGTGCCAATTTTTGCGATGGTTTCTACTCTTTTCATCATGTTATTCCAATCTAAAGTATCAAGTCTTCGAGCTTCGTTTGGACGGCCAGCGGTTAAGGCGCGTTCTTGAGCAATAGAGTCAATTAATACCCCTGTTTTTGCCCCATGAGAGACCAACGATTTAAACGTTCTATGAGCACCATCGAGTACATCTTTCCAAGCGTCTGGATCGTGAAAAGGCCGAAAAACAACGCCTGCGGTTAATGTTAGATTTCTTGATTTAAGTGCGGCTCCTAAAATAATAGGGTCTTCTGGAAAGAAGCCAACAGGCCCTAATTCGATACCGATGTAACCCGCTTCTTTGCATTCATCTAAGACCGTTTCCCAATAAGGATTATTGGCCGAATATGGCGCTTCGACACCCCATGAGCAAGGAGCATTACCTATTTTCAAATGCATTTTTCATGCCTTCTTATTGTCTGTTTTTAGTTTTATTAAGAGGGAATAATAAGTTAAGAAATAATATTTGCAAGCGCTTGCAAATATTATTTCTTGTTGTTAGTCTGACGAAAGAGTGATCAAGGTAAAGACTTTATTCTTTACTGATCGCTTACTTGCATTATTACTAAATCAAACAATAAAGGATGGGATAAAAATGATAAAAAAAACCTTATTGACCGCTTCTGTTATCTGTTCAATGTCAGGCTTCCTATACGCTGACTCTCTTGTTATTGGTGCGCCGATGCCCTCGTTTGCGGATAAATGGATGAGTTACTTATTCGAAGGCATTAATAAATTTAACGACCAACATGATGACGTTAATATTAAATTAACGGATGCAAATGAAGATCCTAGTAAAATGTTAAACGACGTAGACAACTTTATTGACGCAGGTGTTGATGCCTTGTTAGTTGTTCCTACCGATGTTGCCATCGTTAAACCTATTGCTAAAAAAGCCAATCGTGCAGGTATTCCTCTGATTATTGTCAATCGACTCCCAAATGCAGACACCATGAAAAATGTCGATGCCTATGTCGGTTCTGAATCTATTCAAGCCGGTATTATTCAAGCAGAAAGTATTGTTGGAATGCTGGACGGTAAAGCAGGCAATGTTGCGATTCTTCTAGGTGTTCTAGGTCATGAAGCGCAAATTAATAGAACAGAAGGTAACAAACAAGTTTTTGATAAATATCCAAATATTAAGATTGTAGCCGAGCAAGAAGGACGCTGGGATCGTGCCAAAGCTCTGCAAATCACAGAAGATTTACTACAAGCACACCCAGAAATTAATGTCATTGTGGGTAACAATGATGAAATGGCCATTGGTGCTTTGTTAGCGGCAAGAAAAGCAGGTAAAACCGATGCCGATATCATTATATCTGGCGTTGATGCGACGCCAGATGCATTGGAATATCTTGGTTCAGGTTTAGATTCAACCGTTTTCCAAAGCGCTCAAGGTCAAGGATATGGCGGAGCTGAAATAGCTTACAAACTAGCGAAAGGCCAAACAGTTCAAAAAATGAACTGGATTGATTTTGAACTTGTTTTGGAAGAGCAGAAAGTAGAATACTTACATAAATATCAATAAGAGACCTTTGCACGACTACTGTGCTTGCTAATACGTTGTTAAAAATAGACTCGAAATGCTCATTTATGACTTATAAACTCTGCTTTCTCGTCCATTTTTGCCTCGTCTTAGCTTTGCTCGTA
>Ga0308007_10001104_pt1 | contig 12005 bp, 11 predicted proteins | sample Neamet71_FD_203152 | JGI IMG/M metagenome (GOLD analysis project Ga0308007, IMG submission 203152) | Marine microbial communities from water near the shore, Antarctic Ocean - #71 | ecosystem: Environmental > Aquatic > Marine > Unclassified | place: Southern Ocean | collected 2014-06-07
CCCTGCGTTTGTCTAAGCAGGTAGAAAATGCCGTTATTGTCTGTATTATTTGTGATCGCGGTGATCGCTACCTATCCACTGGAGTATTTGTTTAATCATGGCCCGTCTATCGCCCTTACAGCGCAAACTCAAACTTAAAAACCCTTCGGCTTCAGCTAAACAAAAACGCTCTCAAGCCCACGTAGATGTCGAAGTTGTTACCTTGCCTGTTGGCAAGCATATCAATCTAGATCTTGAGAGCCTAAGCCACGATGGTCGTGGCGTGGGTCGATGGCAAGGCAAGACAATTTTTGTTGAAGGCGGGTTACAGGGTGAAACTGTTAAGGCAGAAGTGCTCAGTGATCGCAAAACCCACGCTGAAGCCCGGGTGCTGGAGATCCAACAAGCCAGTGAACATCGCGTTGAACCTTTCTGTCCGGTATATCATTCTTGTGGTGGTTGCCAGTTGCAACACTTAGAATCAGCGGCTCAGGTTAGCTTTAAGCAAGTCGCTATTGGTGAGCAACTTCGTCGTTTGGCAGCTATTGAACCTCAACAATGGGTGCCCCCCATTATGGGTGAAAACGTGGGCTACCGCCGCCGAGCACAACTGGCGACCCGTTATTTTGCTGATAGCAAAACCTTATTGCTGGGCTTTCGCCAAAGCGGCCATAAACACATTGTGCCTATTAGCCAATGCCCAGTGTTGGAACCCGCTTTGTCTAACTTGTTGGTACCCCTGCATGACATATTAGTAGCAATGGAACACACACAATGGGTAACCCATGTGGAGTTACTGCAAGTTAATGAGGGGGTCTGCATCAGTTTAAAAATGTCCGCCACCCCAACCCCAGAAGATCATCAGCTGTTAGCTAGTTTTGGTGCCCAGCATGCGCTCAGTATCGTGTGTCAGCAAACTGATTATGACGATCTGTGGTTAAGCGGCAGTGCCCAAGAGCTCAGTTATAGTGTGTTAGTGGCAGGAATAGCCAAGCCTATAGAGCTAGATTTTTCAGTGCAAGATTTTGTACAGGTGAACGCTAAGGTTAACCAAGGCATGGTTGCTCAAGCTTTAGAATGGCTGCAACCTAAGGCTGGCGATCAAGTATTAGATTTGTTCAGTGGTGTAGGTAACTTTGCCCTACCGATTGCGAGCATGGCTGATCAACATGTTACAGTATTAGCCTTAGAAGGTGACTACGCCATGGTAAAGCAAGGCCGTAAAAACGCCCGGCGAAATGGCTTGGCTCTAGTCGATTTTGAACATGCAGATTTATTTGATGCAAGTGCCCGCAAGCTGTGGCAAAGAAAATCCTTTAATAAGGCGCTTTTAGATCCTCCTCGTGCAGGGGCTAAAGGGATTGCCCAATTACTTAAAGGTCAGTCATTGGAGCGAGTGGTTTATGTGTCTTGCAACCCTGCGTCTATGGCGCGAGATTTAAAAGAATTTCAGGCCTTGGGGCTTACCGTTGCTAAAGTAGGCTGCATTGATATGTTTCCTCATACGCCTCACTTAGAAGTGATGGCTTTGCTTGTTCCTAAATAATCCCAAGGCAACCAAACATACACTAAGATAACCGGCGTGCCATGTTGGCATACCATTTAAATGAGATTTAACCATGGTACAGGTACGCGCTTTACACCCCACCCATGCGGACGGCAATGTTGATATCCAGGCCTGGATGGCGGGATTGCAAAATGAAGTAGAGTTGCCAGATACCAGCCGCCTCCAAAAGGCCTGTGAACTGGCCCAAGAAGTACGTGATCACGCCAGTAAAAGTGAAGACGTTTGGGCCACTGCAGAAGTAGACTGTTTTCGGACAGGCCTCGAAATGGCTGAAATCCTCACTACTTTAAAAGTTAATGAAGAAACCTTGGTGGCAGCCGTATTGTACCGTGCTGTGCGTGAGGACAAACTCACTCTTAAGTATGTGAAAGAAACGTTTGGTCCCATCGTTGCTCAGCTGATTGATGGCGTGCTGCAAATGGCCGTGATAGGCAACTTACAAAGCCCAACTCGAGATAGTATTTTGGGTCAATCAGATGGTCAGTTAACCAATGTTCGTAAGATGCTGGTTTCACTAGTAGATGATGTGCGAGTTGCGCTAATTAAATTGGCAGAGCGTACCTGCGCTATTCGAGCAGTAAAAAATGTTGACCGTAAAAAGCGTTATTTAGTCTCCCGTGAGGTGTTTGATGTTTATGCACCCTTGGCCCACCGTCTAGGTATTGGTGCTGTTAAATGGGAACTAGAAGACCTCTCCTTTCGTTACCTTCAGCCCAACGCTTACAAAGAAATTGCGTCGTTCTTAGATGAGCGCCGGATGGATAGGCAAGACTATATTGAGCGTGTGTTAGCTGACCTAACAGAGCAGCTCATGGGTGCAGGTATCCAACCTGATGTGATGGGCAGAGCCAAGCATATTTACAGTATTTGGCGCAAAATGCAGCGTAAGAGCATTGAGTTTTCTCAAGTGTATGACGTGCGTGCCGTGCGTATCCTGGTGCCAGAATTGACAGATTGTTATACCGCCCTGGGCATTGTTCATGGCTTGTGGCGCAATATCCCCCAAGAATTCGATGATTATATTGCTACGCCTAAAGAAAATGGCTATCGCTCCTTGCATACGGCAGTCATTGGCCCGGAGGGAAAGGTGGTGGAAATTCAGATTCGCACCTTTGCTATGCACGACGAAGCCGAACTGGGTGTCTGCGCCCATTGGCTTTATAAAGGCACTGATGTTAACAGCGCGGGTAACTCATACGATGACAAACTCGCATGGCTGCGTCAGGTGTTGGAGTGGCATGATGAAGTGGGCGATGGCGCCGAGTTTGTTAACCAAGTTAAAGGTGATGTTGCACAGGATCGCATTTATGTATTCACCCCCGATGGGCACGTAGTAGACCTACCTAACGGTGCCACTCCCATCGATTTTGCTTACCGGGTGCATACAGAAGTAGGTAATACCTGTCGTGGGGCAAAAATACATGGCCGTATAGTCCCTCTTACCTATGGTCTTCAAACTGGAGACCAAGTCTCTATAATGACGTCCAAAGGGGGTGCACCTAGTCGAGATTGGATGAATCCAAACTTAGGCTATGTCAATGCTGGGCGCACACGGGCGAAAATAGGTCATTATTTTAAGCAGTTAGATAAAGACAAAAACGCGACAGCTGGGCGTCAACTGGTTGAGCGTGAACTGCGACGTATGGCTATTTCAGGGGTAGATTACAATCAAATAGCCACCGCAATAAACTTTAAACATGTGGATGACATGTATGCTGCGTTAGGTGCTGGTGACCTTCGTTTAACGCAGGTTATTAACGCTGCACAGCAGCAAGTAGAGCCAAATCTTAAGTCTAAAAAACAGCTAGACCTGAGCTTGTTAAATGGCAAATCCAAGGCCACTTCTATAACTGGCAATGATGTCCAAATTGCTGGAGTAGGAAACCTGCTTACGACTATGGCTAACTGTTGTAAGCCTGTGCCTGGTGATCCTATTACCGGCTTCATCACCCTCACTCGCGGTGTGTCGGTGCATCAACAAGACTGCCTTAATATCATGAATATGGCAGAACGTGATCGACAGCGTATTATTGAAGTCAACTGGTCTGGCACTAGTGAGCATACTTACCCCGTAGACATCTTTATTGAAGCTGTGGATCGATCTGGGTTGTTAAGTGAAGTGATTATGGTTTTGGGTAATGAAAGCGTTAACTTGGGCAATATCAGTACCAATGTCGATAAGAAGACGCACTCTGCTACTATTTCTATGACAATTGATATCCCTCGATTAGATTTACTTGGTCGGATCTTAGATAAAATAAGCCAACTTCCTAATGTGTTAGATGTAAGGCGACAAAAAAATGGTTAAACAAATAGGCAATACCAGTGATGCCATGCAAAACTTGTTAGATATTATGGCTCAATTGCGCGACCCCGATGGTGGCTGTCCGTGGGACCTAAAGCAAGACTTTCGTAGCATTTTGCCTCATACGTTAGAAGAAGCCTATGAAGTAGCAGACGCAATAGAATCTGATGATCGGGTTCAGTTGCGAGATGAGCTGGGAGATTTGTTATTTCAGGTCGTATTTTACTGCCAGCTAGCCCGTGAAGAGGGTAGTTTTGAATTTGCAGATGTTGCTCAAACTATGGCGGATAAACTCATTCGCCGCCATCCCCATGTTTTTGGCCCTCAAGCCAATGATGCGCAGCAAGGCTCTTTGGGCATGGATGCAGAGCAAGTGCTGGAACGATGGGAAAGCATTAAACAGGGTGAGCGTGATGCAAAGCAGCAGTACTCTGTATTGGATGATGTGCCTAATGCATTACCAGCTATGCAACGTAGTGCAAAGTTGCAGAAGCGCGCGGCTAATGTAGGTTTTGATTGGCCTGATATAACCCCTGTGCTCGCGAGCATGGCAGAAGAGCTTGAAGAAGTTCAGCAGGCTTTTGCCAGTGGTGATAAAGACCATACCTTAGAAGAGCTTGGTGATTTAATGTTTGCCTGTGTGAACATGGCAAGGCATCTAAAACAAGACCCAGAACAAGTTATGCGCGCTGCTAACGCTAAGTTTGAGAGACGGTTTCGTTTCTTGGAAGCAAAGTTATTAGATGCTGGAGAGCAGTTAGAAAACGTCAGCTTAGAACGCATGGACGCAGGCTGGGATGAAGCTAAGGCTCACGGTTTATAGCATGTCGACAGGCCTCTTATAACGGCTATAAGCCACTTTCACTTTAGGGCCGTGGCACTGGAGCAAAGTTTTAGTTAAACTACGCGGCCAAGTTAAATGTGTATTCCAGCAAAGGGTTTCTTAGCAAGTAGGCAAGGCTGCAATTTTGTCTGTGTTTGTCTGTTTGCTAAGGCACCTTATTTTAGTCGAACGTGGGTTGACTGAGCTATGAAATAATGGCCACCGTATTTAAATTTTTTGGAGTTAAATCATGAAGTTAATCCTTTTAGGTGCGCCAGGCGCAGGTAAAGGTACGCAAGCACAATACCTCACAGAAAAGTATGGTATCCCACAAATTTCTACAGGTGATATGCTTCGTGCAGCCGTTAAAGCGGGTACAGAATTAGGCAAAAGTGCTAAAAAAATAATGGACGAAGGTGGCTTAGTCTCTGATGAGTTAATTATCAACTTAGTTAAGGAGCGGATTACTGAGGACGATTGTAAAGGGGGTTTTTTGTTTGACGGTTTTCCTCGCACCATTCCTCAAGCTCAAGCCTTAAAAGACGCTAGTGTCTCAATTGATGCAGTGATTGAAATTGACGTTGCTGACGAGGAAATTATTAAACGAATGAGTGGTCGACGTATGCACCCTGGATCTGGCCGCACATACCATCTAATGTTTAATGCGCCCAAGCAATCGGGTAAAGACGACATAACGGGTGAAGACCTAGTGCAGCGTGCTGATGACCAAGAAGATACCGTGCGCCAGCGCTTAAATATATACCATACCCAAACTGCACCATTAGTAGATTTCTACAACAGCCTAGTTGTGTCTGAAGGCCCCGCAGCCCCTGCCTATCATTACATTGCTGGTGTCGGTAGTGTGAATGATATTAAAGAGGCTGTTTTTACAGCGCTTGGCAAGTAACCTCCCCGATGACTCAAATATTGGCTCTAGACACTTCTGGTACATCTTGTAGCGTTGCACTATGGAGCGATACAGGCCTTTTAATAGGTAAAGAAGAGCTTGCAGAGCGGCAGCATACTCAGCGGTTGTTGCCTATGGTGAAAGAATTATTGTTAGAGGCTGATGTGAAAATGTCTAGTCTTGATGCAATTGCCTACGGCCGCGGGCCAGGGTCGTTTACGGGTATTCGCATTGCCGCAGGGGTGGCCCAAGGTTTGGCCTTCGGTATCGACTGCAAAGTGATCCCCATATCTACCTTGGCAGCTCTTGCTTTGCGCTGTCATCAGCGTTCCAATGTGGCTAACGTAGCCTATGCTTGTAGCCTAGATGCACGCATGGCAGAGGTATATTGGGGGGAATACATTATTGACGAAACTCACCCCGAACTCGCTCTACCCCAGGTTGCCGAAAGAGTGTGCTCGCCTGGGCAAGTTAAGGTAATGAATTCAGTTTATGTTGCCTGTGGCAGTGGCATGGCAGTGGCCAATATGCCTGAAGCAATTCTAACCTCTGCTCAATCAGTCTGCTCAGAGCTAGAGCCAAGAGCATTAGAGATGGCCCGCTTAGCGGGGGTAGATTTTGTTCTAGGCCGCCAGTGTGCGCCTGAGGATGCATTGCCAGTATACTTGCGTGATGAAGTGACATGGCAAAAATTGCCGCGCTATCAATAGCCTGCGTTGCTGACTGAGGATTACCTATGGATTGGCTTCAAGCAAGTATTATTGCATTAATTCAGGGCGTGACTGAATTTTTACCGATTTCTAGTTCTGCTCATTTATTGTTTCCAAGTTTATTATTAGGTTGGCCTGATCAGGGCTTAACTTTCGATGTGGCCGTTCATCTAGGTAGCTTATTAGCAGTGGTCATCTACCTGCGCAGCGATTTGATCGCTATGGTTTTAGGCTTGTGGCAGTGGCAACACGAAAAACGGTTGAATCAGCAGGCTACCCTAGCATTAATGCTGATTGTGGCAACCTTACCTGCAGTGTTTTTTGGGCTGTTGCTTAAAGGCTGGATACAAGTCAATGCCCGAGAAATTTGGGTAGTGGCAGTAACGACTCTTGTGTTTGGTTTGCTACTGGGTTGGGCAGACTGGCGCAGCCGCAGGCAGTATCAGATGTCTGCTATGAGTTGGCGCCACACCTTGGGTATTGGCTTAGCCCAAGCTTTAGCATTGTTGCCCGGTACATCTCGCTCAGGCATCACAATGACGGCGGCACTTATGCTTGGTTATACTCGCGAAGCTGCTGCACGGTTTTCATTCCTGATGTCTATTCCGGTCATCCTCGCGGCATCTAGCCTAATGGCCCTTGAATTGGCAACCACCAACGTTGCCATTGTTTGGCCCCCTATGCTGATTGCCTTTGTAGTATCCTTTGCGAGTGCTTGGCTGTGTATTGTATTATTTATGCAAGTCATCAGTCGTATGGGCATGTGGCCATTTGTTGTCTATCGCATTGTCCTAGGAGTAGGCTTATGTTGGCTAATACTACCGACACTAAATTAGCTGTTGCAGCCGCTGGATTTCAGTTTTTAGAGGCCGCATTGGGCTTAGAACTGGGTTTGCCTGTAATTAAAAAAACCAACAAAGCTTACGATTTTTTATTGCGGTTTACGTCTCAAGGCTTAGGCCTGGAGCCCGTAGATGGTCGTAGTGGCGCAGTGTGGGTTAATTTTGCAGCAGGTAAAGCGCGGCACCGACGAGTATTTGGTGGTGGCAAAGGGCAGCAGGTCGCCAAGGCTGTGGGTATTCAGGGTGGAGTACGCCCCAGCATACTGGATTTAACAGCAGGGTTAGGTGGCGATGCCTTTGTACTAGCCAGCCTAGGCTGCCCAGTGTCTATGGTTGAGCGCCATCCTGTGGTGCGGGCGTTGTTAGCAGATGGTTTGGCTAGGGGTGCGTTAGATATTGACGTGGGAGACATTATTGCAGGTATGTGTCTAAAAAAGGGTGACGCCTTGTCGGTGATGGCAAATTGGCAGACTGAAGCACCCCAAGTAATCTATTTAGACCCTATGTTCCCTCACACGGGTAAGTCGGCTCAAGTAAAAAAAGAAATGGCGCTGTTTCGACAGTTGGTAGGCAGTGATGAAGACGCCGATGCCCTATTGGCCCCGGCACTGGCTTTGGCCACTCACAGAGTAGTGGTTAAAAGGCCGCGTATTGCACCAGACCTTGCCCAGCACAAACCTATGTATCGGCTTGAAGGTAAGTCTAACCGTTTCGACATTTACGTTAACAAAAGCTTCACTACCTAGCCTCCTAATAATGGGGTGGCGGTTCATTTGCCTCAGGGCCACCTTGTCCGGCATCTGCTGCTTGCTGCAAATTTGCCATTTGTTGCGCTAATAACTCCAAAGCGCGATCTATTCTGGTAAGGTCTTTTTGTTGCTTGCTCACTACGTCATTTAGAGTGTCTATTGTCTGCTCTTGAAAAGTGATTTGTTGCTGTAATTCGACGATTTCGGAGGCATTATTCATGATATTCTCAAGAAGTTGCAAAAAAATAGGGTTTTATAAATCAAGTGTTTGATTGGGCGCGGGTTTTTCTATAACCTTGGCAGATTGTACCGACTTTATGCTGGCTAGGATACGCACGTAGGCAAAGGTAGGGGTGCAATATTTTTTACCTAAAACAATAAAATTTGAGATATCGAGTTATTATGAGACGCACACTATTTATTTACAGCTTCATTATTAGTTTAATCGCTGCTTTGGCATTACCCTTTATTCTAGACGAAATCCTTCACGGTTCAAGTATCGTTGATACACAGTTTGAGCTGGTGGCTGGTGTGGCTTTTGCCATGTTCTGGGTTGCTACGCTTGCTACAGGTGTTAAGTTCATCGCCACTGGCGTAGAAGACGACGCCCAATGGGACGAAATGGATGACGACCCAAATCGTGAATCTGGAACTGTGAAATGGTTTAACGTTACCAAAGGGTTTGGTTTTGTCACACGTGACCAAGGCGATGACGTATTTGTTCATTTTCGTTCTATTCGTGGCAAAGGCCACCGGTCGTTATTAGAAGGCCAGCGCGTGCGATTTAGTGTGACTGAGAGTGATAAAGGCATTCAAGCAGAAGATGTCTCCATCGTAGGCTAGCTGCAAATGGTTTGGTGGTTTTTGCGCTAGGCCAAGCCTAATCTAGGCTCTAAGAGTAGGGCGTAGAGTCTTAGGACGAGATCGAAAGAGCCACATTGCCTGACATTAGAACGAGTTTAGGTGAGTTTAATAGGGGCTTTCTCGATGGACAATGCGCAAAAACTGCCTTACTCAACTGGCTTAGGATTAGGCCAGTCTGCAAAAATTGGCCTAATTGTATTACAAACAGATCAGACCATAGAAGATGAGTTTCGGCAGATATTAGCCATCGACGGTGTTGCCTGCTATCACTCCCGTATTGCAAATGCCATGCAGGTCACCCCCCAAACCTTAGCAAAGATGCAAGCAGATCTGCCTATTGCAGCCCGCCTATTACCCAAAGCTTTTATGTTTGACGCTATTGGTTATGGCTGCACGTCAGGCGCCACTATTATTGGCGAAGATCGGGTGGCACAACTAATTTTGGCACAGCACCCTAATGCACAAGTAAGTAATCCCTTGAGTGCATGTAAAGCTGCGTGCACGGCTTTAAAATTGAACCGCATCGCCCTACTCACCCCTTATACGCCTAAAGTCACTCAAGCGCTAAGTGATGCTCTTAGTGCTGGTGGTATAGCGATCTCTCACACAGGTTATTTTGATATAGAAGATGACTTTGACGTGGGCAGAGTAGACTCAGCCAGCCTGTTTAATGCCATCATTGAGCTTGGGTCTCATGAAAGCTGTGAGGGTGTATTTGTTTCATGTACCAGTTTAAGAATGGCCCATCTTATCCTTAAGGCAGAGCAACGCCTTGGGAAACCAGTTATTTCTAGTAACCAAGCCCTAGCATGGCATTTGCTTCGGCTATCTGGAGTAGACAAAGAGTTACCTCACTTTGGTTACCTGTTTACCCAGGGCTGTTAATGCTCTAAGTATGACCTAGGCCCTGCTGCTTAGACATGCTCAGATGCCCCATATCCACCTACTCCCCCTTCAGTTGGCCGATAAGCTTTTATGTCGAGCTATTTAAAGCCTTTATGTGGGTTGCCTGTGCGTGGCAAGTACGTTTCAGTTTTTAACAATTTTGGTTCAGGCATAAAAAAATCAACTTCCGTTAGGTTGTTGATTTAATTAACAATATGCGTGGTACCAGTGCCCGGACTCGAACCGGGACGCCGCGAAGCAACGGATTTTGAATCCGTCGTGTATACCAATTTCACCACACTGGCACATTGAGGGGCGAAGTATACAGTGTTCTTTTTTAGCGTCAACGCTTGGATGGTGATTTATCTGTTTTATGGTCAATTAACTAGGCATTAGATAACCAAAGGCGGCTCGCGAGTAAAATTATAATGTCTAAAATAAGCGCCAAATACGCCTGTGCTGCAGCTGTCAATTTTGTTATTATAGCAAGCCCAATTACCTAGGCCTTGGGATTGTCATCAAGAGCCCCAAGCAAGATCTCATGCAAGTTTCTGATTTTAGTTTTCATCTCCCTAACGAGCTTATTGCTCGATACCCAGCACCTGAGCGCACCTCTAGCCGCTTAATGCAGCTTCATGGTGAGTCTGGGGTAGTATCTCACGGTGGTTTTACTGATTTGCTTGAGTTTCTGCAGTCGGGTGATTTGCTGGTATTGAACAATACTAAAGTTATTCCTGCACGCTTGTTTGGTGTGAAAGAATCTGGTGGGCGGATTGAAGTTTTGGTTGAGCGACTTTTGGGAGAACGTAGTTTTTTAGCTCACGTGCGCTCAAGTAAGTCGCCTAAAGAAGGTGCGAGATTATTATTGGAAGGTGAAGTATGGGCCACTATGGTTATGCGTCACGGCACCTTATTTGAGCTCATTTTAGATGAAGGCGAAGTTGCTCTAGATGTATTGCAACGTTTGGGCCATATGCCTTTGCCCCCCTACATAGATCGTCCAGATGACACCGCAGACCGGGAACGTTATCAAACCGTATTTGGCGAGCACCATGGGGCTGTTGCGGCACCCACTGCAGGGCTGCATTTTGATCAGCCTCTTTTGGATGCTATAGCAGCTAAGGGCGTAAATTTAGCTTATGTGACATTACACGTGGGTGCAGGAACTTTTCAGCCGGTGAAGGTTGAACGTATTGAAGACCATCATATGCATGGTGAGTTAGTGGAAGTGAATTTAACAGTGTGTGATGCTGTTAAACGTGCCCGTGCCAATGGTGGCCGAGTAGTTGCCGTGGGTACAACGTGTGTAAGGGCTTTAGAGAGTGCCAGTGCTAATGGCGAAATTGCTCCTTTTAAGGATGAAACACGGATCTTTATTTATCCTGGGTATCGTTTTAAAAGTGTTGATGCTTTAGTGACTAACTTCCATTTATCTGAATCAACTTTGCTAATGCTGGTTAGTGCTTTTGCAGGCCGAGATTATGTATTGAACGCTTATGCAGAAGCTATTGAGCAGGGGTATCGTTTTTTTAGTTATGGTGATGCTATGTTAGTGATCCCAAAATTTTCTGCCTTGGAGCGGACATGAGTCGTCGTTGTTTTATGAAATTTGAGCGTCTGGCCCAAAGTGGTGAAGCGCGTCGAGGCCGGTTAACCTTCCCTCGCGGTTCAGTAGAAACCCCGTGCTTTATGCCGGTGGGTACTTACGGAACGGTAAAAGGCATGTTGCCCAGAGATATTGAGGCCACTGGCGCAGAAATTATCCTGGGTAACACCTTTCATCTAATGTTACGCCCTGGCACTGAAGTGATAAAACTGCATGGGGATTTGCATAATTTTGCCCAGTGGCAAAAACCAATTCTTACAGACTCTGGTGGGTTTCAAGTATTTAGCTTGGGCGCTAAAATCAATGAAGAAGGTGTTAAGTTTCAGTCACCAGTTAATGGCGATACGGTATTTATGACGCCAGAGTCGTCGATGCAAGTGCAGCAAGAATTAGGTTCAGACGTGGTGATGATTTTTGATGAATGTACGCCTTACCCAGCAACCGAGGAAGAAGCGGCTACTTCAATGCGTCGCTCTATGCGTTGGGCTAAACGCAGCAAGGATGCTCATGGTGACAGTCCCTCAGCCTTGTTTGGTATAGTGCAAGGCGGTATGTACGAGCACCTGCGTGATGAATCCCTAGAGGGTTTGGCAGATTTAGATTTTGATGGCTTTGCCATTGGCGGTTTGTCTGTAGGTGAGCCTAAAGATGACATGTTAAGGGTGCTCGCCCATACAGCCCCTAAATTGCCCGCTGATAAACCACGTTATCTGATGGGTGTGGGTAAGCCAGAGGACTTAGTTGAGGGTGTTCGCCGTGGAGTTGATA
>Ga0308007_10001105_pt1 | contig 12000 bp, 2 predicted proteins | sample Neamet71_FD_203152 | JGI IMG/M metagenome (GOLD analysis project Ga0308007, IMG submission 203152) | Marine microbial communities from water near the shore, Antarctic Ocean - #71 | ecosystem: Environmental > Aquatic > Marine > Unclassified | place: Southern Ocean | collected 2014-06-07
TCAAACAACACTTCAAATCTTTGCGGCATCGGGCGTTCACCGCTGACGCTGACATCAAGACGCTGCGCATCCTCGTCGGCCAGCAAGAGACAACCATCACGGCGCAACGCTGCCATGTCGCGGCGAAGGAAAAACGGATCGACGAACAGGCGCATGTGATTCAGATCCTTCGCGATCACGTCACATTCGTCTCGTCGATGCTGGACAGAAGCGTAGCTAACGTGTCTGCGTATGCGGACGTCTAATCGCGTCATCGCGCGCGCGTCCGTCCAGGTTCCTTCTTCTTCAGAAGAGCGGACAACAGCGTTTCGGTGTGGCCCAAGTCCCATATCGCCTTGACGAGGAACAAGTTTCCGCAGAGGATGCAGACGCTAACGAAGACGAGCACCTGCACAGCCGCCAGTACGTGCTCTGCTGTCACTATCATCTGCCATGCAGTCAACTCGCACGACTTCATTGCTCGTCGGCCGTCATCATTAGTTGCCGCCCAAAAAATATACTTGAATCACCCGCGTAAATTGTATTCAAACTAACCGCTCAGCCGGCGGCCAGTAGCAGTAGAAGTCCCGGTTGAGCCGACGCGCCCGCTGCTCGTACTGTTTGCGAGTCGTCGTGCCTTCCCGCGACCACTCGCCGACGTACACCCATCCCGTCCACTGCGTTCTGGTGGTTATGTAGATCTTGCACCAGTACCGCCACTCGTCGAGCTGGATGAAGTCGAAGCGGTCGATCCACTCCAGCTGCATGCTTCCGAGCGCCACCGGGCTGATGCACAGCTCCTGGTACACGTCGGCCGCGAGCCAACGCTCCTCGTCCCGCACCACCACGGGCGCTCGCAGTTCCAGCTTCAGCGTGGACGGATCCATTTTCGCGGCAAACTGCGTTCGAATCGGTCATGACGAGGGGGGGGGGGTCTCACCAGACGACGACGAGACGATGCCTAAGCGTTGGCCATCCACGCCGCCCGGTGTGCCTGCGTCGTGGCGCGCCGTCGGTGGGGTCGCCGGTGGGCCGCCCGTCCACGAGGTGGTGCAGCGCCGCGTCGCCAAGTCACCCCCGCCGGCGGACAACCTGCCGGGGTGGTGGCTGAAGCGGCAGAAGCATGCGGCCGTGGACGCCGGCGTGCGCCCGCAGCAGTGGAACAAGCGCCTGCGCCGGTTCGACGTGCTGGACATCGTCACGCTGACGCAGCAGCAGCAGATGGACTACCGGCGGCGGCACGAAGAGGAGGCTAAACCCCCACCGCCGTCCAGGTGGCTGCACCCGCCGCGCAGACGGGCGCCGCCACCGCCGCCGCTCACGTACCCGCCGTCCGGGCCGCTGCTGCTCACGTACCCGCCGCCGACGCCGTCCGGGCCGCCGCCGCTAACGTACCCGCCGTCCGGGCCGCTGCTGCTCACGTACCCGACGCCGACGCCGACGCCGACGCCGCTGCGCTACAAAGCCCCGCCCATGCTCGCCAAGTGGCTGCACGGGCCGTCCGTGTATCCATCGTCCGGGCCGCTGATGCTCGCGTACCCGACGCCGCCGCTCACGGACCCGACGCCCGCTGTGACCTGGCATCCCTGCATGCGGGAGCGGCACAGGGCGACGAGGCGCCGCGGGCTGAAGAGGAAGTCGGATCGCGTGACGGGGTCGGTCGTGCGCTTCACGCTGCCGAACTAAAAGTCTTATTCATTGACGCTTGCTCAGTAGACTTTTGGGTGGGTGGGTGAACGAAACTCGCGGGTTTCAGCGGTTCGTCACGTCGGCGATCGAACTCTGCTGCTGCGTGGCGTTCAGCATCTGCGAGGACAGGTTGGCCGACGCGGAGGCTTCGCTGTTGGAGGACACGATGAAGCGCGCCTGTGCGGTGCCGTCGCTGCGGACGGTGACGCGGCGGAAGGCCTCGTAGCTGATCATCAGCGCGTACTGCTGCTCGCGGTCGACGCCGGGCGAGGTGCGGAAGGTGGTGGTGTTCAGCATGCCGATGCGGGCGCCGTAGGTGTGGTGGCCGGTCGCGCTGCGCGGCGTGATCTCGTAGCCCACCATCGCCTCCTGCTCCGGCGTGCCGCTCTTGACAATGTACGCGCGCGCACAGTACGGGTTCTCTGCGCGGTTGGGCATCGCGGCGGAGACGACGTCGGCCTGCGTCTTCGCCTTCAGCTGCGCGTAGAGGCTGTAGGACTTGGACGCCTTCACGTCGGCGATCTCGCTCCCGGTGTGCTGCTTGCCGATGGTCAGGGCGAGCTTGTCGCTGGCCGCGCCCTTGTTGGTCTCGTCGACGCCGGAGAGGGTGAAGCTGTCGCCGGGGTCGAGCATGCCCATGTTCGCCAGGCTGTGGTTCACGATCGCCGTGCGCACGATGTTGGCCGCCGCCGCGTCGTAGTTGCACATGACGCTGGCGTCGCCCACGCCCGGGACGCGGAAGGCCGTCTCGGCGTTGTTCCCGGAGTTGCGCGACACGACGCCGCGCTTGTCGGTCTGCGAGAAGACGCCGCAGTCGTGGGCGCCGAACATGTTGGGGTCGCCGGTCGCGGCCACCACCACCCCGTCCTTGGTGACGTGGTCCGGCGTCGACAGCATGCCGTTGGGGAACTTGAACTCGAGCCGCGGGTTCACGTACTGGTTCATGGGGAACATCGGCCCGACGGACGTGTCCGGGATGACGCTGTCGCGGCCCGACTTGGTGTTGTCCATGCGCATCTGGACGATGTTCTTGGCGTGGCGGCCGCCGACGACCGCCTGCGCGTCCAGCGTCTCGCCCGCGAACGCCTTCTTGCCGCCCGACCGGTAGTCGATGTTCTCCGGCAGCGCGGGCAGGCACATCTCGTTGGGCGTGTACACGACGTTCTCGCGGCTGACGTCCTCGTGCCCGCTCTGGGCGCCCGACATGTTGTGCCCCGTCTTGGACAGGATCAGCATGTCGACCTCCTCCTGGTAGCGGTGGAAGGCGTCCTGCACGGCCGTCTTGTCTTGCAGCGTCTTGCCCGCCGAGTAGTGCATCGCGGGGTCCTCGATGTCGCCGGTGATGCGGCTGCCGATGCGCTTCGGGTTGCCCACCTGCTCGTGGATGTCCTGGGTCTGCATGCTGAGGGCGGCCTGGTTCAGGAACGACTGACTGAGGAAGGCCTCCTTCTTGGTCTCGTCCTCGCGCTGCGAGCTGGCGATGATCTGGTTCGAGGCCACCATCTGCATGTCGACCAGCGGCACGTGCGAGAAGCGACAGTTCTCGAACTGCGACTGGTCCCACTGGTCCGGGTCCTGGATGCAGCACAGGAGCTTCTGCTTGCCGGCCGCCAGCGACTTGGCGATGCAGCACAGGTGCGAGAAGCGGCCCGAGGACTTGCGGTAGGCGGCGTCGATCAGCTCGCGTCGGTGGCAGCGCACGAAGAAACGCGGCGTGAGCTCCGTGACGTTCTGCATGGACAGCGAGAACACCGGGTCGTCGACCTTGCCGTTCGCCTGCGCTTTCGACTGCTCGACGCGCAGGTCCTGGATGCGCCGCTCTCCGGAGTTGTCGACGCCCACGGCCTCCCACGGGTGCGTGCGGCCGCCGGTCTTGTTGAGCGAGTAGCGCGTCGACCGCTTGATGATGATGTTGTCCAGGTGCACGAGCACGACCTTCATGTAGCGCACGCCGCCGCCGACGTCGATCTTGTTGGCGGCCACCCAGTCCGAGTACTGGCGGTTGTTCATCACGGTCTGCTCCGACGTAAAGTACGGCACCTGCGAGAACTTGATGCACTTGCTCTTGTCGCCCTTGTCGTCGCCGCCCACGATCACGCGCGACTGGCTGTGGTACGGGCCGTGGCGCTCGGGGACGCACGCCCCCATGGCGCCGATCGACGGGCCCAGGATGCGTGACGCGCGCAGGCCGAGGCCGTTCGTGTTCGAGCCGCTGCCGCCCGCCTGGTTGTAGTTGCCGATGCACTTGCCGCCGTCCGCGAGGGGGCGGGTGCTGCTCTCGGACCACATGTCGATCGTCGGCGCGGCGCCAGCGAACCCGTAGAGCTCCTCCGCGTCGCGCCAGTGGACACGGACCTGCAGCTGGCCGGCGACGTCGTTGAGGTTGAGCGCCGAGTTGTTGCCCTGCGCCCAGAAGGTCGGGATGGGCACCTTGAACTCCCGGTGCAGGGCGACGCCTTCGGGCCGCTCCAGGTTCTGCCCGCGGTAGTTGGGCATGTCGGACTTGGCCGTGCCGCCGTCGATGCCGAGGCGGTTGCGGAAGTTCGTCATCCCGACCATGCCGGCCAGCTCCGACAGGTTCGCCTCGTCCTGGAAGAGCATGAGCCGCATCATCAGCTCGTCGGAGTAGATGGTGTCGATCGGCTGCGTTCCGTCGCCGCCCTGGTAGAACTCGATGCGGTCCCAGCAGTAGACGCCGAAGCCCCAGCAAAGGCTCATGATGCCCTGGAAGTGGTTGTCGAAGTCGTTGGCGTGGAAGTCGTTCGTGATGGTCTGGTTCGTCGTGAGCCGCGGCGCGAACTGGTACTTGGAATTCTCGCGCGACATGGACGAGTTGGCCTCGCCCTTCGTGTACCACTTGCCCTCCTTGACGGGGGTGAACTTGAGGTCGGCAAGGGCCGCGGCGGCAGCAGAGCTCGTCCCAAGCGCCACCTGGCTCGCGCCGCTCAGGTAGGCGATCGAGAAGTCGGCGTTGCCCCCGGCGGCGGTCCCGTAGCTGTCCTGCGTGAGCGTGCCCACCGTCGGCATGTCCGAGACCAGACCGCTCACCGCGTGCGGCAGCACCAGCGTCGGGGCGAACTGCGCGGCCTGGTTCCTGAACGTGCGGATGGACCCCGTCCTGGTGTCGGTCTGCGTCTGCGACACCATCCGGCCGACTCCGTAGAGGTCGTCGAACTTCTGGTTGAAGCCGTACTTCATGCTGCCCTGCCCGCCCCCCTTGGCGCGAGTGACCGCGGTTGCCTCGGCCTGCTGCACCTTGAACTCGGCCACGAACTGCCCGCTCTCGGGCATGAGGTTGGAGTCGACGTCGTCGATCCGCTTGGAGTGGGGGTGCAGGCGACCCTCGCCGGCGGTGGCGACGTTGACGCTGTGGTGTCCGTCGCTGATGTTGCAGGCGCCCGGCATGAGGCACGTGCTCGGCCACTTGAGCAGCTCGGCCTGGATGCGCGGCGCCGACCCGAGCGGCTGCGTTTCGAGGCCGCGCTTGGTGAAGAGGGCCGAGTTGTCGAGGACGACCTGGCTGGACCCGCAGACCGGCGCGTCCTGGTAGAGGACGCCGGAGTCGCCGCCGTTGCCGTCGCTGCCGAACTTGCCCGCCAGGTGGAGCCGCTCCAGCGCGTTCTCGGGCGTGCCGGGCTTGTCGGCAGGCACGTAGCCGTGCGTGTTCTCCAGACCGCCGACGACCTGCTCGACCTTCAGGTACTGGGTCGACAGGTACGAGGCGAGCTGCGAGTTGTTGGCGTAGGCCAGCAGGGCGTTGAACGTCTGGACGTCACGGTCGTCCTCCAAGAAGTCGTCGCCCTTGAGAACCCTCGGCCAGATCGGCTGGTACTCGCACTCGCCGGACTCGTTGACGCCGACGCAGGTGATCATGCCGCAGGTGTGGTGCGTCCGCCCGGAGCTCTTGTCGAAGTCGGCCGGGTGGCAGTTGTGCAGATCGGTGAACGTGGGCGGGTACAGGCCGGCGTTGCTCTTGTCGGCCTTCGGCTCGGGGCAGAGGTTGTCGGCGGTGGCGGCCAGGCTCATGCTCGTGGACTGCATGCGGATGCCACGCTTGGCCATCGCCTCGCGCGCGGTGGCGTGACCCTTCAGCAGGGCCGCGTACTGGCTGAAGGTGGTGGCAGCCAGCTCGCCGCCGCCCACGTTGTTCATCGCCACCGCCTTCGTGACAACGGCCGGTGTCGCCGGTGCGCCGGTAGTGGCCGGTACGGAACTCGCCGTCGTGCCGCCGCTGCTCGACGCGGTAGCGGCTGCGACAGTGGCAGCGTGGGCGATCGCTTCGTTGCCGTCCACAGCCTCGACGTGGATCCAGTTTCCCGGTTCGTCGCCCTGGACGCGCTCCGCCATGTCAGCCTTGTATGCCTGGTGGACGATGTGCTGCTTCTGGCGGTATTCTTTGTCGCCGTTGATCTTGGAAAGATCCTCGGAGTCGAACTTGATCGGCCCGTAGAGGACCGCGGTGCCGCGCCGCATCATGGTCGCCACGACGTTCGCCTTCGAGGCCGCGGTTTGCGTGCCGTAGTGAGGTGCGTTCGGCCCGTAGAAGTTTTTGAGCGTCTTAATCCGATCGGTCGTCATCCGGAAAGCTCCGTCCGGCGTACCGAAGACCGACACGCCTGTTGCGTTCGGGTTGTTCAGGACGTCATATGCTGGCGGGTACTGACCAAAGTTGCTGCCGGCCGTTGGGTCTTTGGAGTCGACCAGTCGCCCGTACTTGGTTCCGATGCTGTAGACTTCGGTGGGCTTGGCTTTGCGCTTTAGGACGCCAGCGCTGTACTCGTAGCTGTTGTCCCAACCGCACGTGGCATGCGTGATGTTGGCGCCGAACTTACTGACCGGTACCGTTACACCTGCCACTACCATACCCGCTACGTTCGGGGTCGAGCCGAGCCAATCGGCCCCACCGGCTTTCGTGCGAATTGTGCCGTTCTCTTGGCCGCGCACCCACATGTACCACTCGTCCACCTTCGGCGCCTTCTTGGAGCTTTTGCCGAACATCTCCCAGGTGCTGGTCATCAGACGCGAGCTGAACGGGACCACGGCGGTCGTCCGATCGGCTGCCGACTTGAACACCCTCTCGATGTCGGCGACCCGCGAAGCCAGCGGCATCCTCAGCGGCGTCGAGGCGTAGATTCCGGCCTGCAGCTGCGTCATGACAGAAACCGTCGCGGGCAGCTGGATCCAGTCGCCCTTCTTGAAGTGCTTCCCGGCGCGGACGACCTTTCCGTAGTCGTCAAACTCTCCGACCTGGAAGCCGCTCTTGCGGTCTGCGACGAGGACGTCCTTGACCACCCACGGCGCGCCCTCAGAGGATGGGGCGTCGAAACGGCTCGCCGGGTTCGAGAACGTGATCTTCTTGACGTTGTCCGTCGCCTGAGCGCCGAGCTGCGGGTGCAGCTTTCGGCTCGTCGTGCCATTCTCGGGCGTGCTGAGGTCCGCAGTAGACGCGACGCCGTCGACCTGCCCCTGACCCTTACCGCTGCGGATGAACAACGTGAGCTTACCTCCGGCGCCCCCCCCGGCAGAGGGCGTGTAGTGGCAGACCAGGATGTCAACGAGCGACGTCACGAGCTTCGAGCCAGCGCCGCGTCGGTGCCCGGGGCTGCTGTATGTGCCCTCTTGCTGTGCGTCGACGTAAACGCCCAGCTGCTGCTTGTGGCTCGCTCCGTTCAGGAGAGACACGTCCACGCCGTCCGGATCCACCGTCGTGCCAGAATGCTTGCCGTCACGCCGCGAAAACATCTTGTTGCCTGCGAGCTTCGTCGTGTCCGGGCCCGTGCAAGGCCACGTGTTCGCCGCGGCGTTGGTGACCACCTCGGTCACCATGCGCATCAGGCCAGTGTGGTGCTTCAGCCACATCGGCGGCGTGCTCGCCATGGTGACTTCAATCGCAAGCTCTGCGGGCACATTGGCGTCGTAGGCAAAGTACTGCGACGAGTCGGTAATGGTGCCGCTGTGCGCGCGCTTCACGAAGAATTGCGTCTTCAGGACCTTCGTCGTGTCCGGAATTGGGCCTGCGCCAGGGCTCGACGGGACGAACTTGAACGTGAACCAGTCGTCCGCTGGGTGGAAGTCAGTGATCTTCGTCGGCAAGCTCGAAGAGGACGTGACCGCGAACGACGACGATGCGCCGCGCTGCCTCTGCAGGATGAGCGGCTCAACGTAGCCGGTGTCGCTTGCCATGCCAAGCTTGCGCCCCTTCAGCGATGTCGCGTCCTTGGCGGCGAGCTTGTTCAGAATCGACGCGACCGCCGGTTTGGACGCCGTGTAGAACCGGAGCAGCTTCCTGGAGTATTCCAGCTTCAGGCTCGGCCCTCCCCCGAGCAGGCCGGCAGCGGTCACGCCAGCAATGACCACGCGGCTTGTGGCTGTTTTGGAAGGTTGGTCGATCTCCGACTTGATCTCGTACTTGGGCAGGTCTCCCGTCTTGGCAAATGCCAGGTTTGCAGAAGCCCAGACGAAGGTGTCGCTGGCAATGGGCGCGACGACGACCGACACCGTCCCTCTGCCCGCGATGAAGCTGACGAAGCCCTTCGAAGTGGTCTTGTTTGCGAAAATCGCAGTGTCTGCGTTGTTGGCGACGAGGTCGGTTGTCGCGGCATTCGTCCGTGCGGCCTCGCCGTCCTTGCTGAGGACCTGGTCCGACACCTCTTCCATCGTGCCCGCTGTGTGACTGTCCGCCGCCGCCTTCAGTCGCCACACGCGCAGACGACTCGCGACGTGAGGGGTGTGGCGTCCCTTCGTCGAGAACACGAACGAGTTGGTCCATGCACCAAGGCTGTACGACGGGTGGAACTCTCGCTGGTTGCTGCTGCCGTACGAGCCGACCATGCCGACCTGTTCACCTCCGTTGGATGACTCCCAGTCCGACGGCGATCGCAGACGAATTGACGTCCTGTTCTTCTTGTCGTCTGCGAGATTCGCTTCGTAGTCCGGGCTGCTGCTGCTCAGCTGACTGCCGATGCGACCGCATGATCCCACCATGATGTCGGCGGACAGCGCAGATCGCACCTTTGCCTTGGACTTCGGCAGTCGGCTGAGCACGAACGGGTGGTCGAAGCTGTAGACTGAGAACTTTGTGATCGCGCCCGCCGTTCCCTTCTTTGCCTTGTGCGTCGTCGTGACCTTCGTGTGCGTCTTAACCCCCGCCTTGGTCTTTGTCTGCGTCTTCACTGTCGTCTTCCCTGTCGTCGTCTTCCCTGTCGTCTTCACTGTCGTCTTCCCTGCCGTATTCGTCTTCGTCGTGTGGACGTCGACGTTCGGGTGCACGTCGTGGAACGCGCGCGTCGACACCTGCGTCGTCTTGAGGAAGCCGGTGCCGGCCCAGCCCGCGTCCTGCAGCTCGCGCAGGTAGCGGATCGGCACGGTGGCAATGCCAACATCGACCCAGTTCGGCGCGCATCCCTTCTTCATCGGGGCGTACTTAGAATCCGCGGCGTGGAATTCGTTGACGGCCGTATGCGTTCGCGAGACACTGAGACCCTTGGGGTTGTGCAGGCCCTCGATCATGCTCGCGCCGGCCTCGTTCGAGTAGACGCGGCGAGACGGCGTTTGCACCGCGGCGATCCGCTCGACCGGCACCACCAGACCGAGAAGCCCGCTCATGCTGATCGGCGCGCACTGCGAGTAGCCGTAGTGCGCCCGCGTCGCCAGCGGGAACGTGCCGGAGTTCACACCGACGTTGGTGACACCCGTCCCGAGGTCGACGGCGGTCGTCTGGTCATCGCCGTCCGGAGACGACCACCACGCGGGCGTCGACGCGTCCTCGCCGGCGACCCCTCCGTCGACGGCCGCGTACACGTTGGAGCCGACGTTGTTCACGCCGCGGTTGCGACCGTCGTGCCCGCGCCGCGTCCCCAGGCGGTCGTTCGGCACGCTCGACATGGGCACGTTCGGGCCGCTGCAGCTGTACAGCTCGGGCACGCCGATGCCGTTCTGCTGCTTGTAGCCGCTGTTCGCCCGGGTACCCGCCTCGGAGCGGAACGCCGTGCAGAAGCTCTGCCAGTCGACGCCGGTTGAGTAGCAGAGCTGCGCGAACTTGTAGAAGTAGTTGAAGTGGCCGTCGGTGCTCTGCGTCGCGCGCTCGTCGATGAGCCCGTAGCCGTCCTGCGGGCACTCGGCGAACACCGCGGCTGTGTTGGCGGTCAGCCGGCCCTCGCGCTTGCGCTGCGTGCCGATGAAGTTCACCTGGATCTTGTCCTTGGTGTCGTACGTGTCCGAGGCCCAGGCGTGCGTGTACGCGTCCCTGGCGTCTGTGTTTCCGCTGGCGAGGGGTAGCGGGTAGACGTCGGTCACAGTGCTGGAGTGGGAGGGCACGGAGCCGTCACTCATGTTCGCCGCCGCGTTGGCCCGATCATTCGCAGAGGACATGACCTGCATGCGCTCGTCGTCAAGGTACTGACACCACGGGCTGTCGTCCTGGTCGGCAGAGCTGGCGCTGGTCATCGCCGCGAGGACGTTGCCACCACGGTTGGCGGTCATGACGGGGCTTGGCTGCAGCGGGTCGGACGTCTTGTACGCGGACCCGTCGGGAGCGAGCCCGCCGCGCTTGCTGAGCGTCACAGAGCCGCCGGCTTCGTCGCTGTCGCGCTGACCGCTCAGTTCCGACACGTGCGTGAACTGCCACAGGTCGAGGCCGCTGCCGCCCATCGCGACGTTGTGGTGTCCGCTGCTGTCGACGAACTTGGAGTTCCAGAAGCCCGTGTGGGAGGTGACGTTGGAGCCGTCGTGACTCACAAGCCCGTCCGCGTACGACCCGGTGGACGAATCGTACCGACCCGCGACAACCCCGCCTGCGCTGACGCTCGTGACGTCCGGGAACTCGTCCATGCTGTCGACCGCGAACAGCGACGTGTTGATGGCACGGTTTTGGTAGAATCCACTCACCTGAGTCGGACGCGCCGCCGACGATGTTGCGACGCCGGTGCCGCTGTCGTACGTGTACTTGGCGGGGAGAATGTACGTCGAGACGTTCGCTGCGTCGTACGCCTCTGCGCCGCCAGTGTTCTTGACCATCTTGTTGTTCCAGCCGGTGATGCACCCGGTTCTGTGCGGCGAGAACGCAAACGTGAACAGCGGGTTGAAGGCGCCGCCCTCCCCCGGCTGACCCACGGCGTTCAGGCCCGAGTTGAAGGCACCACCAACGGCGAATTCTTCGTCGGTCAAGCTCGATTCAGAGCCGCCGTGCCAGCGCGCCGCGCCCATGACGCCGGCCAATGGGTCCTTCCCGTATGCGGCTTCGTCGTGGTCGGGCATGTAGGCGCGCGTGCCGACCTTGAGCGCAGTTCCGTTGGCACAGGCCGGCTGCCGGAGCATCTCGCCCTCCATGTCGCGCCCGTCGCCCACGGTGCTCTGGTGCTGGAAGTGGCAGCCGCCGCCCCTGCTGAGGCCCCAGCGCAGCGCGGACGCGTCCACGCCATTGTACGTGAAGATCGACCCCGCCTTCGGCATGCAGCGCGGGTTGGTCGGGCTGCATTCTTCGCCGTGTCCGAGCTGGTGCGGCAGCCCCTTCGGCCCGCGAACCGGGATGCCCGCCTCGGTGATCTCGCCCATGGACCAGTTGCACTTGGCGCCAATCTGCGTCCAGATGCCGGGGATGATCTGCTCGAGCTCGTAGTTCCAGTGGTCCCCCGTGTTGGTCTGCCGGTCGAAGCGCGCCTGGTCGGTCAGCCCCGTGCCCTGGCGGTTGATCACCGACAGCCCGACGTTGGCGTGAAGCTGCGCCACCGCGGCGTTGAAACTGGCGCCGCCGTCCGAGACCTTGACGCTGCCGATCGGCAGTCCGAGGACCTGGCTCCGCGACCCCATGTTGAAGCGCAGCATGTCGGCCACGCCCTCGGTGGCGCCGGCGGCAGGCACCCCGACGTCCGTCTGGTCATAGTACGGCGCGAAGGCGCTACGGGCCGTGTAGCCGAACCAACCGGACGAGGCCGCGAGCATCTCCGACTTGACTTTGCTGCCGCCGTCAACCCGGGAGAGTGCCCGCCGCGCCCAGATCTTCTGGTCGACGAACTCCTTCGACGGCGCGGTCGTGTAGCCCATGGCGACAATGTCGAGCGCGTCCTGGATCGCTGCTCCCGGCGAGTTGGATAGCTCTACCGAGGCCACTCCGGCCGCGGTCCAGCAGCCAACGCCATAGCCAGCATTAGTGTGAGCATCGGTGCCTGTGATGTGCGCGACGCCGGACACTCCGTCCCAATCCTCAATTTGCGAGGCATTGTCCGTGAGAGACAGCTGCACCGCGCGTCGGTAGGTCGCCAGGGCAGGGACGGTCTGGCCGAAGCCGGGCGCGCCTGCGCCGAGCACACCCGAGTGATTCTTGTGGTCGGCCTC
>Ga0308007_10001107_pt1 | contig 11994 bp, 5 predicted proteins | sample Neamet71_FD_203152 | JGI IMG/M metagenome (GOLD analysis project Ga0308007, IMG submission 203152) | Marine microbial communities from water near the shore, Antarctic Ocean - #71 | ecosystem: Environmental > Aquatic > Marine > Unclassified | place: Southern Ocean | collected 2014-06-07
TAAATGCAGGTATTTATGTTGTGAATGTCACTGATTCAACAGGTTGTGTATATAATTATGCTTTTGATGTATCTGAGCCATCATTTGTTTTAGAAGTTTCTTTAGCTATTGATAATGTTTTGTGTAATGGGGATTCTACTGGTAAGATTACATCTACCCCACTTGGAGGAACATATCCTTACAATTACACTTGGAATACGGGTGACAATACATCACAGATAGATAATCTTACTGCGGGCACCTATAATCAAACAGTAACAGATTTTAACGGTTGTGTTGCGTACGGCCAGGGTGTTGTTACCGAGCCTTCACTTCTAATATTAGGACAAAATACAACTCCAGCGTCATGTTATGGGAAAGCTGATGGCTCTGCTACTGTTCAGCCTCAAGGTGGTACATCACCTTATTGGTATTTTTGGAGTAATAGCGCACCAGATACAACAATGACAAATAGTGGTTTAACTTTTGGGCAATATACAGTAGATGTTTTTGATGCTAATAATTGCGTTGTTGCCGCTACTTTAAATGTTGGTCAGCCAACAGAAATTAATGCAATACTAACAACTATTAATGTTAACTGTAATGGTGATTCAACAGGAATTGTGACTGCTACTAATGTTTCTGGAACTTCACCTCCTTATGATTATAGTTGGTCAAATGGAAACACAGGGCCTATAATTAATAATCTAATAGCTGATACGTATTATTTGACTATTACTGATATTGATGGTTGTAGTAATACATTCTCTGAAGTTGTAAATGAAACTACACCTATACTAGCAACATTAATGCCTGTTAGTATATCAGTAACTGGAGCTAATGATGGTGCAATTTCAACTGTTATTACAGGTGGTGTTGCTCCATACACATATTCATGGTCAGGACTAAATTATTCAAGTTCTAGTAAAAATATAAATAGCCTTTCTCAGGGTATTTATATATTAACTGTAACTGATGCTAATTTATGTCAACAAATATTTTCTCAGGTTATTGCTGAGCCACAGTGTAGCGTTATAATTGACAGTTCTTATATTGCTCCATTATGTTATAATGAAGTTGGTACGTTAGGCTGGATAAATAGTGGTGGTTTAGCTCCTTATTCTAATACTTTGATGAATTCAAACGGCAATATTTTGGTTAATGGAGCTCAATATAGCTCACCAAATACACCGTTGCAATTAGTTGGTGGAGTTTACGGACTTACCGTAGTTGATGCTGCAGGATGTCCGGCTATTTTAAATATTGAAGTAACTAGTCCTGCCTTATTAAATGTTGTATTAACTACTACTGATGTTAAATGTAATGGTGGTAATGATGGAATAGCATCTGTTTCTATTTCTGGAGGTATAAATCCTTATAATACTGATTGGGGATTGGTAAATCAAAATCAGTTGTCTTTTGGGCAGTATAATGTTTTAGTTACTGATGATAATGGATGTTTTGATACTATTGCTTATTTTATTGATGAGCCAAGTCAATTAGTGATAGATAGTTTTTCCTCAACTTTAGTTTCTTGTGTTCCAGGTACTGATGGTACGGCTACTTTATTCGGGGTTGGAGGTACCTTGCCTTATACTTATTCTTGGGTAACTCAAACTACACAAACTGCTGTGTTTTTAGCTCCTGGTTCCTATACAGGAACTATTAAGGATTTTAATGATTGTGAAGTGAGTACAACAACTCCTATACTAATTTTAAATGCTCCACAATTAGATATATATATTGATTCAACAGAAGTGAGTTGTACAGGAGATAATGATGGTGCATTATATGCCTTGAAATTATTAGGAACAGGACCGATTACTTACCAATGGTTTGATTTATTAAATTCAATTATAATTAGTACTGATTCATTTGTTTTAAATTTATCAAGTGGAGCCTATCAACTAATGGCAACAGATGTAAATGGTTGTATCTACCAAGAAACAAAAACTGTTGATAATCCCTTAGCTATTGATTTTACACTAAATCCAACTGATATTAGTTTTAATGGAGCAAGTGATGGGCAAATTAATACAGTTGGATTGACAGGAGGTTTAGCCCCTTATTCTTATAATTGGTCAGGACCTAATGGTTTTGGGTCTCTAGCACCAAACATATCTAATTTAGGTGTAGGAACGTATTCATTATTGGTTAAAGATGCAAATGATTGTGAAGCATTAAAATCTGAAATAATTAATCAACCTAGTTGTAGTGTATTGATTACTGAAAATATTACTCAACCTCTATGTTATGGCACGTCAGGTTCGCTTAACTGGATTAATAGTGGTGGCGTAGGTCCTTATTCAAATGTATTAACGGATTTAAGTACAAATTCAATTTTAGTTAATAATAATAATAATTCTAATACCATAGTATTACAGGAAGGGAATTATTCTGTAATAATTGTAGATCAATATGGATGTAAAGATGTATCTAATGTCTCAATTCAGGCTCCAAATGCACTTACTGCTAATATTACAACAAATAACCCTACTTGTTTTGGTCTTAATAATGGAAGTGTGAATCCAGCAGTAAATGGTGGTACCGCACCTTATAATATTAATTATGGAGGAGTTAATCCAATTGCTATTGGAGATGGGTCTTATCAGGTTATTATATCAGATATAAATGGGTGTGCTACTTTGCCTAATGTAATAGATTATATTTTATATGAACCTGCCGATATTATTACTACAATTAAAACAGATTCAGTATCTTGTAAAGGTGGTAGTGATGGTAAGGCTTCAGTTGATATAATAGGAGGAGTATTTCCATACACTTATAGTTGGCCACTTGCTAATGGACAAAACTCTCCAGTAATTAGTGGTTTATCGGCAGGTCTGCAACAGGTTTTAGTTATTGACGCTTTAGGTTGTAGTTCATCAATTCCTATCTCTAGCGAAACAATATACGAACCTTTGTTAAGTTTAAGTTTAAGTTTCAGTAAAGTGGATGCTGCATGTTTTGAGGGTACTAATGGTCAGGCTACTGCATTTGTAAGTGGAGGAACATCACCATATTATTATTATTGGTCTAATGGACAAACTACATCACAAGCTACTGGATTATCTTCTGGTAATTATTCTTGTGAGGTTACTGATTCTAAAGGCTGTGTCGAAATTAGTTTCACTTCAATTTCTGAGCCTTCTGAAATTCTAGTTAATCTAACTACATTAGATGTGAGTTGTAATGGATTAAATGATGGAGAAGCGTATGTTGCTCCTTCAGGAGGAAGTGGTGCTTATAATATTGAGTGGTATGATAACAGTACAAATGCGAGTTTAACAGGATTATCTACGGCCCAAAATTTATTTGTACATATTGAAGATAACATTGGTTGTACACCTTCTCAAAATCCAACATTTTTTGATATCAATCAATCAAATGTATTGCAATTAAATACTTCTTTAATTCAAAATGCAGGTTGCTTTGGAGGTAATGATGGGTCAGTATTAGTATCTGTAAATGGTGGTAAAGGACCATATGGTTATTCTTGGAATGATTCGCTTAATAATCTAATTTCATCAGACAGCATTTGTGATAATTTACATGTTGGTTATTATTTAGTTTTAGTTTCCGATGTAAATGGTTGCTCTGATACAGCTGGTATTTCAGTAGGTTCTCCAGACCAGATTTTTGCTAATATAACTGTTGATACAGTTAGTTGTAATGGAGGTGCTGATGGAGTAGCATATGCTAATCCATCTGGAGGTATTGCTCCTTATTTGTATATTTGGTCTCACACAGGATCTACACTTTCAAGTTCACCTAATTTAAATTCGTCTACTTCTTATTTTGTGGATATTACAGATAATAATGGCTGTACAGTACCAAATTTCACATTTGATATGCCAGAACCTGATATTATTAATACTTCATTTGCAATTTCTAATTATAATGGATTCAATATCAGTTGTTTTGATTCATCAAATGCATTTTTAACTGTAAGTTCAACAGGAGGTTCTAATAATTATTTGTACTCTGATAATAATTTAATTACTTCTTATTTCTCTACAGATTCATTGTTTACTAATGTAGGTTCTGGCTCAATTACTATATATACAAAAGATACTAAGGGTTGTCTTGATAGCACTGCTACTAATATTACAATTCCATCACAAATTATCCCTAACATTAATCCTATAAATAATGTTTCTTGTAATGGAGGTTCTGATGGTGAAATTGCTTCAATTACTAGTGGAGGTACAGGAGTGTATTCATATTCTTGGTCCAACTTAGATAGTACAGCTCTTATAATTGGTTTGACTCAAGGGAATTATAGTGTTTCTGTTATTGATGGAAATGGATGTATTGGAGATGAATCATTTGTATTGATTGCTGATGTTGAGATTATTAATAACCCAATTTCTTCTACAGTTAGTTGCGCTGGTAGTTCTGATGGTTCAGCAACTATGATTCCTTCTGGAGGTGCATTGCCTTATTCATATTTATGGGTTGGTGGACAAACTATTAATTCAATAATTTCTCAGCCAGCTGGTAGTTATTGGTGTAAAATTACTGATGCTAATGGTTGTCAACTTTACGATACTATAAATATTGTTGAATCAGATAGTAGTTTATCTATTACTAATGCTATTATAATTCATGAACCCTGTTTTGGTGATTCAATAGGATCTATCGAACTTACAGCTACTGGAGGTGCATTGCCTTATTCGTATTTATGGATTGATGCTCAAACTACAGCTACAGCTATTAATTTAGCTGCAGGGACCTTTACTGTAGCTATTACAGATTCAGCAGGATGTGAAATTATTGGAACATATATTATTACTGAGCCAGATAAGTTGCTAGCAATAAGTATCGAAAATAATATTTCTTGTTTTGGTTTAAATGATGGTAAAATTAATTCTCTAATACAAGGTGGAACTACCCCTTACACTATTAATTGGACTAGCTCAAATGGCTTTAACTCTGTATTAAATAATATTGAGGCATTAATTCCTGATGATTATATACTTAATATTACTGATGATCATGATTGTGTTTTTAAAGATACTTTAATGATCATTCAGCCTGATTCATTATTATTTGTTTTAAATGTAAATGATCCGCTTTGTAATAATGATATTACTGGTTCAATTGAATTATTAGTTAGTGGTGGAGTTAAACCTTACGCTGCAGTGTACGGATCTGCATCTATTAATTACCCTACTAATGACTCTATTGTTATTAATGCATTATCTTCAGGAGTAGATTCCCTTTTTGTAAGTGATGCAAATGGATGCTTAAATAATACTTTAGTAAATTTAATTAATCCAGATTTACTCTCAATTGATTCCTATGTTATCAATGAGCCTAGTTGTTATGATTATTCTGATGGACTTGTTTCAATATCATCTATTGGAGGAACACCTCCTTATTCTTTTGTGCTATTTGATGATGATAATTCAATTGTTGGAGACTCTTCAGTGGTAAATGGTTTGGCTAGTGGAAAATATAATTATGAAGTAACTGATCATAATAACTGTACTCAAATAGTATCAATAGATATTGTTAATCCAAATGAAATTATAATTATTGAAAATACAATTAATAATGTTTTATGTTATAATGATAGTACTGCTTCTATATTGGTTGATGTTGAAAATACATTAGGAGATTATGAAATATTTTGGAATGAAGGAAGTAATTCAGTTTATATATCTAATCTAAATTCAGGCACTTATATAGCTACTGTAATTGATGAAAATTCGTGTATTAAGGTAGATTCATTTTACATTGATCAAAATGAAGAAGTGCTAGCAGATATTAGCATTACGAATGCTACATGTATAGCCTCTTCAGATGGTGTCATTTCTATCAATGCTATTTCAGGTGGCGTTTCTCCTTATGAAATTTATATTAATGGTGATTTAATAGTAGATGAAACTTATTTTTCTGCAAATTTAGAGTCTTTAGTATCAACTGTATATTCTGGTTCTTATCAATTATTAATCAATGATGCAAATAATTGTAAATTTAAATCTGAAGTAGATTTAAGTTTTGATGGAGGGTATCAATGTATTGACGAACCTATCGTTATATCACCAAATTTTGATGGATTTAATGATATATGGATTCCAATTTTAGATTTTGAATCAGATATTGAAGTTAATATCTTGAACAGGTGGGGTCAATTAGAGTACAAGTATATTGGTAATAGTCTTACATTTAGTTGGGATGGTCTAGCTAATTGGGGTGGTAGTCATGACTTACCGTCATCTGATTATTACTATATCATTAAGTTTAATAACGATAATTATCCTGCTAAAACAGGAGTAATTACATTAATAAGATAAAAATATGAAAAAGATTACTTCTTTATTGTTTACAACGCTATTTAGTATAATAGCTTATTCACAACAATTCCCTTTACAATCTCAGTATCAGTTTAATTACTCTATGATTAATCCTGCAGTAGTTGTTGAAAATGATTTTACTAGTATTAGGGCCTCTTTTAGGCAGCAGTGGGTGGGTTTTTCTGAAAAACCTATTGCTACACAATTACTATCTCTTAATAAAGGATATGGAACTAATGGTTTAGGATTTACAGTCTTTAGTGATGAGACAGGAGGAGCATTTAGTAAGTCAGGATTATCTGTTAGTTACGCTCATAAAGTTAAATTTTCAATAAATGGTATTCCCGATGAGTCTGAATTATATCTTGGTATCTCTGCGGGTGCTGCAAAAGTAAATATTTCTAATTTGGGAGATCCATCAATAATTAATTCTGAAGATATTGTTCCTGAAGTAACATTTGGTGGATACTATAAGATTAATGACTTTAAATTAGGAGTATCTATACCTGGATTATTAAATGCTAATATGGAACTTACTGAAGCAACTGGTAATACTATTTTTAGTCATGTATATACTATGTTATCTTATAAGCATGAAATTAATGAAAATTTATCTCTTCACCCATCGTTCTTAATTAAAACAACAGAATCAAACAATCAAATTGATGCTAATTTAAATGTAAAATTTCAAAATAAGTTATGGTTTGGAGCTTCTTACCGACAAGATTTTGGGCCAGCACTTTTTGTTGGGATTGATTTTGGGAGATTATTGTCTATCTACTCGCATGATATCTCAACAAATGAGATGTCATCTTACAGCAATGGATCTCATGAATTTACTATTGGTTATGATTTTATTCCTGAAAATGAGTTGGATAAAAAAAATGATTCAGTTGAGAAAATTTTGGATAGAGACAAAGATGGTATAGAAGATAAAATTGACTTGTGTCCCAATGAGTATGGTATTGAAATAGCTAATGGTTGTCCTGATTTTGATAAAGATGGAATTCCTGATGAGTATGATTTATGTCCTCATTTATACGGTAATTCAAAGTTCCAAGGCTGTCCTGATCTTACTATTGATGAGCAGAAGATAATTACAGATGCATTAGCTGATTTAACTTTCAGTTTTGATAAAGATAATATAGATTATGCATCTTATGGTACTCTTACCAAGTTAGTGGTTTTGATGCATTCAAACCCTTCAATGTTTTTGTTAATAGAAGGTTTTGCATCTTCTGAAGGTACAGAAGCATATAATCTTAGTTTATCTGCTAGGAGAGCAAAATCAGTACAGGGTTTCTTTCTTGAAAGAGGAATATTAAAGAATAGATTAGTTATGGATTTCTATGGTGAAGAATCACCCTTAAACTCTAATTTTACTGAACAAGAAAGGGCTAAGAATAGAAGAGTTGAATTTGATATTAGGTATCATTTATATGATAATAATACTGCTGCTGATATAAAAAACAAGTATGACAATTTAGTGGCTAATTTTTATGGTAACAATTCTTCCTTGACTCCAAAGAAACCTATTGTCGTAGTGCAAAAAGATGTACAAATTGAGTCTGATGAAAAGGATGTTATGCTTGATTTAGAACTTGTTGAAGGATCTATTGAAGAAGATGTTGCAATTGAAGAAGTATTTATTGAAGAATCTATTGAAAAAGATGTTTTGATTGAGGAGGCTGAAAGCAATACGAATATTTATGGCGATATAAATAAATACCTTGTTGTTGTTCAGGTGTTTAGTGATATTTCTAATGCTAAAAACTATATCTCTAATAATGATGAAGACTTAAGTTATATGTTAATTGGTGGTAAATTTTATGTCTACATTTATAGTAGTCTTAGTCGTGAGGAATGTAATACTTTTAGTAATCTTTATGAAGGAAGCTGCTGGATAAAAAATCCTTAGTAATAATCTTTTTAATTGGCTTAATTGATTTTAATTTTGCTAATATCATAACTTGGGTTATGGTTGCGAGATTACTATTCAATGATTGAAAAAGAAAAAAGAGAGCAATTAAGCTCTCTTTTTCTTTAGTAGCGGGGACAGGACTCGAACCTGCGACCTTTGGGTTATGAGCCCAACGAGCTACCAACTGCTCCACCCCGCGATTTAGGTTTGCAAATATACTGCTATAAATTAATTTGGCAATCATTCTTGTAAATTTATTTTAGGTACTTAAAAAGTTTACTTTTGCAGCCATGGTATCAGTAAATAATTTATCCCTCTATTTCGGGGGTCAGGACATTTTTAAGAACATCTCTTTTATGGTAAATAAAGGAGATAAAATTGGGCTTACAGGTAAGAATGGAGCAGGAAAATCAACCTTACTTAAAGTATTGGCTAAGGATTTAACACCCAATAATGGCAATGTTTCTGTGCCAAATGGGATTGTTGTTGGGTTTTTAAGACAGGATTTGGAGTTTGAAGATGGAAGAACTGTATTGGAAGAGGCTCAAACTTCATTTGAATTTCTTAATGATGTAGAAATCCGAATGAATGAAGCGAATAAGCAATTGACTGAACGTACGGATTATGAAAGTGATGCTTATTTGGATATAATTAATGAATTTAATGTTTTGGAGGAGCGATTCAGAATGGCAGGTGGGCATGATACTGCAGCTGAAATTAGCCAAGTTTTATCAGGGTTAGGGTTTTCGCAATATGATTTTGAGCGTCAGACTACTGAGTTTAGTGGAGGATGGCGTATGAGAATTGAGTTAGCAAAAATTCTTTTAATGAAACCTGAATTATTATTATTGGATGAGCCAACCAATCATTTGGATATTGAATCAATCATGTGGTTGGAAAGATGGCTGAAAAACTATAGCGGGGCTGTAGTATTGGTTTCGCATGATAGGTTGTTTTTAGATGCGTCAACTAATAGAACTATTGAGGTAGCTTTTTCAAAAATTAACGATTATAAGGCCTCTTATACTAAGTATTTAACTTTGCGTTTAGATAGAGTAGAAAAACAGATTCAGGCAAAGAAGAATCAGGATAAATATATTGAAGAAACAAAGATTTTGATTAATAAATTTAGAGCGAAAAAGAATAAAGCTTCTTTTGCTCAATCTTTAATAAAGAAATTAGATAAGCTAGAGATTATTCAAGTAGAACAGGAAGATGTTGCGCGTATGCAATTCCGTTTCCCTCCTGCTCCTCATTCAGGAAAAATGAGTTTGGAAGTAAAGGATGCTTCTAAGAATTATGGTGATTTAAATGTATTAGATAAGATAAACCTGGAAGTAGTAAGAGGAGATAAACTTGCTTTTGTAGGTAAGAATGGTGAAGGGAAATCTACATTAGCAAAAATGATAGTAAAGGAACTTGATTTTGATGGAGAGATACAATTAGGACATCAAGTAAAGATGGGGTATTATGCCCAGAATCAAGCTGAATTTTTAGATGAGAATTTAACTGTTTTAGAAACTATTGAGCAAGCTGCTACTGAGGATACAGCTGGTAGAGTGCGTTCTATTTTAGGTTCGTTCTTGTTTAGTAATGATGAAGTGAAAAAGAAAGTTAAAGTACTTTCAGGAGGGGAGCGTGCTAGGGTTGCTTTGTGTAAATTATTACTTGAGCCATATAACTTATTAGTGATGGATGAACCAACTAATCACTTGGATATTACCTCTAAGGAATTGTTGAAAAAGGCCTTGAATAATTATGATGGAAGTTTAATTGTTGTTTCACATGATAGAGAATTTCTACAAGGGCTCACAGAGAAGGTATATGAGTTTAAAAATCAGAATATTAAGGAGTATGTTGGGGATATTGATACTTTTTTGGAAGAAAAGGATTTGGAAAATTTTAAAGAGTTAGAAAGTTCACAAAAGGAACAGAAGAAAACTAAACAGAATAAGAAGGATGATCAGTTATCTTATGCTGATCAGAAAAATCAGCAGAAAAAGCTAAAGAAGTTGCAAAATCGGATTAGTAAGCTGGAAAAGCAGATTGAAGTTTTGGATAAATCTCAAAAAGAAATTGATGCTGACTTAGCGATTCCTGAAAAATTCACTGAATTGTCGAAAAAAGATGGCTTTTTTGCAGAATACGAGAATAATCAGCAAAAACTACAAGAATTGGAAGTGGAGTGGGCGCAAGCTGCTGAACAATTAGAAGCTATTAAATAATTTTTTTATATCTAGTAATTGGCTAGATGCTATGCTTGGCATAGTATTTAATATTGGATACTTTAATTTTGTCTCAGAATTAATTTAAAAAATAAAAAATTATGAAAAAATTAGTATTTACAATTGCATTAGGGTTAGGATTACTGACAGCTAGTGCGCAAATTCAAAAATTAGCAGGACCAAGAATTGGTATGACATTTATTACACAAGGCTCAACAGCTGATTTTATTCACAAGGGTTTTGACTATATTGATGAAGAAAATGTAAAGTTAGGAGAGACGGGCTCTGCGTTTACAACTCAATATGGTTGGCAATGGGAAAGTCGTTTTGCTGACGGGGGAGGTGATGTTGTAGGTATCGTTGAGTGGGTAGCTCTAGTTGGTGGAATGGAACAAGGATTGTTTTTGCCTTCAATTTCTTCTATAATAGGAGCAAGAACGGCAAATGGATTAGAGTTTGGCGTAGGTCCAAACCTTTCACTATCTGGTATTGGTATGTTGTTTGCAATAGGTCATAATTTCAAATCAGGTTCTTTAAATATTCCTGTAAACTTTGTGATTATGCCTGGTAAAAATGTTTCTTCAACTTATGAAAGAGAGGATGGTTCTTCTGAGCCGTACGAATATAATTCAGGAGCAAGAATATCCCTTATGGTTGGTTTTAATTTGAGTAAGTAAACTATATTTTATTATGAAAAAAATCGGATTATTATCCTTATTGAGTTTGTTTGGTGTTATTGCTTTTGCTGCTTTTCCAGTAGAAACACAGGTCATATTAACTGAAGTAGAGCCTGAAGGATTTAAGTTAGATTATTGGGGATTTATGATAGGGATATTAACAATGCCCTTCCTTATTTTTTATGGTTTACCTCTTGCGTTATTATTAGTTAATAAGAAGAGTTTTAGAAAATCATTAGCATTAGGGTGGCTTGCTGGGTTAATCTTAATAGTTCTAATAGTAGTAGCTGCTGAATCTGAATTTAGTTTCTTATATTAATTATAAAATAAAAATAAAATGAATAAAATAATTTTAACTTTAGTTTTAGCATTAGGAATGCTAACTGCAAATGCACAAATCAAAAAACTAGCTGGGCCAAGAGTAGGTGTTACTATGATTTCTCCTGGATCTTTAGCAAGTGTTATTAGAGGTGATGTGCCATTTTTCTCTAATAAAGTTAGAGAGGAATGGACGGGTTCAACCGGTAAATATGGAGCAGCAATAACACAATATGGTTGGCAATGGGAAAGTAGATTTTCTGATGGAGGTGAAGTTACGGGTATTGTTGAGTGGGTTGCTTTAGTTGGAGGAATGGAGAAGGGGATGTTTTTGCCTTCACTTTCATCAATGGTAGGTTTGCGTACTGATAAAGGTATTGAATTTGCTGTTGGTCCTAACTTATCTTTAGGAGGGATTGCTATGGTGTTTGGTGCAGGATATAATTTTAAATTTGGTGAATTAAATGTGCCTGTAAATATTACTTATGTACCTAGTATGAATAAAAATTATCATCATGATGCCAAATATGATTATGTTGAATTATATGATGAAGACGGGAATGATAATGGTT
>Ga0308007_10001112_pt1 | contig 11954 bp, 8 predicted proteins | sample Neamet71_FD_203152 | JGI IMG/M metagenome (GOLD analysis project Ga0308007, IMG submission 203152) | Marine microbial communities from water near the shore, Antarctic Ocean - #71 | ecosystem: Environmental > Aquatic > Marine > Unclassified | place: Southern Ocean | collected 2014-06-07
TTTTTGTTGTTTCACCTTCTGGAATCGATAAACCATGTTGGCTGAGTGAATATTTACTTTGCGCCTCAGTCAATGGTGGCATCTCAGTTGTCAAAGCAGGGCTAATATGTCGAATACTGAGGGCCACTGGTGCAGGTGCATTGAAGGCTTGGCCAATAGTATAGGCGTGGTTTAGAGCCGTAAGACATGCGTCCATGCCGATCATGGGAGCCATGCCATGGGCTATACAGGCGTCAATAGCGTGGGGTGGCATGCATTCAGCCATAGTAGCTAACACAATAGCCTTATGCCGGTCTGCTTGAGATGCATCTGCTAAAGCTTGCAGCGCGGTATCCCACTCGTCTGGATTAGCCCCATGATTGTTGGGCCAGTCAAGAATTAACACAGTGGCACTGAAATTGGCTGCCATGTGGGCTCTAAATGTGGCCGCCATTTGGTCTCGCTTATGCCAAATATAAGTTTGGTAATCAAGCGGGTTATCCACCTGTTCACCGTTAGAGAACGTCGCTAATGTGACCTTTTTTTGGGCCGGTGTAATAGCCCCAAACACAATCTCACGACCCTCAATCAGGTCTGCCATCATGCCTGCCTCTCCACCTGAGCAACTCATGGAAGCAATATTTTTGTGCGCCAACGGGCCCAATAGACTTAATAGTTTTAAAGTCTCTAAAAACTCGGGCACAGTGTTAACACGAGCGATACCTAAACGAGTAAACAATGCGTCAAAAAGACTGTCAGCACCGGTTAGGGAGCTGGTATGGGACAGCGCTATTTTAGCTGCGGCTGGCGTGCGACCTGTTTTAATCGCAACGATGGGTATTTTGAGAGACAAAGCACGCCGTGCAGCAGCGTCAAAGGCTACCAAATCAGGGATGCCCTCAATGTGCAAACCAATGGCACTGACTCGAGGATCATCCAACATGGCATCTATTACGTTGGCAATGTCCACTTGAGCTTGGTTGCCCATCGTAAACATATAGGCGATGGGTAAACCCACTTTTTGCATGGTCATGTTGAGACCAATGTTGCCACTTTGGGTAATAATGCCCACCCCTTTGTCGACGGGCTGGCAACCGTGTTGATCAGGCCATAATACAGCCCTATCCAAGGCGTTGATGACACCATAACAGTTGGGGCCAATAATAGGCATGTCACCTGCTGCGGCGATCAAACGCTGTTGCCGATCTAGGCCCACTGTTTTTAATTCATCGCTCAGTTCACTGAACCCAGAGGCATAAAGTAGGGCACCACCGGCACCCATTTCATTGAGTTGGGCTACAGTGGAGATGGCACTTTCGGCATTGACCGCCACATAGGCGGCATCGGGCGCTTGGGGTAAATCTGTCACTGATTGAAGGCATTTAATGCCCATTAATTGTTCTCGTTGCGGATGAACAGACCAAATTGGTCCCTCAAAGCCCATGGCTAAACTTTCTCGAATCGCAAAATCAGCGCCGCGACTGCCGAACACGGCAATGGATTTTGGCGCCAGTAAACGCCGTAATCGTTGTTTATTAATCATACGGATGTTAACGCCAAGTTATTCTTCTAAAGGCCGCAACATGGCGCGTGAGATGATATGACGTTGAATTTCACTAGTACCATCCCAGATCCGCTCTACGCGGTGGTCACGCCAGATCCGCTCAAGTGGTAATTCGTCCATTAACCCCATGCCGCCTAATATTTGTATGGCTTCATCAGACACCATGGCTAGCATTTCAGTGGCTTTTAGTTTTGCCATAGCGGCATCTGCATCGGTCATCTCCCCACTGCAGTCTTTCCAAGCCGCATACATGGTGAGTAACTCAGCTGCTTTAAGTTCTGTGGCCATGTCGGCCAACTTAAAAGACACACCTTGAAACTTACCCACGCTTTGGCCAAATTGCTTGCGTGTGGCAGCCCACTGGGTGGCAATTTCTAAGGCGCGCTCAGCGCGGCCTAAACACATGGCAGCAACCGACAGGCGAGTGGCTCCTAGCCATTCATTGGCCACATCAAAACCGTGATGTTCCTCCCCTAAAACTTGAGATTCGTGCACGTGGCAGTTGTCAAAGTTTAAGATACTATTGTGGTAACCACGATGAGACACACTGTTGTAGCCTGACTCAACGGTAAAACCAGGTGTGCCTTTATCGATCAGAAAACTGGTGATTTTCTTCTTTGGTCCACGGGATGTTTGCTCGACGCCACTGGCGGCAAATAAAATGACAAAATCAGCCGCATCAGCGTGGCTAATAAAGTGTTTGGTGCCATTGATAACAAACGTATCACCATCCCGCTCAGCTCGACATTGCATCGAACGAACATCAGAACCTGCATTTGGCTCTGTCATGGCCAAACAATCGACCTTGTCACCGCGGATGCTGGCCAGCAAGTAGTTTTCAATTTGGTCACCCTTACAAGCCAACAAAATATTACTGGGGCGTGCAACAATGTATTGTAAGCCAAAATTAGCTCGGCCTAACTCGCGTTCCATCAAACAAAGCGTCAAAGTATCTAGGCCTGCACCACCGTGCTCTTCAGGCATATTGGCCGCATAAAGGCCTAGGTCTAGAGCCTTTTGCTTTATCTGCGCCGCCAGTTCGGGCCGAATTTGATTGGTTTTTTCGACCTCTATTTCATGAGGGTAAAGCTCTTGTTCGACAAAAGTTTTAAGGGTGTCGATAATCATTTTCTGTTCGTTGGTCAGGCTAAAATCCATGATTTAATCTTCTCTAAAGGATGAATATAGGAACGGTTTACTATGCTTTATTCTTAGCGGGTACGGCCATTATACGGCCTTGTTGTTTGGGTGCTGGCAGTTCTTTGTGGACTTGCCATATTTTTTCTAACACCGACAAGGCAGGCGCCTGAATGGGTGCAGTGGTTGCTGAATGCATATCCACATGCAAGAGCATTTGCTCTGTGGTTGCCAACAGGTTTCCCGTTTGCCCATGATACATGTGGTGAAAAAAATGCAATCGTTTATGGTCCAGTCCTAATAATTGGGTGGTAAACCTTAACGGCTCATCTTGCGCCACTTCTTGATAATAGTTGATGTGCGTTTCTACCGTATAAAACGACGAACCTGAGGCTCGGTATGCTTCATTAATACCCACGTAACGAAAAAGGGCATCTGAGGCTTCCCCCATTGCATAAAGGTAAAAAGACTCGCTCATATGTCCGTTGTAATCAATCCACTCTTGACGCACGTGGTCTGTAAAAAGGGCCAGAGGAGCATCAATTGTTTCACCTGATTGGTATGTTCTAAAGTGTTTGGTGAGGTAAATATCGTTATCCATAAAAAGATCTTGCCTGGACGTTAATTGAGATCATAAATAGATTCTCACTATGCCTTAGGGATTTTACTTAAACTTGATTAAATTCGAATAATTGTTGGTCAATAGCGATTGAATATTAACCAATAGCGAAGAAATATTAGTCAAAACCGGTTAATAGCTGTAAAACTTACCAGTGTTCTTAGGGCCTGAGATTAGGTTGTAAATGACTTGTTAAAAGCGTTAAAAACGATAACAAAATGGAGCCAAACAGCAGCCTTTTTTTCCTTTCGGAAAGGTCGGTCAACTGTGTTTCTTAAAAGCTTCAAGATTAGCGTTTTGAAGGTTAACGTAAGGTCGCGTTTAAGTATGTAGTAAATTTACATAAGCGTATGATTTTCGTCCAACATCACCATGTCCCAATGTATTTTGCAGGACGGACTAAATAACCACATATTGATGTCCAACTGGCTCAATTTAAATTCCAAGGTAAAATCATGTCAAAGACTTATTTGTCCGATATCGACATTGCGCGCGCTGCCGAGAAGCGTCCGATTGCAGAAATTGCTGATAAGCTAAACATCCATGTTGATGATTTAGAAATGTATGGCAAAATTAAGGCTAAAATCAGCCCTGAGTTCATTAAAAGTGTCAGCGACCGCAAGGATGGTAAGTTAATCTTGGTTACCGCCATTAACCCGACCCCAGCAGGTGAAGGTAAGACCACGACAACAATTGGTTTAGGTGATGCCTTAAATCAGATTGGTAAGCAAACATCCGTTTGTTTGCGTGAGCCTTCTCTTGGCCCTTGTTTTGGAGTCAAGGGAGGAGCAGCTGGTGGTGGTTACGCGCAAGTTGTGCCTATGGAGGACATTAACCTACACTTTACAGGCGACTTCCATGCGATCGGTCTGGCCCACAACCTTCTGTCTGCCGCCATTGATAACCATCTTCAGCAAGGTAACGATTTAAACCTAGACCCCCGTCGTATTGAATGGAAGCGTGTGATGGACATGAACGATCGTGCCCTTCGTAATGTGACTATTGGTATGGGAGGCACAGCTCATGGCGTGCCTCGCGAGACTGGTTTCGACATCACCGTTGCATCTGAAGTAATGGCAATCTTCTGCCTTGCTAACACGCTGGCTGAACTTAAAGAAAAGCTTGGAGACGCAGTTGTTGGATATACCCATGACCAAAAGCCTGTTACTGCGCGTGATCTTAAGGTTCATGGTGCCATGACTGTACTTCTAAAAGATGCTTTCAGCCCCAATCTAGTGCAAACGTTAGAGCACACGCCAGCATTCGTGCACGGTGGTCCATTTGCTAACATCGCCCATGGTTGTAATTCGGTAGTTGCGACCCGCTTGTCTATGAAATTAAGCGACTACACGGTAACAGAAGCAGGTTTTGGAGCGGACTTAGGAGCTGAGAAGTTTTTAGACATTAAGTGTCGTAAAGCTGGCATTACCCCGAGTGCAGTTGTAATTGTTGCTACGATTCGTGCACTCAAGCTCCATGGTGGCGTCCCACTTAAGGACGTAAATAAAGAAAACCTCGAGGCTGTAGCTACGGGTGTTGAAAACCTGAAAAAACATATTGAAAATATTCACCAGTTCGGTCTCCCTGTGGTAGTGGCAGTCAACAAATTTGTGACGGACACTGATGCGGAAGTTAAGACAGTTCAATCCAAGTGTGATTACCTTGGGGTGCAAGTCATTGAAGCCAATCACTGGGCTGATGGTGGCAAGGGTGCTATTGAGCTAGCAGAAGCTGTTGTTGATTTGGTTGAAAATCACGAAAATGACTTTCATTATCTGTATGAAGATGACATGCCCCTCTGGGATAAAGTTAAAACTGTTGCCCAAAAGATTTATGGCGCTGACAACATCGAAGGTGATCAAAAACTTCGCGATCGTTTCACTGCCCTAGAAAATGCTGGCTATGGCCACTTGCCAATCTGTATGGCTAAAACGCAGTATTCTTTTTCTACTGATCCTGCTTTGAAAAATCGTCCAACAGGGTTCAACATCCCGTTGCGTGAAGTGCGTTTGTCTGCTGGTGCGGGCTTTATAGTTGTTCTTGCAGGTGATGTAATGACGATGCCGGGTCTTCCTAAGAAGCCTGCTGCTGAAGTCATCGACATCAACGAAGACGGTCAAATTGTAGGTTTGTTCTAAGCTTGCATTTGCTTTAAAAAAAGCCTTATTAGGGTCTACCTAATAAGGCTTTTTTTTGTTTAAAATAACTTAATAATTGAGCCCTAGGTGGACAAGTTAGCAGGCTTAGTGCTTATTAGTTGGGGCTGCAGTGGAATGCCTCAAGCGCAGTTCTACTTGCAGCTGTTGTTGGGCCTGAGGTGATGCGCCGGCTAATCGGTCTATCAGGTATTGGGCTGAAAGTTGGCCCATAAGTTTGAAAGGAATATGCATAGTGGTCAGGCTTGGGGTTAGATTAGCGCTCAAAGCTAGATCATCAAAACCTGCAATAGATAATTGATCTGGAATCTCAATGCCACTGGCCTGACATTCTAATAATGCGCCAGCTGCCAAAACATCATTACTGCACAAAATAGCAGTGGGTGGTGAGGGTAAATTGAGTAGGGCACGACACGCCTCACGGCCTGCTTCAATCTTGTAAGTGCACTCGATAATAGTATTTTTAGATAATGTGATGCCTTGCGCTGACAGCGCGTCTTTCATACCATTTAAACGATCTAACGCACGGTCGTTGGCTTTTGAAATGCCACTAATAATAGCAAACCGTTGGTGCCCCAAAGACGTGAGGTGCAAGGGTAGCAGTTTAGCGGCCTCATAATTGTTAAACCCGACACAGGGGTGAAGACAATCTTTTTGGTAAGCCCAAGTGAGCACATAGGGGACATTTCGTTGCTGCAGTAGTTTATAAATTAGAGAGTCGTGATTAAGTCCTACCAGCATCACTGCGTCAACACCCCGTTCTATTAATGTTCTAACCTGAGTTAGCTCGTGCTGAGAATCATAACCAGAAGTGGTGAGCATTAAGCTAAAGCCAGCTTGATTTAAACAGCTTTCAAAGGCCTCAATACCGTCGGCAAAAATAGCGTTTGCTAGGGTAGGAATGACCGCACCAATGCAGCGAGAGCGTTTGCTTGCCAATGCGCGTGCGCCGGCATCAGCTACATAATCCAATTCTGCAATGGCCATCTGTACTCGTAACCGAATTCCTTCGCGCACTGAATTAGGCTGATTGATGACGCGAGATACAGTAGCGGTAGAAACCCCCGCTGCTTTGGCAACATCACCTTGGGTGGCTGGTTTGTTAAGTAGGTTCAAGATATTAGCAGCTGTTTTAATGTCATGCGTCATCATACATGGATAAAAATGTAAGCGTATACAAAAATTGTTGTCGGTGCTTGTTTGTAATATTTTAATGGTCTAGTATAGCCGCAGTTAATAAATGTAAGCGCATACAAAGTAAACGTTAAGGATTCAAATTATGGCTGTTAGTTACTTGAAAAAAGCGGCAAAGTCTTCTGCAACTGGTGAAGATGATACTCGTGCCACTGTATCGCAAATGTTATCAGCCATAGAGGCTGGTGGAGAGCAATGTTGCATTGAATACGCTGCTCAATTAGACGGATATCACGGCAATATTATCGCTACTAGTGACGACATAGCTCAAGCCACTTTGCGTTTGTCTAAGCAAGTTAAGGACGATATACGCTTTGCCCATGAGCGGGTTAATAAGTTTGCCCAAAAGCAACGCCAAGCGCTGGTTGACTTTGAGGTTGAGCTTTCTCCGGGGCTGTGGGCAGGTCAACGCCAAATCCCAGTGCAAACCGCGGGCTGTTACATTCCAGGTGGACGCTATTCGCACGTAGCTTCTGCCATTATGTCAGTCGCTACTGCTAAGGCAGCTGGTGTAAAGCATGTGGTGGCTTGCTCACCTCCAAAGCCTGATGCAGGTATAAACGATGCAATTTTGTACACCGCAAATTATTGTGGTGCTGATACAATACTTGCTTTAGGCGGAGTCCAAGGCATTGCAGCCATGGCGTTTGGTTTGTTTAGTGGCCAGCCTGCTGACGTATTGGCAGGGCCAGGTAATCGATTTGTAGCTGAAGCAAAGCGCATGTTGTTTGGACGTGTGGGTATTGATATGTTTGCAGGGCCGACAGAAATTGCAGTCATTGCTGACCATACAGCAGATCCAAGAATCGTGGCGAGCGATCTTGTAGGACAGGCAGAGCATGGTCCAGATTCTCCAGTATGGCTCATAAGCCTAGATGAAGACGTGGCTCGTAAAACCATTGACTTGGTGCCAGGCCTTATTGAATCTCTGACAGAACCTTCTCGTTCTGCAGCGCGCTCAGCGTGGGCCGACTATGGCGAAGTGGTTGTGTGTGGCAGTCGTGAAGAAGCGGTGGAAGTGAGTGACAAATATGCAGCAGAGCATCTAGAAATACATTGTCAGGACCTCGACTGGTGGGTAGAAAATCTGAATAACTATGGATCATTGTTTGTGGGTGAAGAAACTACCGTAACTTATGGTGATAAGTGTTCTGGTACTAACCATATTCTACCGACCAAGGGCGCAGCCCGATACACTGGCGGTTTGTCTGTAGGTAAGTTTATTAAAACTGTCACTACCCAGCGCATGACCAAAGAGGCCAATCGCGAAGTAGGTGCAGCAGCAGCTCGTATTTCACGCCTTGAAGGTATGGAAGGGCATGCACGCACCGGTGATGATCGGTTAAGCAAATACTTCCCGACAGAAACATTTGACCTAAGCCATTAAGCTACTAAAGATAAAAGCTGTTAGAAATCAGAAGCATAACAGGTAATATTTATGACCATGAAAGCACTAGTTTATACCGGCACTCAAGAAGTAGAGTACCGCGATGAAAAGAAACCAGTTCCAGGGCCAAACCAGGCCCTGATTGAAGTGGCAGCTACGGCTATTTGTGGCTCTGACATGCACGCTTATCATGGCTTAGACGAGCGCCGTGTGCCGCCGCTTATTCTGGGTCACGAAGTGGCAGGCAAACTCATTACGGGGGCACCACACTTGATCGGGCAGCAGGTGGTTGTTAACCCATTAATGACCTGTGGCAAGTGCAGTCCCTGTTTATCTGGGCGGGCTAACCTGTGCAGTAAGCGGGAAATCATAGGCATGCGTTTAGAGGGTGCCTATGCGCAGTATTTGATCATTGATGAGACTAACTTGCTCATACCACCAGCGCCATTAGAGCCCTGGGTAGCCTGTCTCACTGAACCCACTGCAACGGCCCTGCATGCTGTTGCTTTGGTTGAGCGGGTGGCCTATCGACCGCTCTCTGAGCAAACCTGCTTGGTCATCGGTGGTGGTGCTGTGGGCCTGTTAACGGCGTTAATTTTGGCTGCTAAAGGCTGTCAAAATATAGCCCTGGCAGAAACCAATGGCTTGCGCAGAAAAACCATTGAGCAACAAGCGGTAGCTAAGGTGTTCGATCCCATTAACCAGGCGGTGCCCAATCCCCAAGGCTATGATGTGGTATTTGATTGTGTAGGTGCCGGTGCAACTCGAGCTATGGCCTGCGCACAATTGAAGCCAGGGGGTATTCTTTCTCACGTGGGTTTGCAAAATAGCCAAGAAGGCTTAGACATTCGCCGCATCACCTTACAAGAAATTACCCTTTTAGGTAATTATTGTTACACCCAAGCCGATATGCAAGCGTCGTTAGAAATGCTGGCATCCAAGCGTTTGGGTGACTTGGCATGGGTGCAAGTAAGGCCATTAAGTGAAGGTGCTGAAGCTTTTTCAGATCTGCACCATGGGCGCGCAGCGGCGGCTAAAATTGTGTTACAACCCGATAATCACCTGTGAAAAGAGCCTACAGACGGTGGTATAGTTTTTAACTCAGCTTCAAACGGAAAAAATAAGCTGGCTTAGCTGATCAGCGGCAGACCTAAGATCGGTGTAGTTGTCTTCAAGGGTCATTCTATCTAAGCGCAGAGTGGGACCATGCATGGCGGCTGCACCGTGATATCGGCCTTTCGGATCGAGGACAGGTACTGCAATAGCAACCATACCATCATAGAATTCTTCATTGTCTATGGCAAAGCCTTGCTTTTGCACTTGGGTCAGCTCTTTTAGAAGTGTCTCTACACTGCACACAGTGGTCTGTGTAAGTTGATTTAAATACAGACTTTCTACCATTCTGCGGCGGTTTTTAGGAGTTAAACTTGCAAGGTAGGTTTTGCCACTAGCGGTGCAATAAAAAGGCACATGGGTGCCTACCGGTAAATGAATTTGAAATGCCCAGTTGGCTTGCACACGATCTCTATAAATCATGCCCTTATGCTCAGGGATAACGAAGTTAACTGTTTCTTTAACTTTGCTGCTGAGTTTTTCTAAAATTTGATGCATGGCACTGGTATGCCAGTCACTTGCTAAAAGGCCGTTGGCAATGGTGCGCAAGTTAGCACTGGGTAAGAGCCTTTTTCCACTCACGTCGTAGAGTAAAAAGCCTGCTTCAACCATAGATTTGCAGAGCCGATGTACCGTTTGTTTGGGCCAATTTAGGTGTTGGTTAATTTCTGATGGAGTTAATGGCGCTTGTTGAGTGGCCATCACATCTAAGATATGAAAGAGGCGCAGATTAGTGGCTATACGGTTTGATTCGGCCATTGTGTTATTCCTTTTTACAACTAATTTGATCACTAAATTTTAAATGCCATTAACCTTACATTAATTAGCTAACCCTCATTAATAAAATTTTATATATAGGCAATAAATAAAGTAAATGAATTAGGTTAGTAAATGTCCATCTATTCAATAAAAGCTTGAATTAAGCCAGTGAATATGTTTTTCTGAGCATAGTATACATAAAATGAGTATTTTAGTCTCATTTATTGATAATTATAAGAATTTTGAGGTAGTTGATGCAAAAGCGGTATGACTACATTGTGATTGGTGCTGGATCAGCGGGTTGTGCCGTTGCCAACCGGTTGTCCGAAAATGGCCGCTATACCGTGGCTTTGTTAGAAGCTGGAAATCGTGATTTAAATCCGTGGATTCATGTTCCCGTTGGTTATTTTAAGACCATGGGTAACCCCGCAACGGATTGGTGTTATAAAACCAAAGCATGTGCAGGACTTAATGGGCGCTCCATTCCTTGGCCTCGGGGTAAAGTGCTGGGTGGCAGTAGCTCTATCAATGGACTTTTGTACGTTCGAGGTCAAGCACAAGATTTTGATGATTGGGCCAACCTAGGTAACGAAGGATGGCAATGGGATCAAGTCCTGCCTTACTTTAAGCGGTCTGAGGACTGGCAAGGCAAGACCAGCGATTTACGAGGTGAGGGTGGGCCATTAACGGTGTCTGAAACCCGTGTGAGTCGGCCTGTTATCGACGCTTGGTTAGAAACTGCGCAAAACTGTGGTTATCCAGCCAATGAGGATTACAATGGTGTGGACCAAGAGGGCGTCGGCTTGTACCAACTCACGGCAAAAAAAGGCCGCAGGTGCAGCAGTGCAGTGGCTTACCTTAATCCAGTTCGAGGCCGTGCTAACCTCACTATTATTACCCGTGCCTGTGTTGAAAAACTCATATTAGAGGGTCAGCGCGTCACGGGTGTGCAATTAGCTAATCAGCAACTACATGCCAATAAAGAAGTGATCTTAAGTGCGGGCGCCATTGGCTCACCACAATTGCTTATGGTGTCTGGTATTGGCTCCAGTGAAGAATTAAACCCTCACAAAATTGCCATTGTTAAAGAACTTCCAGGTGTCGGGCAAAACTTGCAGGATCATTTGCAAGCTAGACCCATATTCAAGTGCGCATCAAGCACTATTAATACCGAAATAAGTAGTTGGTTTAAGCAAGGTCTTATCGGCTTAGAATACCTATTGAAACGGACTGGGCCCATGACTATGGCTGCCAGTTTAGGCACTGGTTTTCTGAAAACACATTTGAGCCCTGAGCGCCCTGATATCCAATTCCACATTCAGCCCTTTAGTGCTGATTCACCGGCTGAAGGCCCACATAAATTTGATGCATTTACGGCCTCAGTTTTACAAATGCGGCCCGAAAGTGCGGGGCATTTGAGCTTGGTGTCTGATCGGTTTTCTGACCATCCCGACATCCACCCCAATTATTTGGCGACCAAGTTAGATCAACAGACCATAGTGGCGGGCATTAAAATAGCCCGCGACATTTCCAAGCAAGCACCATTAAACGGCTTGGTAACAGAAGAATATAGCCCAGGATCAAGCGTTGGTGATGACGACGACGATAGTATTCTTAATTGGGCTAGAAGCACGGCAACAACCATTTATCACCCCACAGGCACTTGTAAGATGGGTCAGGATGATATGGCGGTGGTTGATGCTCAACTTAAAGTGCATGGCATTGAAGGTTTGCGAGTTGCAGATGCGTCCATCATGCCCATTATTACTTCAGGCAATACCAACGCTCCAGCGATTATGATTGGTGAAAAAGTGGCCGCTATGATTTTGGAGGAAAGCGTTAATGTTTGATTGGTCAGGTCTGATACAAATTATGTTTGCAGACATCATTTTATCGGGTGATAACGCTTTGGTTATCGGCATGGTAGCTGCAGGTATTGCGCCAGAGAAACGTCGCATGGTACTGGCTGTGGGCATGGGCCTAGCCGCCTTTTTCCGCATTATTTTTGCCGCTGGTGCCAGCTACATTATTGATATACCTGGCATT
>Ga0308007_10001119_pt1 | contig 11916 bp, 10 predicted proteins | sample Neamet71_FD_203152 | JGI IMG/M metagenome (GOLD analysis project Ga0308007, IMG submission 203152) | Marine microbial communities from water near the shore, Antarctic Ocean - #71 | ecosystem: Environmental > Aquatic > Marine > Unclassified | place: Southern Ocean | collected 2014-06-07
TGTTGTGTACGGATTATTAGGATTTATTTGGATTTCTCAAAAATTATCACCAGTGCAAGTGCTTTTGATACCTCAGGGTCTTTTCGGTTTTATGATGATCTGGTTAGTGCTTGGGCTTAGCGGCGCTGTTAGTTTATTTATCGAAGTAAGTATTGCGAACGGAGCTCATTTTGTTGGCTTAATAAGTGGTATAATCCTCGGAGCTTTTAATGGCTTAAGCAGGTCCGGTCATTCCCTGTAGTAGTTTTTTCTTCGCTTGATGATCAATTACCAATATAGACCTAAGGTTTAATATGGACTTGCAGAAAATAATTCAGTCAATTTCACCTGAGGTTTATCAAAAAATAAAGTCTGCTGTAGAGCTCGGGAAATGGCCTAATGGAGTAAAGCTAACAAAAGAGCAACAACAGCATAGTTTGCAGATTTTAATAGCTTACGATGCATCTAACGCCCCTTATGAGCAGCGTGTAGGGTTTCTTCCCCCCAAGAAGAATAAAGCCCCGCCATCAGCTAGCACCGATCAGAAAGATGCCAGAAATCAGATTATAAAGTGGAAGGATTAAGCCTTGTCTAAATTTTCTGGTCATATCAGGAAAATGATTGCGACATTGACTGGCGATCTGGAAAGCGGTTCTGTCAGCTACCAGCTCCCAATTGACAATCAGTTAATTCCTTTAAATGAACAGCTAGGAAAGACGATTAAGCTTTTATTTACTGGGTCAATTAAATGCATTCAATGCTCTCGTCCTACAAGTAAAAGCTTTAGTCAGGGTTACTGTTACCCGTGCTTTATTAGTTTGCCTCAATGTGATATTTGTATTATGAGCCCTGAAAAATGCCACTATAACTCAGGTACTTGTAGAGACCCTAAGTGGGGCTCTGATAATTGTATGGTGGATCACATCGTTTATCTGGCCAACTCCTCGGGTACAAAGGTTGGAATTACAAGAGAAACTCAGCTGCCTATTCGCTGGATTGATCAGGGCGCCATAAAAGCTCTGCCAATTTTTCGTGTGAAAACCCGTCAACAATCTGGTTTTGTTGAGGATGTAATTCGCAAGCATGTATCAGATAGAACTAACTGGCGCACTATGCTTAAGGGGGAAATTCCTCCTGTAGACCTTGTATCCACCAGAGATAATCTTTATGAGTGTTGCAGCGATGACCTTCAAATACTTGAAAATAGATTTGGTTTTGCGGCACTACAGCGAATTGAAAACATTAAACCCCTAGCTATTAGCTACCCTGTTCTAGAATATCCGCTTAAGGTTATTTCTCATAATGCAGATAAGAACCCGCAAGTTGAAGGTACTTTAATGGGGATAAAAGGTCAGTATTTAATATTAGACACTGGCGTTATTAATATCAGAAAGTACACAGCTTACAATGTTGATATTTTCTTATAGGCAGAAATACAAATAATTTTTTCTCCACAAAGTACTGACTGCAAGGTAATGATCAATGGATAAAAACACTCCACCTCCGAGCGCCGTTTACTTAAGTGAATACCAGGCGCCACATTTTTTTATTGAAAAAACAGACCTATGTATTGAGATTACAGAAGATTTAGCCAGAGTTTCTGCGACACTATCAATGAGACGTAACACTAGTATCGGCTCTTTAGGTAAAAGCTTGGAACTTATGGGCGAGGGATTAACACTTCAATCAATCTCAGTAGATGGCAACGTGCTAGCCTCAGATTGTTTTGCTTTAGGTCACGGTAATCTTACTATTTATTCCGTGCCAGATCAGTTTACTGTCAACACAGAAGTACTCATTTATCCTAAGAGCAACACTTCATTAGAAGGCCTCTACAAATCTCGTTCAATTTATTGCACTCAATGTGAGGCTGAAGGGTTTCGTCGCATCACATATTATTTGGACCGCCCAGATGTAATGTCTAAGTTTACAACAACCATTATTGGAAGTAAGTCCACATGCCCTGTATTGCTGTCAAATGGTAACTTAAAAGATAGTGGTGATATGCCGCCTAATTTTGATAGCTCTGGTATAAATTTAAATGAAGACCGTCACTGGGCCACATGGGTGGATCCTTTTCCAAAGCCTTCTTATTTATTTGCAATGGTCGCAGGTGATCTTTCGATTGTAGAGGATGCCTTTGAAACTCGATCCGGTAGGCATGTAGATATACATATCTATGTTGAGCAAAAGGATATTGATAAGTGTGGTCACGCGATGCGATCATTAAAGCATGCTATGGAGTGGGACGAAGAGGTATATGGTAGAGAGTATGATCTAGATCTTTATATGATAGTTGCAGTTGATGATTTTAATATGGGGGCTATGGAGAACAAAGGCTTAAACATCTTTAATACCTCATGCGTTTTGGCTCACCCACAAACAACAACAGACGATGCCTTTAAACGAGTCGAAGCTGTTGTTGCCCATGAATATTTTCATAATTGGTCAGGCAACAGGGTGACATGCAGAGATTGGTTTCAGCTTAGCCTTAAAGAGGGCTTTACGGTTTTCAGGGATGCCGAATTTTCTGCAAGCATGGGCTCATCGACCGTAAAGCGCGTACAAGACGTAAATTTTCTTCGCACTATTCAGTTCGCAGAGGATTCGGGTCCAACGGCGCACCCTGTCCAGCCTTTTTCATATATGGAAATTTCAAATTTCTATACTGTAACTATTTATGAGAAAGGTGCTGAGATTGTCAGAATGATCCATACATTACTGGGTGCTGATTTATTCCGACAAGGATCAGATCTTTATTTCTCTAGGCATGACGGACAAGCTGTAACGATAGATGACTTTGTTTCGACAATGGCCGAAGTCAGTGGTCGTGACTTTAGTCAATTTATGATGTGGTACCAAAAACCAGGAACTCCAGTGCTTTCCGTTAAAGGTGAATATGATTTAAAGACTCAAATTTACAAGTTAAATTTTAAACAAATATGCAAAGACCCAAATATTAAAGGAACCGAATCAAGCTCTACTGGTCCGCACCATATCCCAGTGAAGGTTGCTTTGGTGGGCTCAAAGGGTGCCTTGCCGCTTTCTAGTAAAGGTGAAAAATCTTTACTTCTTGAGCTGACGAAAGAAGATCAAATCTTTTCCTTTAAGGGGATCAAAGAACAACCAGTTCCATCATTACTTCAAGGATTTTCTGCTCCAGTTAAGTTGCTTTACCCCTATACCTTTAACGATTTGGCTGCTCTGATTTCAAGAGATAGTGATGGATTTAATCGCTGGAATGCATCCCAGCGATTATCTACAGATCTTATGGAGCCTATGCAACGTGAGTACCGGAAAAATTGCCATTTAGAGTTAAATCGGTCGCTTTGTGATGCATTTTCAAATGTCATCAATGACCCCGGCGATGATTTGGCAATGCAGGCACTTATTTTAACGCTACCGTCTGAGTCAACAATGGCTGAGCTTTCAGAAGAGATTGATGTTGAGGCAATTCATGCTGTTCGGACTTTTATGCTGCGTGAGTTGGGAAAAAATATGACCAAACAATGGAAAGGCTTGTATTTTGATAATCTAGGTTCAGGCCCCTATGTTCATAACGGTAAGGAAGTGGGTAGGCGGAGCCTGAAAAACCTTGCTTTACGGTATCTTTCTAATGCAAAAACAGATGACTCCCTGCAGTTACTTGAAAAGCAAATTTCCAATTCTGACAACATGACAGATCGACTTTCAGCTTTAGCTACTCTCATTAATGACCCTAGGCCGAGTGCTATAAACACTGCAAATGAGTTATTAGATCAGTTTTATGTTGATTGGAAGCATGAGCCATTAGTATTAAACCAGTGGTTTCAACTGCAAGCGTCGTGTTCATTGCCGGGGACTCTAGAAAGGGTAAAGGCGTTGATTTCGCATTCTGCATTTGATTTTAAGAATCCAAACAAAGTTAGGTCGCTTATTGGTGTGTTTTGCTCAAGTAATCCGACTAATTTTCATTCTGACAGTGGTGTTGGATATCAATTCCTTACAGATCATGTGCTCTCCTTGGATAAGGTTAATCCACAGATTGCCGCAAGGATACTTGCACCTTTGACTCGTTGGCGTAGATTCCCAAAAGCTCGCGGTGAGTGTATGAGGGCTCACCTAGATAAAGTTGTATCATTTAATGGATTGTCTAGAGACACTTATGAAATTGCTTCTAAGAGCCTTTAACGTGGCAGATCACCTTAAAAGAATAGAAACTTTTTAGCACTAGAGATTACGGTTATTGTCTATGAATAAAATATTTGCTACTTGCCCAAAAGGACTTGAAGAGCTTCTAGCTAGTGAGCTGGAGTCGCTAGGTGCTGAAAAAACTCGTTTAACTGTTGCTGGTGTTTTTGCCGATGGCTCCTCCTCTTTTGCCTATAAGGCCTGTCTGTGGTCGCGTATTGCTAATCGGATATTGATGCCTTTAGCTAAATTTGATGTCGAAAATGATGATGATTTGTATCAAGGGGTCAAGGAGATTCCCTGGTATCTTCACACGACTCCCCGTGAGAGTATTGCTGTTGACTTTTCTGGGTCAAATGATGCAATACGTCACACCCAGTTTGGCGCGCAGCGCGTTAAAGATGCTATTGTCGATAGCCTTAAGGAGCACTTTAACGACCGCCCTGATGTAGACTTAAAAACCCCTGATATACGCATAAATGTTCGCTTATCAAAAAATCAAGCTAATGTTAGTTTGGACTTTTCTGGAGAAAGCCTACATAAGAGGGGGTACAGGGCAGCTATGGTTGCCGCCCCGCTAAAAGAAAACCTAGCCGCAGCATTGCTTTTGCGGGCTGGTTGGCTGGACATCTCTTCAAAAGGCGGCGCCCTTATTGATCCAATGTGTGGAAGCGGCACATTGCTTATCGAAGCAGCCCTAATAGCTGCAGATATTGCTCCAAATCTTAACCGAGAAAAATTTGGATTTCATAATTGGTTGCAGCATAAAAGTCACATATGGGAAGAGATCAGACAAGAAGCAGTTGGTAGATGTCAAGCTGGCCTCATGAAAAGTTTGCCAGAAATACGTGGTTATGACAAAGATTATCGAGCGATTAAAGCAGCTCAAGAAAATATCGAAGCTGCGGGACTGGATAAATATGTGCGAGTAATATCCAAGCCTATGTCAGCTTTTAAAGTGCCCACTCACACAAAGATAGAGCACGGTTTAATGATTTGCAATCCTCCATATGGAGAGCGCTGGGGTGATGCAGAGGAACTCAAGCCTCTGTATCGAAGTCTTGGTGATTTAGTGAAAAAAGAATGTCCCGGATGGAAGTTAGCGGTACTGACTAGCAATTCTGATTTAGCTGGAGAATTGCGACTTAGATCAAATAAAAAGTATAAGCTTTTTAATGGAGCTATTCCTAGTCAGTTTCTTTTATACCAACTTCGTAGCATATCTGAAAGGGAAGAAAAGCCTCTTTCTACACCCCATGTCACACACAATGTTGAGATGACAGAAGGTGCAAAAATGCTAACTAATCGTCTAAGAAAGAATTTTAGAAAATTAAATGCATGGCTCAAACAGACAGGTGTTAGCTGCTATAGGCTTTACGATTCAGATATACCGGAATATGCAGTAGCAATCGATGTCTATGAGCATGCTATTCATGTTCAGGAATATGCTCCACCATCAGATATTGAGGCACATCAGGCCGAAAAGCACTTAAGTGAGGTTCGTCAGGCAATAACAGAATATCTACAAGGAAGCATCACACAAGTATTTTTCAAGGAACGTAGGCGCCAGAAAGGCATTAATCAGTACCAGCGACAAGATCATCAGCCGAGCAATAAATCTATATTTAATATAACCGAGGAAAACGCTGTTTTTGAGATTAACTTAACAGCTTACCTAGACACTGGACTGTTTCTTGATCACCGACCAGCTCGCCGATTAATATACAATATGGCCAAGGGCAGCCGATTCCTTAACTTATTCTGCTATACAGGGACCGCTTCTGTTTATGCTGCTATAGGGGGAGCCACATCTAGTTTAAGCGTGGATATGTCGAGCGGCTACATTGATTGGGCGGAGCGAAACTTTATGCTAAATGGAATGAGCTCTAGCAAGCATAAATTACTTAAAGAAGACTGCCTCAGTTGGATTAATCAGGCTATCAGCACAAAACAAGAAGGTGATCAGTTCGACTTGATTTTTCTTGATCCCCCAACATTTTCTAACTCAAAGAAAATGGACGCAGTGTTGGATATACAGCGTGATCACGAAAAGTTAATAGGCAGCGTAATGTCCTTGTTGGCCATTGACGGAACTCTTATATTTTCCAATAATTTTAGAAATTTTTCTATGTCTGAGGGTGTAAAAGACACTTATAGGGTTGAAGATATAACCGATAAAACATTTGACCCAGATTTTCAAAGAAATAAAAAAATTCATAATTGCTGGCTAATAAATCACCATGAATAACATCCTCACATTGTACGTAGGCTCGGACTGCCACCTTTGTGAGCAAGCAAAATTACTCATAATTGAGGTTTTGTATGGTACCAATTTTGAGCTACATGAAATTAACATCACAAGCAGTGAGTTACTTTTCGAAAAATACAAATATAAAATACCTGTCATCGCCTCATCCGAAGGCGTCGAAAAGTCCTGGCCATTTACTTCTTGGCAGATAAGGACCCTGACCGGGCTAAACAGCAAAACATAATTTGCAGCCAAGAGTGACAGGCTGGGCATATAATAATAAGACCGTACTTACACCTTATGTATTTGAATAAGGCGCTTGCCTAAGTTTTCGCCTCGATAAAGAGAGGAGATTGCATCTGGTGCTGCATTGATTCCGTGCAATATGTCTTCACGGTATTTTATTAGGCCGTTATCCACCCATTTGGTCAGAGCCTCTAGCGCTTCTGAGAAGCGTTCCTTGTAGTCAAAAATTAAAAACCCCTGCATGCGAGCTCGATTTACTAAAATCTGCCTTTCGATTCTCGGCCCAGTGGGTAAAGGTTGCCAGCTACTAATCGACGATGTACCACAAATTACGATACGTGCGCCCACATTCAAAAGCTGTATAACTGAGTCGCTGATTTTTCCGCCAGTATTGTCAAAATATACATCAATTCCGTTAGGACAAGCTTTAGAAAGATCCTGTTTAAATTGATGACTTTTGTAGTCAATGGCTTGGTCGTACTGATACAGGCTTTTACACAAACTCACCTTTTCTTGGCCTCCAGTTATTCCAACTGTGTAACATTCTTTTAGCTTGGCAATTTGACCAACACATGATCCAACAGCTCCTGCAGCAGTTGATACAACGACAGTTTCGCCTGAGACTGGTTGGCCAACATCCAATAACCCGAAGTAAGCAGACATACCATTTATGCCAAGAACTCCTAGTGAGGTTGATATAGGTAAATGAAGAGAATTTATTTTTCGATCTATAGTATCTGCCTCGACTAATGCATATTCTTGCCATCCAAACAGGCCCGTAACAAACTCACCTTTTGAGAAGCTGGGGTGAAGTGACTCTACGACTATACCAGTAGCAAAAGATTTCATGACACTGTTTAGTGCGACTGGTTCTGCGTAGTTTCCAATAGCGCTAACCCATCCTTTCATTGCTGGCTCCACTGAAAGGAATATGTTGCGAACAAGAATTTGGCCATTCAAGATGTCAGGGGTTATATTTTCTACAATTTTAAAGTTCTCAGCTTCAGGAATATCTTTAGGTCTTGATGCTAGAACTACTTGTTTGTTTTTGAAGTTAGCCATATTTAAGCAGTCCAGTAATTTTATGTCAGCTGTACGCGCATTTTTTCATTATGGAATACAATAATGTCACCAGAGACAATTTTTTTTCGTTTTCTGGTCTCAATTACACCATTCACGGTTACTAAACCGTTAGCAACGACAATCTTGGCTTCAGCGCCGCTTCCAACCATACCTTCAAATTTCAATATTTTATACAGTTCAACTGGCTCTTTGTTTATTTGGACATCTTTCATTGTTTTAGCTCAATTATAAGTTAAAGAAAAGCTTTGATGTTAGTGTAGTTCCTTTTGCAATCTCTAAAGTTGTTTCAGTGCGATGCTCAGAGACAGTATTCAAGATCCATGGTAGAAATGCAGGCTCATTTTGTATTTTTTTCTTGATAGTCTTTGGAAGGAGGTAGGGAGCATCAGTTTCAAGCATTAGACGATTAAGAGGTATATTTTTTATAATCTCTTGAAGCTCTTGTCCGCGCCGCTCGTCGCAAATCCAACCCGTAATACCAAAATGCAAATCAAGGTCAAGATAATTAAATAAAGAGGCTTTGTTCCCTGTAAAGCAGTGAATGACTGCATTTTTCAGGTTACCCCTGTATTGTTTTAGTATTTCAAGTTGACGATGATGCGCATCCCTTTCGTGTAAAAAAACAGGGAGGTCTAATTCAACTGCTAATTCAAGTTGAGCTTCAAACGCCTTTTCTTGGTCTTTTTGTGACGAAAAATTACGGTTAAAATCGAGGCCAGTCTCACCAATTGCGACTATTTCTTTATTGTGGGCTAACGCTTTTAGTGTGTTTATAGTTTCGCTATTAAACTCTTTTGCATTATGGGGGTGCACGCCGCTTGTTGCATAGAGCATGCTAGGGTGTTCTGGCTTTAGCGCCTGGCAAATCTTAAGAGCCTGGATGCTTTCTTTTTCACTTGTGCCGGTGATAATAAGCTTAACGACATTGGCCTGCTGTGCACGGTTTATGGTTTCAGTTAGCACCTTATTAAAGCTTGAATGTGTAAGGTTGACTCCAATATCAATTAGAGCAGCTTCACACTTAAGAAGCTCAGTCATAGCTTATGTATTGTTTCTTGTTCGCTTATCATTTGTTCATGAACTCCCATTTTTTTAGCATATATTGCTGAGAAAGCTAAAACATTCTGCACGTAGTTGCGAGTTTCATTGAATGGTATAGCTTCAATCCAGGCGTCAAATGGTAGCTTTCCTGCAGTTGCTTTATGCCAACGTTTCGCTCTACTTGGCCCAGCGTTATATGCAGCTATTGCTAGTATACGGCTATTATCGAAACGCTTTAGCATTTCGCCGAAATAGAGGCTACCTAATGCGATATTTGTATCGGGGTTGTAAAGATCATCAGTGATCTTGTATTCGATATTATTTTTGGTCGCTACCTCCTGAGCTGTCGATGGCATAAGTTGCATTAGACCTCTTGCGCCAGCTGGCGAGGAGGCTTCCTCGTGGAAGGCACTTTCTTGGCGAGCCAGAGCAATCAGCCAATGCTTTGGAATTTCACTAAATTTTGCGTACTTCTCAAATTCAGTATTGTAGGTAACTGGAAAGCGTATATTAACATCATCCCAGTATTGAGCCTTTATCATGCTAGTTATAGCACCATTATGCCACTCCCATTTTTTGGCTAAGTGAGCCGCCAGTAACCATTGATTCTTATTGAAATCTCTACTAGTTTTGTTCCATTCCCTGCGCGCTGAAAGAATTTGTTTGTGGTACAGCAGCTCTCTCGTACGGACTACTCCAGAAGACCTCTCTAGCTCAAGTAGTTCGTTTGAATCCGGAGTCGAATCTTTGTGATTAATGCTTTTTTCAATACCGAGCCACTGACTGCTTAAAAATCCATAAAAACTCCGCTCGGGAGACAATTTTCTGTAGATTTCCTGAGATGCCAGAAAGGTGTTACTGTTTAAGCTGGTGCTCTCAGCGAGATTATAGCTCCTCTGGCGCCAATATCTCCAGGCCTGCTTGCTTCTTAGTTGCTCGGGCATATTTCCAATCCAAAACAATGTATTAGCCCAATCTCCAGATTTAATTGATTGTCTTGTGCGCCACTCAAGTAAGGAATTAGCCGCTAACTTTTTATTCTCTAAAAGATACTGATCACTTTTTTCTGGATTATTTTGTGCACGCAAACCCTTTACCAGTGAAGTAATAATTTTTTTCGTTTCTCTGGGATTAAAATTGTGAGTTTTTTTGTAAGTACTAAAGTGTAAAAGTGACTTAGAGGCATCCTTTCTTGCCAGCTTGGTTAATCCATGCGTAAGCGCTTTGTGTATTTGAGCTGGATTTGTATTTAATTCATCGCCAGTAAAAAAATTATGGTTTGTTACATTATTTATGTCTCGATATATGCGGTAAAGCTTCGGTGCTAATTTCAGGTGGTTTTCATCTGAAATAAACTGGATAAGGTATTGAGATAGTTGATATTGGCGATTCAAAATTGACTTAATATAGCGCTGCCAGGCAATATCTTCAGTGATGTAGCCTTTTTTGATTATGATAGCAAATAATTTATCACACTCTTTTGGTTGAGATTTACCGACAGACCATAGTTGGATTGCCTCTTGAATCGCTTCACTTGCATCTTCTTTGTCGCGCTTGATTCTTGCAAACTGATAGTAACAGCGCTGCTTTGTTGAGACTTTTTCTTCGTTATAGTCAGCCAGGTAGTCTTTCAAGTTGCCTCGTTTTCTTAACACTTCTAACCAGTGATATCGCAAATCAACAGATATAGCTGTTGATTTGTGCTCTTTTAAAAATTTTCGTACATCAGCCTTTGGAAGGCTGTAAATTCTTTGAAGTATCTCTAGGGCCTCGAGATAATGTTTGATCGGATAAGTCCCAAGCCTCTCTGATGCAGCTAAATATGTTTTCTTATCTCCAACTTTAAGGGCATTATGCGCAGACTGAAAGTGCTCTCGCTGGAGCGCTAACAAGTCATGTGCTGTTGCTTCTTCTGAGCTCAGTACAATCTGACATTGAAAAGATAACAAAATCACTAATAATGTCTTAGCCAGTGCTAGGTGAGTATGGATTGACCATCGTTTAAAAACGCCTATATTCTTATGTTTTCTCATATACATATGGATACTATTACCTATCATTAACAACAAAAAGATATAAAACATTAATATGGCGCAACTAATTGTAATCCATGATAGCCATAACGCTTAATATAAAAAAGAATTGATTTGAATTTTTGAATACAACGGAATAGGCTTCTATTTGTAAAGAGAGTAATGAAATGACATACCTATTAATTGTATTAGTGTTGCTGGTTATCCTTTCGCCACTTATGTGGTTTAGGCAGTCTCCTCGACAAAAACTTATAATTGATATGCGAAAAAAGGCTTTAAGCTTGGGGTTAGTTGTGAACCTCAGCTCATCCCCTGCTTCAAGAGAAGAGGCTGCTAGGTTAGATTGTGTGGCATATATGCTGCTATGGGTTTCAGGAACTGAACCATCACCAAAACCATACATGGAAAACTGGCTTCTGGTGAGTAATTCGACAAGAGGTGACTCGTCCCTCTGGTCAGAATGGCGCTGGATTAGCAGTAAAGCAAATAGCTGCCTAACAGATATTATTGAAATAACTTTGAGTGGACTTCCTTTTAATGTAAATGCATTAGAAGCAAGAGCTAATGGATTGGTGGTATATTGGAAAGAGGCTGGAGAATTACAAGATGTAATTGTTATTCACAAACTTCTATCTGAACTAAGAAAAAATATACGTTGGACTGATTAAGGTAAATTTATTAGCAAAACAGTAAAATTTTCTTGACCAACCCACTGCCTATGGATGTATATTCCTGTTCGGCTATCACTTACTGTGTAATTCCAGTTAATTTTCTGCATAAATAATATGCAGATCCCTGATAGCTGTCATGCAAACAAAGCTTTTATTGTAAATATTGTGTGGCTTGCCCAAAGAGGCGAGCAATAAGTAGGTTTTTTTATGATTAACTAATGAGCAACATAATCTGATGGGAAAATCACTAGTCATTGTTGAGTCTCCAGCTAAAGCTAAGACTATAAATAAATATTTGGGTTCCGATTTTATTGTTAAGTCAAGCGTCGGACATATTCGAGATTTATCAAAAGGAAATATGTCCCCAGATCCTGCCGCTCGGGCGCGAGCAGCAGCAATAACACGTAGTATGCCAGCTGGAAAGAAAGAGGCCCATAAAGCAAAA
>Ga0308007_10001124_pt1 | contig 11880 bp, 9 predicted proteins | sample Neamet71_FD_203152 | JGI IMG/M metagenome (GOLD analysis project Ga0308007, IMG submission 203152) | Marine microbial communities from water near the shore, Antarctic Ocean - #71 | ecosystem: Environmental > Aquatic > Marine > Unclassified | place: Southern Ocean | collected 2014-06-07
CGTCACTTGGCTGGTCACTTGGTATTCGTTCTGGCACCAATGGCTGGAATTCAGAAACTGCACATACACATCCACACCGTTTTCACGGGGAATATGGCAACGACCACGCAAAGTTTTTGCGCGCTGAAACACATTACCTTTATCAAGATGATTCAACACCAAGGCAAATTCCGCGTCGCTCAGCTCAATCTTATTGTGGGTTTCTAACTGCTTTTTTAAATTGGCGCGCAGCTCATCGCCATTGCGAACCGTCACTCGCTCATAACCCAAATTGGTTAAACGAGTAATAAGGTTTTCTTCTAACTGGGCTTCAGATTGGTATTGGCTTTTATTGGTTTTCTCATTGTTTGGTACACGACCGTGGGCTTCTTCTACTTCGCCTTGGCGTGATTGTTTTTCGATTTCGTGCTCAATGGTGACGTTTTTTTCCGCGCTGTAAATTTCTATAACATCATCATGGATTTGATTACCCTCTTTGAGCGACACATCAAAGCCGTAACCCAAATCGAGCATTTCTAACTCGCCAACGACTCTATAAAGTAATTGAGAGTTATCCTTGGCACTCTCTTTGGCACTCTCTTTAGCAATCAGAGAAAGTCTCAACGGCGCATTATCACTTTCTCTTTGCAATAAGCCTACTAACGCTAGCTCTGGAAAGCGGGAAAAAACCGCTCGTATTCGTTGCAAGCTGTCTTGTGTTAATCCGTATTTCGTTAAGATCAAAGAGTCATCCAGAGCCATAAAGCCTTTCCCTTATATTGTTTTTAGAGCTAGCCGTTACGAGTTAGCATATTCATGATCAAGCGAATCAGCGTTTCTTTTTGATCTGGCTTAGATTCTGCGACTAGCAAAGTTAATGCCGCCAACCCCGTATCATTGATACAAGGGATTCCCTCTGCATCAATCAGCCGATTATTACGATGTAAAAAGTCCACAAATAAATACGCACCACTGCGCTTATTACCGTCGGCAAATGGATGATTTTTCACCACAAAGTACAACAAATGCGCAGCTTTACTTTCTATCGTTGGGTAAGCTGGATCACAAAATACCGTTTGATCAAGGTTTCCCAATAAAGCAGACAAACCTTCTCCACGTGGACGAGCAAATAACTCAGTCGCTTCACCCCGATCCATTAAAAATTTTTTTAACACTAACAAAGCCGCCATTGCCTCGACAGCATCGGGCAAAGTACCACCCGCTTGACCTTCTGGCTCATTCAACAAGCCTTCGTCATAGCGCTGTAACCATAAAAAAGTTTGTGTATACCGGCTAACAATATCGACTAATCCGCTGCCTGCTTGGGCCGTTAGCTCTGGCGATTTAGCGGTTTTCTGAATCAGCGTAATGGTTTGTTGTAACTCTTGTGCATTTTGCTCAAGGCGCTGCTGGTTAATGGTATAACCTTGAACCAAATACTCTTTCAAACGCTGCGTTGCCCATTTTCTAAAACGAACACCTTGAGGTGACTTAACCCGGTAACCAACCGAAATAATGACATCCAAAGAATAAAACACGACAGGCTTATCTGACTTTGCAGTATGCATTTTTTGCATATTAGTCTCTGAATCCAGTTCACCCTCTTTAAATACATTACGTAGGTGTCTAGAAATAACAGATTGATCACGTTCAAATAAATTGACTAAATGCGCCTGACTTAACCAAACGGTATCCTTGTGTCCATCCACCAATACCTCTATTTGTTGCTGATCATTTTCATAAATTTCGATGTTATGATTCATGTATTACTTCCTTGTGATCATTCATTTTTTAATGATGTTTCTTGATGGAAAGCCAAGCACTATCAAAGCAGCCTTTGAATAAGCGAATTAAGCCAAGCTTTTCCAGCTCGTTCGGCTCTTGATTATCGAGTACCTTAAATGCCAATATCAATTTCTCATGTGACCGCTCAAAAGTGACAAAGCTTTCTTTAACTGGCTGATTCATCTTCTGCCACTTTCAGTAAATTCTCACAATATTCTTTAAATTGAAGCTCATAATCTTCAGGATATTACTGAACAAACACTCTGCTCCTCACCATTATATTCAGAGGTGACAAAACGCTCTGCTCCTCCCCCTTTTCTTCAAGGGGGAGGCTGGGAGGGGGTTCTCACTTGTCACGAAAGCTCTTTTGCTAATACTTCCATAACTGTTTCTAATTCTTGCATTACTTGTTGATTGGTAAATCGAATCACTTTCATTCCCAAAGATGCAACATATTGATCACGCTCTTGGTCATAAATCATACCCTCTTGCGTGTAATGACTGTCTCCATCCAACTCAATAACAAGCCGCCTTGCAGGACAATAGAAATCAACAATATAACGGTCGATTCCAAATTGTCGTCTTATTTTCACACCTAATTGACCGCCTCTTAAGCGATACCACAAACGCCTTTCTGGTTCAGTCATATTTGCTCTTAACTGAACACGCAATACCTGTGTACTTTTCCTGTTGTAAATTTTAGCCATTCCCTTGACTCCTTTTCTACACAAACAATTTAACCCCACCCTAACCCTCCCCTAAAACAAGGGGAGGGAATGTTTAGCTCCTCCCCCTTTTCTAGGTTGGGAGGGGGTTTTCTAGTTAGTTTGACCCCACCCTAACCCTCCCCTAAAACAAGGGGAGGGAACGTTTAGCTCCTCCCCCTTTTCTTCAAGGGGGAGGCTGGGAGGGGTTTTTCTAGCTAGTTTGACCCCACCCTAGCCCTCCCCTAAAACAAGGGGAGGGAACGTTTAGCTCCTCCCCCTTTTCTAGGTTGGGAGGGGGTTTTCTAGTTAGTTTGACCCCACCCTAACCCTTCCCTAAAACAAGGGGAGGGAACGTTTAGCTCCTCCCCCTTTTCTTCAAGGGGGAGGCTGGGAGGGGGTCACACAAACATTTTCTGCAATAAGCCTTTTTTAAACACATCAAGCTGATTAATTTGTTGATCCAAAGCATCCAGTTTTTGATCAAAAGACGAAAGACAATCTGCGATTTTTTGTTGTTCTTCAAATTTAGGAAATTCAATTTCTATCTTACCTAAATTCGTTTTTGATATACCAAGTACAGATACACCTTGAGCAATTTTTTGAATACTCTTACGTACACAAGCTGATTGAAATAAATAACACGAAAAACCAGAAGCTAGTTTTATTTTTGGTCTTGCTACATAAGTATGAAGCCCTGCAACTAGCGTTTTATCTTTCACCTCTATTATTTCCAAAGCTTTACCAATGTCCGCATAGTCTTCAGATGCATCAGCAATAACAACATCCCCATTTTGGCAGAATTCTTCATCAGATAATTTATCTATGAACTGCTCATTTTTAATGTAGGGAACACCTTCACCACTCTGCTTAAACAATGAAGAAAAACGTTTATGAATATCACCATAATGAATATTTTGAACCGAACTCATATCTATAGTTAGTTCATCCCTTGAAAGACTATTCGTTTTAACCCATGAATAAACTGAAGTAAATAAACGCTCCTCCCACGCCCCAAACTCTCTCCCATCATCTTGCTTAAACCGAATCTGTTGGCTAAAGATCTGCTGCATCAAGCCACGTTTGTAGGTGTCGATCAGTTCGCGTTTACGGCGCAAAGTGGTAAGTTTATCGTCAACTGTGGTGAGGAAGTCTGCGATTTTTTGTTGTTCCAGCTTCCTAGGAAAACAGACATTTACAGTTAGCACATCATCTTTTGTTATATTCTTCATCGTGCCACTAGTTCCAGTTGCTCTTGAAGAAAAAGTAGACCTTACTTTGATTGTAGAGGTTAAAATACCAACCCATTTAGCTACATGATTAACTTTGGTTTTTGCAGCCCAAAGCCTATCTGGTAAGAACAGATGAGGGTAATCTTTATCTATATATGAGTTCGCGCCTACTAATGCAGGAGTATTCATACGGCTAATAATTATTGATTCTCTAGCAACAGATTCTTTAAGTCGAGAAACTTCATTTAATTCCTGAACAACTTTATTTTCTTTAAAATCAAATCTTCCACTAGTAACGCAACTTGTTTTTAATATTCCTTTTTCATTACCTTTAGCAGGGCGATTATCAGAGTTTACACTTACTCCAGCATCAAGAGAGCTAACTAAATCATTTAATTTCCCTTCACTCCAATCCCCCTCAAACTCTGGAAATCTAAGCTCTGGCGCTAGTCGTTCTGGCCGTTTCATAACGGTGCCTCGATGCCAAGTTCTTCACAAAAGCCTTGAATGCGGTCATCCAGTGCGCCCATGTTGCTGTCGATTTTTTTGATTTCAGCGGTAACGGCGGCAAGGTCGATGGGCGTTTCTTCTTCAAAGGTGTCGACGTAACGGGGAATGTTGAGGTTGTAGTCGTTCTCGGCAATTTCCGCGAGGCTGGCGATGTGGGCGTATTTGTCTATCGCTAGGCGGTTGTCGTAGGCCGCGAGTATGTCGGCAATATGTTCTGCTTTAAGGTTGTTTTGGTTTTTGGCTTTTTCAAAACCTTGGCTGGCGTCGATAAAAAGCACGTTGTCTGGGTTTTCTCGGCATTTTTTAAACACTAAGATGCTCGTCGGAATGCTGGTACCGAAGAAGATGTTGGCAGGCAAACCGATTACAGCGTCTAGCCAGTTGCGTTCTTCAATCAAGTAGCGACGAATGTGACCTTCTGCCGCACCACGAAATAACACGCCATGGGGCAAGACAACCGCTAAGGTGCCGCTGTCGTCGAGCTGATACAACATGTGTTGTACAAAGGCGAAATCGGCTTTGGAGCTGGGGGCGAGTTTGCCATATTGCGCAAAACGGTCGTCGCTTTCGAATATTTTCTTCGCGCTCCACTGAGCGGAAAAAGGCGGATTGGCCACAATGGCGTCAAAGCGCTCGTCTAGGTGTTGTGGGTTTTCTAAGGTGTCGTCTTGTTTGAGGTCAAAGTTACGGTAGTGCAAGCCATGCAATATCATGTTCATGCGGGCAAGGTTAAAGGTGGTTCGGTTCATTTCTTGTCCGTAAAAATGGCCGATGTTTTCTTTGCCTACTTCTTTGGCGACACGCAATAACAGGGAACCTGAACCACAGGTTGGGTCATAGACTCTTTTCAAACGGCTTTTACGATGCGTCACCAGCTTGGCCAATACGGTAGACACGGCTTGCGGCGTGTAAAACTCCCCTGCTTTTTTGCCTGCGCCGGCGGCGAATTGGCCAATTAGGTATTCGTAGGCATCGCCTAACACGTCACTTTCGCTGTCGTTTAAGGCGAAATCAATGCTGTCGAGGTGCCACATGATTTTGGCAATCAAGGCATTACGTGCGTCTGGGTCACGACCCAGCTTGCTGGAATTAAGGTCTAGCTCTTCAAATAGGTGATCAAAGTCGTCTTCACTTTCTGTTCCCATGGTGGAACGTTCGATATTGCTGAGGACTTCTTGCAGATCACCCAAGATAAAGGTGTCGATAACAATGTCGGTCTCTTCTTGTCCTTTCTGCGCTTCGTCTTTATGCGCACCGCGTTGGGCGAGGTTGCTGAAGAGTTCGGACGGTTTCAAAAAGTAACCGAGCTTTTCTAAGGCTTCTTCTTGCAGCGCTTCCAACGTATCTTGAACGTCTGCATCGTTTTCATCCAACGTATGGAAATCAAGACTGGTGTCTTCTTCTTTTAGGATGGTATTGGCGAAATCACACAGACGTTCAGATAAGTATTTGTAGAAGATAAAACCCAAACAATAATCACGGAATTCATCGGCGTTCATCTTGCCACGCAGTTCGTTGGCGATGTTCCAGAGTTTTTGTTCGAGTTTCTTTTTTTGGTCGTCTGTCATTGCAAGCCATTCCTAAAAATGTTTTTAAACTTTTTCTACACTATGTGCTTAAACGCGTTGCTAAAAATAAAGCTAATTCATTGTTTTATTGAGTAATATCAACATTAGGTGCATCAAAATCAAGCGGTTCATCCGTATAGACACAGACATTCCACTCTGCGGCTAGGCCATCGTCTGCGGCGCAGTATTTTTCAAAAAAACTTTTAATTTCTTGACGCTGACAATGTGCTTCAAAACTGGGCATGTCTGCCCAAATTTCATTAAAGACGATAGAAAAGCTTTTACCTTCAGCAAACGGGCTTTCAACATGACGAGTCACTGTGTACTGCAAACAGCCGTCTTCACGTTGTGTATTCGGTTCTAAGCCTTGTAGAACCGCAAACAATTCCTGTTCTTTACCTGCTTTGGGTTGAAACTGGGCGATGCAATATACTTTTTTTGACATGGTTATCATCCTTTATGTTGTACTGTTTTTTTGTTCTAAAGAAAAAAGGCAAATGAACCATTTGCCTTTTTATTCATAATTACTGAGTCATTTATCCAGTTAGCTTAAGTGGAACGCCAATTGAGTAAATCATTAACTGAGTAAATCATTGCCGTCTTGTTGTGAACGAGCAACCTTTCCCTCGCCTTTTTTCACTTCAAGCTGGTCAATTTTTTGGAATCCTCGAGGTAATTTCAAACCTCGACGACCTCGCTCTCCTTTGAATTCTACTAAGTCTTTTTGCGTAAAGGCGGTAAAGCGTTTGCCCGAATGCACGTGCAGTAAATCATTTGGCAGCACACTTGCTAAAGCCACAACGTATTCTTCGTGAGTGGCCGCACGAGAGGCTTGAATACTCATCATCTTATTGCCTTTACCTTTCGACATTTGCGGTAAAGAGTTAGCTTGAAAAGCCAGTAAGCGCCCTTCATTCGATGCCACTATCACACTGGAATGCTCAGGGTCAGCAACCGCGATAGGGGTTAACACGTTAGCACTGGTTGGTAGTGTTAACGTGGCTTTACCTGCTTTATTTTTAGCATGAAGTTCGCCTAATTTAGCAATGAAACCATAACCTGCATCACTGGCAATCAAGTAGTAGGAATCATCCTTATCCAGCATTGCGGCCACAATATAGACATCTTTCTCCATGGAGATTCGCCCAGTAATGGGTTCACCCTGCCCACGTGCAGACGCTAATGTGTGCGCTTTGAGAGAATAACTGCGCCCATTAGAGGCTAATAAAACTAATGTTTGATTACTACGCCCTTTGGTTGCAATAGAGAATTCATCACCCGATTTATAGCTTAACCCTTGTACGTCAATATCATGGCCTTTAGCACCACGAATCCAACCTTGTTTAGAGATCACAACGGTAATAGGGTCATTAGAGAGCAAATCTTCTTCACTGAACGCTTGAGACTCTTTACGCTCGACAATGGGAGTACGTCTATCATCACCATGAGTCTCAATCGCTTCTTGAATTTCTTCGGTGATCAACTTTTTCAGTTTACGATCAGAACTCAACAATGCTTCTAATTGTTTGCGTTCTTTTTCTAACTCTCCTTGTTCGCCTTTAATGCGCATCTCTTCTAATTTAGCAAGATGACGTAATTTCAGCTCTAAGATGGATTCTGCCTGAATGTCTGTTAAACCAAACCGAGCGATGAGCTCTGCTTTTGGTTTTTCTTCATGGCGGATAATGGCAATGACTTCATCAATATTTAAAAAGGCAATCAACAATCCTTCTAAAATATGTAGACGATTAAGGACTTTGTCTAAGCGAAATTGCAGACGTTTACGCACCACATCAATACGAAAACGTAACCATTCTACTAAGAATGTATGTAGACCTTTTACCTGTGGTAAACCATTAAGGCCAATCACATTCATGTTGACACGATAAGAGCGCTCTAAATCGGTTGTCGCAAATAAATGAGTCATAACCGCGTCGACATCAACACGATTTGATTTAAGCACAATAACTAAGCGAGTCGGATTTTCATGATCAGATTCATCACGTAAATCCACCACCAAAGGCAGTTTTTTGGCCTGCATCTGCGCCGCAATTTGTTCTAGTATTTTTGAGCCTGATGCTTGGTGAGGAAGCTCTTTAACAACAATCTCACCCTCTTCCATCTCGTATTTAGCTCGGGCTTTAATTTGCCCTTTACCGACCTCATACAGTTTTTTAATGTCGGCTCTTGAGGTGGTTATCTCGCCACCTGTTGGGTAATCCGGCCCTTGAACAAACTCCATCAAATCCTCTAATGTGGCTTTAGGGTTGTTCAGTAAATGAATACTAGCATTACCTACTTCACGTAAATTATGGGGCGGAACATCTGTGGCCATACCAACAGCAATGCCTGTTGTGCCATTTAACAGAAGGTTAGGTAATCGAGCGGGCAAAACAGCGGGTTCATTTAATGTGCCATCAAAATTAGGCAGCCATTCCACTGTACCTTGAGCAACTTCGCGTAATAAAACATCGGCATAGCGAGACAAACGAGATTCTGTATAACGCATGGCCGCAAAAGACTTAGGGTCATCGGGTGCGCCCCAGTTTCCTTGACCATCTACTAACGGATAACGATAAGAAAAAGGTTGTGCCATTAACACCATGGCTTCATAACAGGCGCTATCACCGTGAGGGTGGAATTTACCTAATACATCACCCACAGTACGCGCCGATTTTTTATATTTAGCGGTCGCTTTTAAGCCAAGTTCGCTCATTGCATACACAATACGACGCTGTACTGGTTTTAAGCCATCACCAATATGAGGTAGCGCACGATCAAGAATGACGTACATGGAATAATTTAAATAGGCTTTTTCTGTATAGTCCTTTAACGGAAGAGTTTCGTTTTGTTCGAAATTTGCCAGATCGCTCAAGAAAGCATTCCTTCTACAATTATGTTTATCACGCTATATCACTAAAAACATACACATCAAAAATGCATATGTCTAAAAACGTATTTATTTAAGTCTAAAAATGTTTCTTACTATAAAGAATATACCCTAAGGCTCGCAACTATCCGCTCTTAGAATTCTGTAACTTTTATTTCATACAATCATAAAGTAGTCTCTAAAAGGTAGCCTCTAGATTGCAGCCATTATCGTAATACTAATGCCGTCAGGATATGATCTTCCCATTTATCAGCAATTTTCAAATATTTTTTCGCAATGCCTTCTTTTGCAAATTTTAATCTATTCAACACAGCTTCGCTGGCTTTATTTCTTGGCATATAGTTGGCCATTATTCGATCTACATTTTGTTCTTTATGCATATAATCAATACCGCATTTGAGCGCCTCTGTCATTAAACCTTTACCCTGCTCAGATTCCGCTAGGCTATAACCTAGGTAACACGCTTGGAAAGGCCCTCTGACTATATTCGAGAAACTGCTGTACCCTAAAATTTTTGTCTGTCTTGGATCTAAGAAAAAGAAAACAACACTTTGTGCAGATAAAAAGTCTTTGCGTATTTCTTTAATCCGCTGTCGGCACGCTTCTAATTCGTAATAACTGTCTGGACGTTTTGGTTCCCATGGTGATAAAAATGTTTTCTCATTATTTACATACTCGTAAACGAGATCAGCTTGAGTTTCATCCAATACCCTTAAAACGCCACGCTCTGTGCGTATTAAGGGAAATTTTGGTTTCAGCGTATTGTCTTTTTTGGCGATAAAAGAAAAGTCTTTCTTTACTTCAACTATCCGTATTTTATATTCACTAAACCAAACGCCTTCTCCCATTTTCTGAGCACGTATATAGGTTGGGTGTTGTAACCAAGATTCAATACTTTCTATATCTCGCCAGTAGGAAATATGAGTATCGATTTCGCCATAGCTTTTCTCAACACCTATAAAGCCTTTTTGGTGTACGGCTATGTCATCCAATTTATCTATCATTATTTCGAAGGCAACATGTACCATATCAACCCGACAAGTCAGGATTAACGCAAAATAAGGAGGTTTTGGAGTATCAGCCAATAGATTCATAGTTCCCAGAACTCACAAATAAACTCTCTAAAAAAAACACTGTCATCTTGACCTAATAAACTCTGACGGCCACTTTTTGCTATATCTTTACCTAGGGCTGGTTCTAATATGTGAGACAGCGCCTCAATATATTTAGCTGACATTTCGGGATGACCTTGAGTAGTGAGTATTTGGTTTTTATATTTTGTAACAAAATAAGGAGTAAATTCACTTCCCGCCAAAATATCAAAACCAGTGGGTAGTTTATCAACCTGATCTTGGTGGAAAGATAAAAGATGTAGGCTTTGGCCAGCTTGAACCATCGGCGGTTGATTAGAGCTTTCATACCATTCATTAGAATAATGACCAATTCCCCAACCTTTTTTAGATTTTGAGACACTTCCTCCTAATGCATAAGCAATCGCTTGATGACCAAAGCAGACTCCAACTAATTTTTTATCCGTTGCAGAAATTTCTCGTATAAATGAGAACAATGGATCTAACCAATGATGTTCTTCATAGACTGCTTTTTTACTACCAGAAACAATAAAACCGTCATAATCATTAATGTTAGGAAAGGTTATTTTAGGAGGAGTAACGCTTTCATCATCAGACACTTCCACACAAATGGGAAAAATATCTAATTGATCGTCTGGTTTTACTAAAGCTACAAACATATTTTGATAGCGACCAAATTCCTCTTGCAACCCTAGTGTTGGTACATCACAAAGCAGCAACGCTATTTTCATTTTGAAACCTTGGTTTATATCTTCAACAACAATTAATGAAACATGACATCTTTGTAATCAAAGTGGATACCTATAATAATAAAAAGGGAACCTCGCTGATTCCCTTTCTTTAGTTGTCAATACTGTATATCGTGCAGGCGAAAAAACAACCTAGGCCTAGTTTGTATTAAGAAACTCACCATGTGCTTGTTTATCCGCATGGTATGAAGAACGCACCAATGGCCCACAAGCTGCATGTTTAAACCCTAGCTCTTTTGCCACTGTCTCATAACGAGCAAACTCTTCAGGCGGTACAAATCGTGCCATAGGAAAATGGTGTTTAGACGGTTGTAAGTACTGACCAATAGTTAACATATCAACATTGTGAGTACGAAGATCTTTCATCACTTGCACTATTTCTTCAAACTCTTCTCCCATGCCTACCATCAAACCTGATTTAGTCGAAACATCTGGGCAACGATCTTTAAATTTCTTTAACAAATCCAAAGACCATTGGTAATCAGAACCCGGACGAACTTGTTTGTATAAACGAGGAATAGATTCTAGGTTATGGTTAAATACATCTGGTGGAGCAAGCTCTAAAATATCCAACGCCTTTTCCATACGGCCACGAAAATCAGGCACAAGCGTTTCTATTTCAATAGTTGGGCTTTCTCTACGTGTTTCATTAATACATTCAACAAAATGCTGCGCACCACCGTCTTTTAAATCATCACGGTCGACAGAAGTAATCACAACGTACTTAAGTTTCATATCACGAATAGCGGCTGCTAATTCTTTCGGTTCATCTTCTTTTAACGGATTTGGACGACCATGAGCTACATCACAAAATGGGCAACGACGAGTGCATATTTCACCCATAATCATAAAAGTCGCTGTACCATTACTAAAACATTCACCTAAGTTTGGGCAATTAGCTTCTTCACATACTGACGCTAAATTGTGCTCTCTTAGCGTTTTTTTAATACGTGCAATTTCAGGTGAGGCAGGAATTCTCACTCTTAACCAATCAGGCTTACGAGGAATTTCTTCTGTCGGAATTATTTTTATAGGAATCCGAGCCATTTTTTCTGCGCCTCTTAGCTTTTCGCCTTGGACAACGCGTTTTACTTGTGCAGTCATTTTAATTCCACCCTTGTTGGATAATCGGAGCAGGACGTCCGAGTAGTTCTGCTAATTGGTTTACTAACTGAACAGCAACGTGTGAGAAAGATACTTCTTTATTGAGGCGCGCCATGTCTACCATCTGCAACCCCTGATAGCCACACGGATTAATGCGATCAAAAGGGGAAAGATCCATATCAACATTTAAAGCAAGCCCATGAAATGAGCAACCACGCCTGACTCGTAATCCTAAGGAAGCAATTTTTTTCTCATCAACATACACTCC
>Ga0308007_10001126_pt1 | contig 11868 bp, 9 predicted proteins | sample Neamet71_FD_203152 | JGI IMG/M metagenome (GOLD analysis project Ga0308007, IMG submission 203152) | Marine microbial communities from water near the shore, Antarctic Ocean - #71 | ecosystem: Environmental > Aquatic > Marine > Unclassified | place: Southern Ocean | collected 2014-06-07
TGGTGTGGTTTATTCGCTCGACTTAGGCGCGTTATTAGCGGGAACCAAATACCGAGGCGATTTTGAAAAGCGTTTAAAAAATCTATTGAGTGAGCTCAAAAAACAACCCAATGCCATTTTGTTTATCGATGAAATTCATACCATTATCGGTGCAGGTGCGGCATCAGGTGGTGTAATGGATGCGTCAAACTTATTAAAACCGGTACTGAGTTCTGGTGGTTTACGTTGTATGGGTTCGACCACGTTTCAAGAGTTTAGAGGCGTATTCGAAAAAGATCATGCTTTAGCACGGCGCTTTCAAAAAATTGATGTGAATGAACCGAGTGTTGACGATACTTTTCAGATATTGAAAGGCATAGTGCCAGCGTTTGAAAAACATCATGACGTAGAATATGAATCATCGGCTTTATTGGCGGCCGCTGAACTGGCTTCTCGTTATATCACTGATCGACATATGCCAGATAAAGCGATCGATGTTATTGATGAAGCTGGTGCCTTTCAAAGATTACAAACCGAAGATAATCGTAAAGAGATCATTACGGTTGAAGAGATCGAAGACATTGTATCAAAAATAGCGCGTGTTCCCGTTAGATCTGTTAATTCTGATGATAGAAAAGTACTGGAAAACCTAGAGCGCAATTTAAAAATGGTGGTGTTTGGACAAGATAAAGCCATTAGCGCGTTAGCGGATGCGATTAAGCTTTCTCGAGCTGGGCTAAAAGCAGAACAAAAACCCATTGGTTCATTTTTAATGGCAGGCCCTACGGGTGTGGGTAAAACCGAAGTAACCAGACAACTTGCTAAACAGCTTGGTGTTGAATTAGTTCGTTTTGATATGTCTGAATATATGGAGCGCCATGCTGTTTCTCGCTTAATTGGTGCGCCACCAGGTTATGTAGGGTTTGATCAAGGTGGGTTATTAACCGAAGCCGTCACTAAACAACCACATAGTGTGGTGTTGCTAGATGAAATTGAAAAAGCGCATCCAGAAGTGTTTAATTTGCTGTTACAAGTGATGGATCACGGTACGTTGACAGATAATAATGGCCGTAAAGCAGACTTTAGAAATGTGATTCTTGTAATGACGTCTAATGCTGGTGCAGACATTCTTACTAAACGAACCATTGGGTTTTCTAATCAAGATAACTCAACAGACGGTATGGAAATCATCAATAAAACCTTTACTCCTGAATTCAGAAACAGACTCGATGCAGTTATTCAATTCGATCAATTAGATGAAAAAGTCATCTTCAATGTTGTCGATAAATTCCTCGTTGAACTTCAGGCTCAGCTTGATCCTAAAGGCGTCCTTATCAACGTGTCGGATGAAGCGCGAGGTTGGTTAGCCAGTAAGGGTTATGATCGTCAAATGGGTGCAAGACCTATGGCGCGTGTTATTCAAGAACATTTGAAAAAAACACTGGCGGATATGATTCTCTTTGGTGACTTAAATGAAGGTGGTAATGTCTTAGTTAAATTAGATGAAGAGCATGATGTTCTAGCTTTTGAAATAGAAAAAGAAACCGTTGTTTAGCGGTTTCTTTTTTTCACTAGTACTAAATCAAAATAGTATTTAATGGTTAAGAGGAAGTATGAATAAGTTTTACTTATTTACACTTTCTCTTTTTTTTGCTTACCACTGTCAATAAAGTTGAGATATTCCAGTTTAACTTCTGGTAATGGATAAACCTCAGACATTGGCATTGGAATACCTCTTTCATTAACCAGCTCTGCGTGTTCTCGACCTAATTTCCTAGGTTCAGCGACACCACAAGAATGAGCAATCATTCCCACCTCTTTTTTCATATTCTTTACAAAATAGGCCACTCGCTGAGCTTTATTAGTGGGAATAAGACCTTTCTGTAGCTTAGGGTTGTGTGTGGTGATGCCTGTGGGGCAGGTGTTTTTGTTGCACTGCAATGCTTGAATACAGCCTAGTGCGAACATAAAACCACGAGCCGAGACAATAAAGTCTGCACCCATGCACAAGGCTGTGGCAACATCAGAAGGGTTTACCATTTTACCGGAGCATATTACTTTTACTCGATTTCTAAGGTTATGGCGAATTAAAATATCGATTACACGTGGCAGGCTTCGTTTTAAAGGCGTCCCTACATAATCCATTAAACTTTGTGGCGCTGCACCAGTACCGCCATCCGCACCGTCGATAGTAATAAAATCGGGCGCTGACTCAATACCACGCTCATGAATTTTTTGGCATAACTCTTTAATCCATGCTGATGTGCCAATAACAGCCTTAAAACCAACAGGCTTTCCTGTCACACGACGCACGCGTTCTATCATGTTGAGTAAATCATCAATATTACGAATATCTGGGTGACCGTTAGGGCTAATCGAATCTTCGTTGGCAGGAATGCCACGAATTAACGCTATTTCTTCAGAGACTTTCTCTCCCGGTAAAATACCGCCTTTACCGGGTTTGGCGCCTTGGCTCATTTTAATTTCAAACATTTTAACCTGTTCATGAGCTGCAACTTCTTTTAGCTTCTTATCCGATAATTTTCCGTGTTCATCTCGGACACCATATTTAGCGGTTCCTATTTGAAAAATAATGTCGCAACCCCCTTCAAGGTGATAAGAGGATAAACCTCCTTCACCCGTATTCATCCATACTCCAGCCTCTTTTGCGCCTGCTGATAAAGCGCGTACAGCGGGGACAGAAAGAGCACCAAAACTCATACCAGAAATGTTATAAATTGAATTAGTGATGAAAGGTTTTTCAGCGTATGAACCAATAGTGACATAAGATGGTTCTTCGGCATCTTCCTCTAATGTTGGAAAAGGGCAATTCAAAAAGAGTAAATCACCGGGCTTATCAAGTGATCGAGTCGAACCAAAAGCAATAGTAGAATCAACATTTTTTGCGGCTCGGTAAACCCATGCCCGTTGCGCACGGTTAAAAGGCAACTCTTCTCTATCTTGAGCAAAAAAGTATTGGCGAAAAAACTCGCCAAGATGCTCAAATTTATAACGTAATCGACCAATGACGGGGTAATTACGTCTGATTGTCTGCTTTGTCTGGTTGATATCGACAATATACATATAAATCACAGAAACAATTAAGATAGCTAAAGCACTGGCAAAAATAAGCGATAGAATTTCAAGGAAGTAAAGGGCAAATTCAGCTATTGCCATTTTCATAAGATGACTCCTTATTCATTAAAAAGTTTGTATAAAAAAGTAGGTATAAAAAAAGTGATAAACATGATGTTGAACAATAGCTTATTTACTTTAGTGTGAGGCAGTTGTATCACACTTATCTCCAGATAATGAAGGTTAAATGCGATAACGACAGCGATGTTGGAATATCAACGATGATGACAATCATCACATCAAGAATGTAAACACACTCTTTGCTTAAATAACGACACATTGTCATGTGGAAGTTGATATCAAAATCGATTGGTAATACATACATTGATAAATCACTGTGAAACTTGTTTATTGGAGTATGAAGTTTAAAATAAGAACGTATGAGTTGAACTTATGTATCAAAAATATTCTAAATAGAAGACTCATATATCCTTTATTCTCATTATTTGAGATAGTGTTTTTTCATTATGAAAATCAGATAATACAAGAACATGGCCTGTATTGTCGCTTTCTACTTTTTTCATCTGGCTTATTTGGCGGCTTAACGTGTTTGATATTTCTCTAGCAATTGTCCCTATTTTTTTACTGTTGTTGTTCGGTGCATTGTTGCAATCGAAGCGTTTTCCAGCAGAAGGTTTTTGGCCTGGTGTGGACAAGCTCGTTTACTGGATTTTGTTCCCGTCGATGCTGTTCTACAACATATCGAGAACGGATCTTAGTAGCCCTGTTTTACCCAGTTATGTCTTGATACTTGGATTCTCTCTTCTTGCCGTTTCTCTATTAGCCTTGTTTGTTAGTATGATTAATCGAGTGGATAGACCAACAGGCACATCCATATTGCAAGCCAGCATACGCTTTAACTCTTTTATTGCATTAGCACTGGCAAATGCCATATATGGCGAAGAAGGGCTAATATTAGCGACGCTTGGTACCGCCATATTAATTCCCAGTGTCAATGTGATTCTTGTTATTACCATGGTGAGCCTGCACGGCAATAACAAAGCGGGCAGTAAATCCTTATCCAGTTTATTGATCAAAGAATTATTCAAGAATCCACTGATTTTATCTATTGCGGCTGGAGTGGTCGTAAATATAGCCGATCTTGGCGAAATCGTATTTTTGCTGACTGATATTACCGGCATTCTAGCCCGCGCCACGTTACCACTAGTACTGCTAGCCGTCGGCGCCAGCTTACGCTTGAGCGCATTAAAGTCATTTCCTAGATTATTGGTTTGGTCGACATTAGTAAGACTCATTGGCTTCCCATTGTGTATAGGGTTGGCCAGTACTTTCCTTGGTTTAGGCCCACTGGAAGCGTGTGTTGCCATCCTTTTTGGTGCTGTCCCTACTGCGACATCTGGCTATGCACTTGCTAAACAACTTGGTGGTAATGCTCCTATCTTATCGGTGTTTATCAGTGTGCAAACTGGCTTAACGCTACTTACCTTGCCTATTACGGTTTGGTTTAGCCAAATCTGGTTTGGGTACAATTCACTTTTACATTAAGAACTCTTACGTTAAATACAATAAACCCCTTGATTTAGCGCTCGATCCTGTTGTTATAGCCACTGTTTAGTATTTCTCAATGTTGATCAATGCGGATGGCCAAGAAAATACCCTGCACACGAGGAGATAACGCCATGATTATATTAGGAAGAAGTGTCACCAGTGCCGTGTCTTTACTTGTTATAGGTAACTTACTGGCTACTTTTGGCGATGTGTCTATAAAATCAGCAGGTCATGATATTCCGATTTTTCAGTTTATTTTTATACGAGTGATTTGCACTGTTTTATTACTGTTGCCGTTTTATAGGATGGTTGCTTGGTCAAATGTATTTGTGGGTAGTCGAGTACATTTTATCCGTGGGAATATCTGGGTGCTAGCCACTGTGCTATTAGTGCTATCACTACAGCTATTGCCACTGTCAACGGCAAACGCTATTTTTTATACTGTGCCTATTTTGATTATAGTGCTATCCACTGTATTTTTTAGAGAATCACTCACTCCTATGATTGTTCTGGTGGTAATCAGTGGCTTTCTGGGGATTTTAATTATTCTTAGACCTACCGAAATTAGTTGGGGAGCGTTATACGCCCTCGCTTTCTCTTTTTTACTTGCTATCAGCAGCGTGCTAATTCGTAAATTGCCAAAAGGTCAATCGCTCGTTCATGGCTTATGGATGACCTGTGTCTTTGCCTTACCTCTTAGCTTTGCCTTGTATCTGTGGGAAGGCGAGCCATTTAACGTCGCCATGCTTGGATACGTTATCAGCTCTTCTATTTGTTCCATTGGTTATGCCGTTGCTAGTATGGCGGCTTATCGTTATATAGCCGCTAACCGTATCACCAGTGCTGAATATACGGGATTGATTTTTGCGGTGTTAGCGGGGTGGTTACTGTTCGATGAAGAACCCGATATCTGGTTTGCGCTGGGTGCCGTTTTTATCATTGTGCCTGTTTATTTACTTGGGAGAACCAAGAGAAAAATAAAATAAGGTAGAAAAAATAAAAAGATATAAGATACGTCATTCAAAGATCAAAATTGACTTTTTAGAGACTTTCTTAAAGAGAGATACATGATTGATAATATACTGAATATTCCTACGTTAGCGTTGGTAATGAGTATCCTAGCGACCATGAGTATTCATGTTGCTAGCTTCATGAAAAACCTTTCGTTTAAAATGAAAACGAAACTGCATTATTCAGATTTATACAAAGCAACACAGTCAAAAAATTTTTTGTTAACCGCCAACGAAAAAATCATATTTACTCGATACCTTTGGTCTCGAATCTATCAGCAAGCGCCAAACGAAGACTATGTAAAGCTTGGTGACAAGGTGCTGTTTTTAAAGAAGTTGTACTCTGTCTTTTTTACTTTATCGATCGCCTCGTGCCTTTTTCTATTTTCTTTTGATTAGACGAAAACGCTTTAATCGTTCCTTATCAACAAGTTTCTTTTCCGTTACTTCTCTAAGGTGTTGGATGGAACACGCTACAAGTTCATATAGTGATTTGAGTTAGTCAATGTCCAACATGGGTAAATTATTCACTATTGTCATGGTTTCTAAACTGACTGTGATAACCCGTTGTAGAAGTTCTAACGGATATTTGGGGTTGTTCATAGTTTCTATTGCCCAATCAGAATAGAGCCAAACGCTGCTGTATAATTCTTTGTAGGTGGCTTCGTGTCTTAGGTAGGTAACAACCAGTTCTTCAAAGTAAGTCCCTTTTTCGCGCTCTGTTTGAGAGGTAACTCGATATTCTTCAAGTAGTAGTTGTAACGGTGTCATTAAAACTGTCCTTATTTACCAAAGCGTTGAAAATATATATAGATAGGTTGTCAGATATAAAGTAAACGTCCGTATCATAATATAAATGTCGGCATAAGGCGTGAAGATACCTAATTTAAACGTATAAACATAAAAGCAATTATAAGGTGATGATTCGTTAACCAGTGTTTTACCTGTTATTTCTTACTAATCTTCCTCGTTTTTTCCGACAGCGATAGCTAATTAGCAGAGTTAGAGATCAAATTCCTTATCCATACTTGTGCCGGATGTGTTTTGTTACGGCGATGCCATATTAAATGAAAATCAACTTCTTCGAGGGTAACAGGTGGTGGAAAGAAGATTAACTTATCTTGATTTGAAGAGGCCAACGCAACACCTTTTAAAATAGTGGATATGTAATATGTTTCAGCCACTATGTTTGCTGCCACTTAAATCTGTTAGACAGCCAGTCGACCGATTTACTCAGTCTGTTTAATTTTGTCACTGACAGAGGCTTTACCGGCCATGAGCATTTAGACGCAGTCGATCTTATTCACATGAACGGCCGCGTTTATGATGCAAGCATTGCACGTTTTATCAGTGCCGATCCTTTTATCCAATCGCCAGATTATTTACAAAGTTACAACCGCTACAGTTATGTATTAAATAACCCGTTAGGTTATGTGGACCCTAGTGGTTATTTTTCTTTGAGTCAGGAATTGAGAAACGCTAGGGACAATATTGAAAATGTTGTAGAAAATGTTGGTGGTATGGTAATCAATGCCGTTGAAAGTGTTGGTAATGTGGTAGTTAATGTTGTTGAAGAGGTTGGAGATTTTGCAGAGGATAATGCTGAACTTATAGGGAGGTTTTGTGCAGTATATTTAGATAGTATTGGTTGTGGCGGGTATTGTTCGGCTACTTTTCTGCCTATTCAGCTGATAGGAACGGAGGGGATTTTCAGGATATACTTATTGCCGCACTAACTAGTTATGGAAATTACTAGTTAAGTACTTTTTACAATAACAATTTGCCTACTTACAATAATATCGGCTTGAGGACATTAGGCGGAGGTGTTTTAGGTGGCTTTGGTGCAGTCGCTAATGGGGATCCCTTTGGCAGCGTTTTTTTAAGCGGTACTACACAACAGTCCCTTATAGGAACATTACAACTTTTTGAATACGATATTAGAGAATTCACTGGGATAGATAATGGATTAACAGATATCCTAGATCGCACTGTGTGGGGGTAAAAAAAGCCTCAATATAAAAGGAATGTTGACTGAAAATATGTCGGCGTTTCATGATACGTTGGCTGGCAGTTTCACTATGGGCGCATTTATGAACCCAGCGACTATCATTCCTGCTATGCAAATGACGTATACCGTTTACCGTAAAAACCGCGAAAGTCAGGATTATTTAAATTCGTTGTAATGGTTTTTGACTTAACGTTTTAATAGATAGGGATGATGTTTCATGGTGTTTTCTTTAAAACAAGGATTCAGTACGTTACTGCTGTTTAGTTTGCTATCTGGTTGTGCCGTGGTGCCTAAGTTCTCTGATAAAGAGGTACCGGTAAATTGTCAGGTGTTCACTAAGAGTGTTGAGTTAGACTTTATTAGTGGGGATGGTGATTTAGGCTCTGTTCACTGTGAAGGCAATGCTTGTGGCGCCGTATTGCTATTAGCGGCGGGTGTTTTTGTCGCTTCTGCTGTTGTTTCTAGCTCTATTTATGTGGTTGGCAATACAGCACATTGGTTAGAAAAGACAGGGCGTTGTGATGATGAAGAGCTGGTTAGCAGTGAAGTGACTGAATTTTCAGATACGGTCACTGCTATTGGTGGTGAGAAAGTGGAATCAGAACAGGACCTTAATGAAATCATTAAGCAGCAAGAAAGTGATATAGAATCTGTTAACGCGCTATAGATTGTAAATAACTCTCTAACTCTGCCATGCCTGTTGGTAAATCGACCTTTATACCTAATTCTCTCATAGTGCAGCCTAACGCGTGTAAGGCTCTAAATAAGTTATGTTCACGACACTGTTCTCCCATTTGTCCAATGCGGACAATGGGTTGCCCGAATGAACCGGCAATTTCTACCCTGTGCTGGTGGGAAATATGATGGCAAATTTGATTGGATGTAATGCCATCGGGTAGACAAATACCCACGACAGAGTTGAGTCGCTGTTCTGTTGGAATAAATAAGTCTAAGCCCATGCCTTCGATACCATGCTGTAAAGCGAGTGAACAACGAAGATGACGTTGAAAACGCACTTCTATGGTTTCTTCACAGACGAGCTTTAGTGCTTCGTGAATCGCCATAATGCCGGATACGGGCGCAGTGTAATGATAGCCATTTTTATGCCAAAAGTTTTCTGCCAATTCGGCGTCCAAACACCATTGTACTATCTGACTTTTACGGCTTTTTATTTTTTTCCATGCTAACTCAGAAAAAGCTAATAAAGAGACGCCGGGAATAGAGGATAGGCCTTTTTGACCACCAGTGATTACCGCATCTACTTGCCATTCATCCATTTTTAACGGCATGGTGCTTAAGGTACAAATGGCATCAACCACTAATAGGCAATCATACTCTTTGGCCAATTTGGCGATTTCTTTTAAGTGAATATTACAAACTGTATTGGAGGTTTCGCCATGTACCATGGTGAGAACTTTGGGCTTTACCTTTTCAAGATGAGTACGTACCCAATCTGGATCTGCGGCATGTTTTTCTGGTGTGTTGATCTCGGTGACTATGCCACCCACTCGGGTGGCCATTTGTGCCATACGATTACTAAAAAAACCATTACTAAGGCTTAATACGGCGTCTCCCGGCTCGATCAAGTTGGCTGCCGCCATTTCCATTGCAGCAGATCCCGGGCCTGCGACGCCCATTACCCAAGGCGTACGAGTTTGAAATACGTAACGAGTCATGGTTTTTACTTGATCAATCACGGTGCCCATTGTGTCACCAAGGTGGTTAATGACGACTGAATTGGCTTTAGCGACACGTTCAGGAATAGGCACAGGCCCTGCGCCCATCATGAGTAAAGGTTCTTGTGGCAATATATCGTGTAAAGAACGGACAGATGGGCAAGGAACAAACGTGCTATCACTCATTAAAATAAAACTCATGGCTAGATTAATTTAAAGACATCGATCACAAAGGCTGGGAATTTAAAAAATAGGCCATTTGAAAGCGGCTTATTTGGAAACGACAATTTTTTGGATAAATATCAAAGGGTTGTTTTCAAGGCAATAACCGAAAACTATACAATAAAATGAGACGTATAAAAGGAGTAAAAGTTAAAAAGATTTAATATATAGGTTGTTATACCGCTTTTTTGGCTTTTTTATGATGGCTTCGGTACCTTCTTAGTTATGTTGTTAGTAAAGAGAGTATGTAAAGAAAGTTATGAAAAGCGAGAAAGGTTGTCTCCTCCTATTTTTATAACGGGATGCTATTCTCTATAGTGCTGTAATTCTCCTAAAAGTTAGTTCCATACAAGAACGAGTATGAATGATGATGAATCAACCTAATGCCTATTATCCACATTTATTTGAACCGCTGGATTTAGGGTTCACTGTGTTAAAAAATCGTATTTTAATGGGATCTATGCACTTAGGTTTAGAGGAAGCGGAAAACGGATTTGAGCGTATGTCTGCTTTTTACGCTGAGCGTGCTAAAGGTGGCGTGGCGTTAATTGTTACGGGAGGTATTGGCCCAAACTCAGAAGGTGCCGTGCATGTGGGTGCGGCTTTGATGGCGAGCGAAAAAGACGTCGGCAATCATAAACAAATCACTAAAGCCGTACATAGCAATGGCGGCAAAATATGCATGCAAATTCTACATACAGGGCGTTATGCCTATAATGCTAAATTAGTGGCTCCCTCTGCTATTCAGGCACCTATAAACCCATTTAAACCACAAGAATTAACCGAAAACGGAGTTGAGCAACAAATTGCGGATTTTGTTCGCTGTGCAGGCTATGCACAACAAGCGGGTTATGATGGCGTGGAAGTCATGGGATCAGAGGGCTATTTACTCAACCAGTTTATTACGTCTCGTACCAATCACCGGCAAGATAAGTGGGGAGGCGACTATGAACAGCGTATGCGTTTTCCGATTGAAATAGTACGGCGTATACGTGAAAAAGTAGGTGGGAATTTTATTATTATTTATCGCTTGTCTATGTTGGATTTAGTAGAAGGCGGCAGTTCTTTTGATGAGATTGTGCAGCTAGGTAAAGAAATCGAAAAAGCGGGTGCGACGATAATTAACACCGGTATTGGTTGGCATGAGGCACGTATTCCAACTATTGCTACTAAGGTTCCACGAGCGGCGTTTACGTGGGTAACAGCACGAATGCGTAAAGAGTTGAATGTGCCGCTTATTACTTCAAATCGTATTAATATGCCTGATGTTGCTGAAGCTGTTTTATCCCGTGGTGATGCGGATATGGTCTCAATGGCGCGGCCTTTTTTAGCGGACCCTGAATTTGTAGTCAAAGCTTCTGAAAATCGTGCCGATGAAATTAATACCTGTATCGCCTGCAATCAAGCGTGTTTAGACCATATTTTTGTGGGTAAGTTGACGTCTTGTTTGGTTAACCCTGCAGCTTGTCATGAAACGGAATTGTTATTCACTCCCGCTAAAACGAAAAAAATCATTGCCGTTATTGGATCAGGCCCAGCAGGGTTAAGTTTTGCAGTGACTGCAGCAAAACGAGGCCATGAGGTGACCCTATTTGATAGTGCTACAGAAATTGGTGGTCAATTTAATATTGCTAAACGTATTCCAGGTAAAGAGGAGTTTTTTGAAACCTTACGTTATTTTAAAAAGCAGCTTGAAATTCATGGCGTGATAGTACAACTAAACACCGTTGTAACGACCACAATGTTAAATGAACTCTTTTGCGACGAAGTTGTGTTAGCAACGGGGATTATTCCTAAAGTGCCGCCTATTGAAGGGATAAATCATCAAAAAGTACTGGGTTATTTGGATGTGATGAACGGCGCTCAAATAGGCAAAAAAGTAGCTGTTATTGGCGCCGGTGGTATAGGTTTTGATATCTGTGAAGTACTGGCTCATGACTCAAAAACAGATTCACAAAGCATTCCTGAATTTATGGCGAAATGGGGAGTGGATATGAGCTTTAATGCTCGTGGAGGTGTTGAGCAGATAGTACCGAAAAAATCACCTGCAACAAGAGAGATATATTTATTACAACGTAAGAAAAGTAAAGTGGGTGCTCAGTTAGGTAAAACCACAGGTTGGATTCATCGTGCTGATTTGATAAAAAAGGGTGTGACCATGATGGCTGACTGTAGCTATCAAAAAATAGATGATGAGGGACTTCATCTTGTTATTGGTGGCAAAATAACGGTGCTAGATGTGGATAATGTCATTATTTGTGCGGGTCAGCAGTCACGACGAGAGTTAATTAATGGTTTGCAAAAACCTTATCATCTGATTGGTGGTGCG
>Ga0308007_10001128_pt1 | contig 11850 bp, 9 predicted proteins | sample Neamet71_FD_203152 | JGI IMG/M metagenome (GOLD analysis project Ga0308007, IMG submission 203152) | Marine microbial communities from water near the shore, Antarctic Ocean - #71 | ecosystem: Environmental > Aquatic > Marine > Unclassified | place: Southern Ocean | collected 2014-06-07
ATTGTATCATTATATTGAGTGCCGAATTAATTATCAGAAACAAAAAAATGAAAAGAAATTAATTTTTGCATGGTGTTTTTATTCACTTTGCTCAGACACAGATATTTTAGACAAGATAGGTAATTGATGAAATCATTTAAAATTATAATAATAAACTATATTATAATTATGTTTAATAAGTTAGTATCACTATTCGGTTTTTTTACTGTTGGAATGAGCCAGGATATCTGTGGGTCTGATACAAACAATGATAATTTGATCGACGTTGGTGATATATTGAATATCTTATCCGCATTTTCTTCTTCCGATATACCGGCAGATATTAACAACGATTCTATTGTAGATGTAAACGATCTCTTACTTGTTCTAACGGATTTCGGGCAGACATGTGAGACTTGTTCTTGTTGTCCCGTAGGAGCACAATGCTTCGTACCTGATCCACCCTGTTGTCAGCGTGTTGATTGTGAACGTGGTTCCGATTGTGGTGGACAGATGTGGACGGATTGTGGTACAAGCTGTCCTTTAATTTGCGGGCAGCCTGAGCCCATGATGTGTAATATGATGTGTAATTCCGAATATCAGTGCCCCCCCAATCTATGGTGGGATGATACGGTTAAGAGTTGCGTTGTAACTACTGAATGTGAGGGCGATACATTACCCCCGGGATTGGCGATTGGTCGTCCTTTTATTGATATTAAAGTAATCAAATCTCGGGCAATTGAGGAATTGACTGATTGGTCCTCTGATTTAATTATTTAATATTAATATATGTTCATCCTGGAATCGAAATGGTTAACCTTTTGGACCTTAGAATATACTCTTATATGGTTACTCGCAAGTAAAATGATGCCATGTAACACATTTATTCAGACAATAAATCCTTTATATCTTTTGATGATAATAGCTTATGGGTATCTTTCGGTTGTTTTTTATCAGTTGATGGTGAATAAGACCCATTATGAATTTAGTTTTTTATTATCACATATTTTATTTCATTTTGTTCCTTTATTTTTATTTCAGAGATATTTAGATGTTAAAGGGAATTTATTATTCACATTATTATTTTTGATACTATATTTCGGATACATAACACAACAAAAAATGACATTATATGATATTTATTTAACAGGGAGACATATGAAATCTTTTGAGGATTTTAGAGGAAATAAAATTTTTAATTTTTAAAACTACAAATCCGAATCACTATCACTTTCATTCCCGTCGGAACCAATTTCGGCCACGGGTGTCCAGCACAGGAAATATTTAAGAGTTGTTTTATCGCTCAAATCTTCATACACCGACCAAATTCTCCATGGATTTCCAAGAGAATTTTCTTTCCAGCAAATATGTCTTGTACATTTTGTATCGAATTCTTTTTTATTGATAGGTCGTTTGACTCTCTCCGTCGACATATCAAATGAATTATATCTATATCCATTGTAAATGTTTTCTTCTTCGGTTATCATATTACACGATCCCAATCTGTTTTTAGTTTCCGAATACGACCCTGGATTATCAGAATACTGGATTTTTTTTCCTTTGAGATTGTCCCGGGCATAGAGAATGGCTTCGTGGAACGAACCGGATTCTTTTAGTCCTAAAATAGATCTCCTTTCATAATTTCTCCACTGATTGTAATTGATAGTTGTTCTACCCGATGAGGCCAATTTAACAGCATACATTGCCTTCTTTTCTTGATTAATCATATAATTCTTAGTTTTTAGACTGCTATAAATATTAATAGGAGAGAAATCTCCAATGCTTTTATCAGAATTATATGTTAATGTGAATCTACCAGCCATTTGAGATCCCGAATCAGTTTTAGAGATTTCGGAATGTAAAACTCCATCGGTAAAATGCATACTATTATCGCTGGGGTCTTGAATAGTAATTCCTCGTTCAACGCAGCGAGAACCAGTTACAAGGATTGGATAATCTTTCCAGAAATAGCGTATAACTTTCATAATTTTCCAGAATTCGTTATCATTATCATAGATCAATTGTTTTTTATCGAAAACCAATCGGTAGTAAGTATAACCATCCTCCAAACGCCTGAAACCATTTCCCATTCTTCGTTTATTCAAACTTTTAATAAATACTTTTGGATAAGCGGGGATCATCTTGGACCTACCATTCTCATCATTTGATAGAGTTAAATATTCTCTATTAAGATTAATTGGCAACATAATAGTTAGTCCCGAAGAATTCACAACCACACTTAAAACATTATAATTACACGTGGCATCTATACCAATATCATAATGAGATTCTTTTAAATTTATGCCCGGGGCAAAGATAAATTTATGAGACGGAATAATATTATGATTTTTATATTTTAGATCATCTAACATGCTTCTGATTGAAGGCAAATAACCTTCATTTTCAATTTCGATCCAATCCGCGTGCTGTAGGGGGATATAATTTTCTAGATTATTTTCAACGGGATGGAGGGTCATATCATTATAAATTTTAAGAATTCGTTTTGGTGTGGCGGTGATATAGAAGTCCCTTATGAATTCGTTATCATCGATAAGGTCTCCTAGATCCTCCATAATTGACATAATGTGTTTATCTGCTTCATCGAAATACAAATTAATATTATTAAGACAATCCGGGACAATTGATTTATTAAATAGTGGGTTTGGTTTGATTAATTGTTCTATTAAACTTTTAATCTGAGGTAAGCGAATGCTATTTGTAAGAGTGATAATATTCCTTATCTGTTTTTCGGGAGAAATAATTAAACCATAAATATGATTATGAATTTCTTTACGACTTACTCCCGCAATATCCATAGATTCGCAATGAACTGATATTGTTGTTTTATTATCATGTTCATCAATCGCGCCATCCACTTGATTCACAATTCTGTTTGCAGTTTGTGAACCGAGCATACAAAGATTATCGGTAAAAACGATATTAATTGAATCTTTATTATCTTCTATTATTTTAATTATTTCTTGCGTCTTTCTATTTTGTGTTGGTTTATAAATGATAACTTTATTCATAGTATAAATTAGTATATTGATTTACTTTTAAATTTATTATCAAATTTGAAGGTTATTTACTGTGATTATTTTACTATTAGCAACATTTATCATAATAAGCATCGATATAAGGTTCGGCCAAGGCATAAAAGGCGAATAATAAATACAATTCCCCGACATCTTTTTTTGATTGTAAATAATGTTCACGGGGTAGCGAGGGTCCGACATAAAAATCCGATAATTCAAGATAAGCTTGTGAAAAATTACTAATTAATTTTTTATATTCTTTATTTTTTTGTTGGTATATTTTTTCATGTAGAGGTAATTCAGAATAATAAATATTCTCGGCCTCTATTTCCGTTTCTATATCTACATTATTAGAAAGTATATTTTTTGATATTTGTTCGATAGAAAGATCTTCTTTTATTTCTTTTTTTAAAAAATTCAATTTATTTTCTAAATCGTTTAAGTCCATTTATATTTAAATGCGTTAAATATTTAAATTAAATTTTGAGGTTAAATTATAAATGAACCCCGAAAATATAAATCTGGTAACAACCGAAAACCTTCATAAGACCATTATTCAGTTTATTAAAGACGGTGAAATAATTATTAGTGAATACGATGATATGAAAGAATGCATTCTTAAAATGATTCGCGCCTCCCATTTCTTTAATATGGATCGGGACCGTTTAAGAGATGCAATGGAGGATATTACATTTATGATGTGTCCGACAGATGATATAAACAAAGATAGGGTTAGCCGAGGACTAGAATACGAATATTCAGATGAAGAATCTGGCGATGAAGAATCCGACGACGACGGCTTTGACGGGCAACGTGAAGCGCAGCTTCGGTACCTGGCCGCCCGTGAGGCCGCAATGGATGAGAGGGGAGGCGATGCCGTAGGTGGGGCTACCGAAATTCCCCGGTCGGACATTGAAGAAATTGGAACTATTAATGATGGTTCGGCGGAAGTCTCCTAGACAAAATAATGCTATTTAATTATATTATAATCTATTATTTATTAAATGAGTAAACGGGATAAAATAACTAAAAAAAAAAACAGAACAAAAAAAAAATCAATAAGTAGATCCTTAAAAAAGTCTTTGAGAAGATTTAAAAAATCGTTAACTAAATCTATCGATGGAATAAAAAATAATATTATTATATATAAAAAATTAAAAAATAAATACAACATCGTCGATGTTCCGTTAGATAAAAAACAAAATAAGGGAACCATCGAGAGTTCCGGATTTGTAGATTATCATTATCAAAGATTGGATAATATTATTAATTTCATGCATTTAACTACAAAAGATAGAGAAGATATTCATATCTTTAAAGGGAACGATGAATTATCACTTGAATTAGATATTGAAAATAATAAAATTAATCCAATTTATTCAAGTAATTCTACATTTAAGGAAAACATAATTAAAAGTAAAAAAATTAAATATGTTCCAATAACTTTTAATGTGGAACTTATTACTTCTTCACATGCCACTATTATCCTAATTGATAATGAAAATAAAAATATTGAATATTTCGAACCTCATGGCTATAAAAGCGATAAAAGTACTCTCGAAGGGGTTGTCGGAGCATATTATAATAAAATGATATCTTTAAAAAAATATATGGGAAAACTACTACCCGATTATAATTTTATTAATATTTCTGAATTATTCAAACGAGAAGGATTTCAGATGAAACATGATGCCCGAAACGGTTATTGTGTAACTTGGAGTATTCTATATATTCATTACCGCATTCTAAATCCTGATTTAAAAATAAACATATTAATTAGGTATATCTATTATTACGTAACAAAGACTATACTATTGAGATATGCAAAATATATTGAAAAAGTTTTAAAATTTGATACTTAAAGGTTTTATTGATATCAATAATGATAATGGAAATCAATCCGAATCTAAGAGTTTCCACGATGACTCTAATTTCGGATTTATCCACAGATATAGATTTAAAGAAATTATTTGATCATATTACGGTCGACGATATCGTCAAATACATCGAATATGGTTCTGAAAATCAAAAGGGGGAAATTAAACGGAAGAACCCGAGAAAAACAAAAACTAAAAAATTCTTTTATAATCAGATTACGGCTCATATTTATGATGATAAAATCGTGAATGTTAAGATATTTAATAACGGTCGAATTCAAATGACGGGGTTAAAATCCAACGATCAGGGGGTTAGGGTAATTCAAAATTTACTAAATAAGATTTATGAAATAACAGTAGAAAAAAGAGAAGAAATATTCACTAATATCAATCCAGAAAGTAAAAATAGCAAAATAGTCCTTATCAATAGCGATTTTGATATCGGTTTCAAAATTAAAAGGGAAATTTTACAAAGACTGGTGATATCAAAGGGTTATTATTCTTCTTATGAACCTGCTATCTATCCCGGGGTGAATACGAAGTATTATTTCAATAAAGCGAAACAAACCAATGGGGTATGCAATTGCTGTGAACCATGTGATGGCAAAGGTAAGAATGGTCTGTGTAAGAAGATAACTGTTGCCATTTTCAATAGTGGTAAAATTATTATTACCGGTGGTCAATCCTACGAACAATTAAATACAGCATACCATTTCATAACCGATTTAATTAAAGAAAACAAAGAAGAATTGATTCTCAAATAAATATATAATATAATATATTAAATGAATTATCTTTACCCATTAATTGCGATAGTTATTTTATTATTACTATGGGATCAATTAGGTACCCCCGAGATTGGAAATGAAGTCATTGAAAATGATAACAAAAATGTTAACAACACAAATATAGGATTTGTGAAACCCGAGCATCGTTTATTAAAGATATTTAATGATATTTCAAGTGGCTCAAAGATAAAGTTGTCGGGTTCTTGCCGTTTATTTGTCTACAATAAAAATACCATAGATGCGGAATTAAATGAAAAATTAACCTTTCTAATTAAAGATGTAATTTCAACTGTTAATAAGGTATCGAGTGATAGTTATTATATGAAAAAAATAGAGAATGTATATTGTTTAATTGATCGCAAAAACAATCAAAGGTATATTATTGATTTTTTTATTTATGACATTAAAAACTATTACACTATACGGTTAATTACGGATATAGTTATCGTGGATAATGAAGTATATCTCAATTATCTACACATTCAAACGGGATCAAATGCGATCTTAATTAATAATTATGATGTTAAATTTAATTCGATTGGTATTCTCTTTGACTCTAATATGTTTCACGAAGATCTTACGAAAATATTTGATAATTATTACTCGAGTTCATTCAAAGTTATCGGTGTATCAGATACTAATTTAGAATATAATAAAGAAGATCTCAGCGAAATAGTTACTCTAAATAGTTTTAAGAATACGTACATCCCACCCACAATTTCACCCAATTCATACAAAGATCTAGAAAATAAGGGTTTAAGTGGGTATTTAGATATGTATTTGCCAGAGAATCAAGATTTAATAAAGAGTAAAACGTTCTGCGATAAATACAAAATTGAATGGGATAAATATGGTATCACGAATCAAAATGACGGGGAAGATAAAAATTGTTATTTAAACAATACATCCACGATATCAGAAATAAATGAACCATATTTTTCACCCGGGGTGGTAACCAAGAGAGTAGATTATAATAGATATAGTTGGTTAAATAATCCGGGTATTAAAAATATAATCAGAGGTGCTGGATATAATTTATAATATAAGTTTATAGTATAAGTTTTATATGGTAAAAGATCACATTCCAAAATGTATATGGTGTTTCTGGGATTCCAAAGATTTACCTGATACGGTTAAAATATCGATTGATACCTGGAAACACTTTAACCCTGATTATAAAATAACGGTTATCAATAAGAAAAATATTAGAAGGATTCTACCGAATATTTATTTCAATAAAATTAAAATAGCCAAGGATAGTATTCAAAAATATTCAGATTTTATAAGAATAAATGTTTTACAGAAATATGGTGGAATTTGGATTGACGGATCGTCATTTTGTACATGTCCATTTGATGACTGGTTTAAAAAAATAGGTGTGACAAATAAAACAGATTTCATTGGATTTTTTAATCCCCAATTCAGTAAAAAAAAGTTAGAAAAGAAATATCCCATAATTGAAAATTGGTTTTTCGCATGTCCAAAAAATAGTAAATTTGTTACAGAATGGTGTAAAGAATTCATGAAACTCACTAAATACAATAATGTAAACGACTACATTGACAAAGTAATTGAAGAAGGTATTGATTTACAATATATCGATGACCCGCAATATTTAACCCAGCACTTAGCGGCACAAGCAATTCTACAGAGAGGATACAATCAAAAAGATATGATCTTATTAAATGCGATCAAAAATAAATATGGTTTCGGCCCCCTTCATTATTTTATTTCCCCCAGAGCTTGGAAATTAAAACCAACCGGTGCGGTTAAAACATTATGTACAGACAAAAAAGAATGGTCTAAACCGATAGTAAAATTAGTAGGCGATACTAGAAGAATTGTTGAAAATAATAAAGGCATTAAGAAATGTGTTTTTAAAGAAATAGAAAAAATTTTAACTAAAAAAGAAAAACCAAAACGAAAAACGAAAAGGAAAAAAAGAACTACTCGTAAAAAATAATGTTTTCCCTTATTTGTTTACTTTCCTCTTCTTTAATTTCAAAGATATATTTATAATCTTTGTTAATAATTTCGAAATGTTTAAAAACATATTCCTCCCCACCCGTATCAGTAATTTGTCTAAGTGTAAAACTGTTAATCAGTATCTGATACAATTTTTCGTACCCATTATTGAGTAGCATTTCAACGAAGGGGTAAATATATTTTTCATTAACCCCTTTACATTTCATAAGATTATCCTTAATTTTTATTCGTTTATCTATATTCAACATTATTTCATTATTTATAATATTAATAATGTTTTCCCTTTCTATCTTATACGTTCTAAGGAACATTATTAATTTAATATTTTTTTTATATTCGATGTCTTTTTTAGATTCATATTTTTTCATATATTTCGTACATTCATTTTCCACGACTTTCCGCGTCAACCTCAATTTTTCGCTATAAATCTTATATTCCATATTGATGACACTATCATAGTCGGGTCCATCTGAATTTTTAATTTTAATGAAACTATTATTATTATATAGAATGAAATTTTTTACAATCGAAAACGGTAAGGTTTTGTAAGATTTATCGGAGTCGAGGGCAGCCGGATCCCCACGAAGACGAATCGTTCGTGTTGACATGTGTTGTGGCACATAATATTTCAGAAATAAAGTGTCATCTATCTTCTTATCTATATTTAAGAGAATTTCCTCTATGAATTCTTTCTTTACTTCTGGTATATTTATATTATTTTTGTATTCACTAATCTTATTTTTAATTATGCAGGGTTTAATCGGTAGAACGAATTTTTGTTTATCTTTTTTGAATTCCAGATGAGTAATTCTATTAGTAATATCAATATATTCATTTGGGGTCTTTTCATATCTCGGAACCATAAGACTAAGTAATGTATTGTAATCTGGGAATTCAAGATCACCTGTATATATTTTTTTTTCCGAATGTTTGATAAGTTTATTTATTATTAAATTATCGAACGATACCATTTCCAATTCTGTTTTATCTATTAGACGATTATCCCCGTCTTTAATTATTTTTACTCTACATTTGTCGTCTTTTATTTCCTCAATGTATCCAACAATATTATTCTTTTTCAGATAAATAATTCCATTTTCTTTAAAAGTGAGTGATTTGGTATATTTTAAATATTCTTCATCTTTTATCTCCCCAAATGATTCTTTTTGATTATCCTTATTATATTTAAATGGAGTCAATTCGTTCTCTTCTTTTCTCAATATTATATGTTCGTAATGTTTATTTCTCTGATAAACCAGTAAATAAGTATCGTCTTCATTAAAATCAAACGGCAAAATATTCTTTTTCATTACTATTTTATTCTTTTCTTTTTCTTCAAAGACGACAATATTTAGATTTTTTTTCCCCGGGAAAGATTTACTCTTTTCATTGTCCCTTGTTATTTCTTTAATCAATGGAACTAAATATTTACTATCTTTATATTTCCCAGATTTGATATATTCTTCTATTTGTTTTAGTGATGTTTCCTTTCTAAATGATTTAATTTTATTATCTACTGTATTGGGATCGTCTGTTTCGGAAATTTCAAATTCGGATGTTTCCTCCTTGATCATTTCATCCTTCATAAATATTTGTATTATATTGGTTAATGAATCATAGTTCTCTATTGTCTTTATATCTTCGATAAGGTTAGCCATCATTATTTTCAATTCCCCCTCTGTCTTAATAAAGAGTGATAATAAATCACCATTTCGGGATATATTAGACCTTCTATAAATCCCCCCCGTATCGTGTTTAATATTATATTGAATATTCAAGAAATTTAATATTTTATCTGTAATAAGCCCCTGATTTCCTTTTGGTAAGGGAGATATATTACTGGATACAAATTTTTCATCAATTTCGCCTGTAATTTCTATTGTTTTTTCGGTAATTTTTCTTATTTTTTTTAGTTTACTAATGTGATAATCTTTTATTTTTTCATCACTACCGGGTCCGGCTATATTAATTTTATATTTATCTCCGTCTAATTTCTTGGTAATTACCCCTGTTAATGTTTTTTTACCGGCCGAAATATTTACGTTATCGCCTATTTTATATTTATCTTTCGTTTTTCTTTTACCGCAACACGGGACGGGATATTTGGGGTGGCACCCCTGTTTGAAGATAACATTATATTTATTAATATCTTCCGTCCCCCCGTCTTTACCATACCAATAAGCTTCATCTTCCCGCTTCCCCCGGGGTCTCCCACTTCTTTCAAAAATAAAATATTCACTGTTTTTCATCTCCAGAGTTGTTAAATTGGATGGGATAATATATTGCTTCCACCCCTTTTCACCGGTATCGGGATCATCCTCGTATGGTAATAATTTTCCCTTTTTATTTTTTAATATAGGATGGGGGTATCTTTTTCCTTTCTTTTCTTTTCCATCGTAATAACCGGGGCTCAAAGGTATATTATGTTTTCTATCCCAATATCTTGGGCAGATATATAATATTTCTTTTTCAGAGGGTGCACCGGGGGGCCTCCCTTCCACCGGTAAAGCCCCCGCTTTGGGATAAGAAATTCCTTCTTGGGGGCCTATTTTTTTGTCAATTTCTTCTAATTCGTGTCTATATAGAACCAATGGCTGTAAATCTTGTATGGCCCCACACGATTTCGCGTAAGTATTTTTTGGGCCACTTGGTAAATTTCCAACATACCCCCCGTCGGGATCTATCAGTTCAATATCGTACTCTTTTAACCGATTCAAAAAATACCTAAAATTATTGTAACCAGCGCCTCTCTGAACCCGCAATCCCCCACTTTGACTAGATGAATCATCTATTTTACCGATTAACTCGTCCGAATCACTATCCGAATCAGAATCAGAAGCTTTTTCAGAATCCGTGTGTTCTTCGGGTTTATCGACCGGTTTATCAACGCTTTTATCAACAGGTTTATCGACAAACTTATCAACGGGTTTAACAGGTTTATCAACAAACTTATCAACGGGTTTATCAACGGGTTTATCGGCCGGTTTATCAGCCGGTTTATCAGCCGGTTTATCAATTTTTTTCTTGTCTTCACTAGAACCATCTTCGCTAGAACTGTCTTCGCTAGAACTGTCTTCACTAGAACTATCTTCGCTAGAACTGTCTTCGCTAGAACTATCTTCGCCAGATCTATCATCCTGTATTTGAATTTCGGAGAACGATGAATAATATTTTAGTCTTTCTTTATTAATTATAGAGTTGACGCCGCATACTTTTAGAGGATCTTTTCTAACAATAACCTTATAATTATATATCCCCATTATTCGGTTCATAAGATCAACTATTTCATTGAATTCATTTGAATTATGTGAATTTATGATTCTAACAAGAATCGAATCTGATCTATTTTCTATAATAATCGATATCATATTATCATCTCTAATATTACCCAGTGTGTGCTGATCCTTTGCTCTCAAATAATTATCATAGTATTCATGAGCTTTAATTTTACTGCATTTAAAACGATATTGTAAGAATGGACTCAATTCACCAGATTCAATAATAGTTAATAAATTCGCAATATATGAGTAAATATATTTCTTATTATGAAAATTATCGTTCTTGGAATAAATAAGATGTATATTATCTTTTTCATTTACTATAAAGCAACGATCATAAAACTTCGTAAAAATATTAATTAGAAGATCTTTCTTAAAATTATTAATTGGATAAAATATTTCGGCATTAATGGTATTATAAGATAACGGTTCTTTTAAGGATTTATTATGAGATGAAAAATTATTACCTTTACTTATCGCCTTTATAATTTCCGAACATTTTTGGTTGATTGAATTTGTAGTTTCATTATCTAAATCATATGTCATGGATTTATTAAATTCATAAATTATTTCTATCTTCCCATTTGTATGAAATAAAATTGTTACATAATAAGATAAATCTTTTATGTAAACAACAAGGGCAAATGTGTTTTTTACATTGATAGAATTTGGCGCCCTAAAAGAATTAGGGACATATATTTTCTTAGTTAATTTGAGGAAACTACTTTCAATGATATGTTCTTCCTTAATGGATTCCTTATGAACCTTATAATAAGATTCCTTATAATTATCGAGATACAATTTTGAAAATGGGTATTCCTCAGTTAATTCAATTTCTTTAAACATTCTCTGTGTATTTACGGCGTTATTTTCGCTATTATTTCCGGATATTATTAAAAGTGGTTTA
>Ga0308007_10001131_pt1 | contig 11839 bp, 9 predicted proteins | sample Neamet71_FD_203152 | JGI IMG/M metagenome (GOLD analysis project Ga0308007, IMG submission 203152) | Marine microbial communities from water near the shore, Antarctic Ocean - #71 | ecosystem: Environmental > Aquatic > Marine > Unclassified | place: Southern Ocean | collected 2014-06-07
TGAAAATAATCTGGACGCAACTAAGGTCACAGGTACAGGTAAAGGTGGGCGTTTGTTAAAAGAAGACGTACTTAATTACTTGAAGAATCCAGAGACTGTAACCTCTGTTCCTGTTCCTGTTCCTGTACCAGGTGCAACTCCAACCCCAGCAGCGCCAGCGCCTGTTGTTAACGAAACAGTGGCCCCGTCTTCTGGCCCTCAACACCGTACGTCCAGGCGCGTGCCAATGACTCGCTTGCGCTCAACTATCGCGAAGCGCTTGGTGTCTGCGCAAAACGAAGCAGCAATGTTAACCACCTACAACGAAGTTGATATGTCGCCTATTATGGCGCTGCGTAGTCAGTATAAAGCGCAGTTTGAGAAAGCACACAACGGCACTCGTTTAGGGTTTATGTCGTTCTTTGTTAAGGCCTCAGCAGAGGCTCTCAAGCGTTATCCAGCAGTGAATGCTTCGTTAGACGGCAACGATATGGTATACCACGCGTATCAAGACGTTAGTGTTGCCGTGTCAACAGAACGAGGTTTGGTAGTACCTGTGTTACGTGACGTAGAAGCGATGACCTTGGCTGATATTGAGAAGGGTATAGTGCAGTTAGCCAAACAAGCCAAAGATGGCAAGCTTACTTTAGCAGAAATGCAGGGTGGAACCTTCACCATAACAAACGGTGGTATTTTTGGATCTTTGCTATCTACGCCAATTTTAAACCCGCCACAAACTGCCATTTTAGGCATGCACAAAATTCAAGATCGCCCGGTAGCAGAGAATGGCCAAGTGGTCATTCGCCCAATGATGTATTTAGCCTTGTCTTATGACCACCGAATGATTGATGGCAAGGAAGCAGTACAGTTCTTAGTTACCATTAAGGAATTGCTGCAAGATCCAGCGCGGATATTGCTTGAGATATAAGCCCGCGTGTTAACCTAAGTCTGCGTTGTGATCCAACGCGGGCTGAAAATCTGAGAAAATATTATGTCCCAAGAATTTGATTTGGTCGTTATTGGTGGCGGTCCTGGTGGCTATGTCGCCGCAATCCGTGCCGCGCAACTGGGGTTAAAGACAGCCTGTGTAGAAAAATGGACTAGTGACAAAGGTGCCCCAGTGTTAGGCGGAACCTGCTTAAATGTAGGTTGTATTCCATCAAAGGCGTTACTGGACTCGACTCATAAATTCCATGATGCTAAACACGAATTTGAAGTTCATGGTATCAATACAGGTGAAGTGACCATGGACGTGGCTGCCATGTTGGCGCGTAAAAATGCCATTGTTAGCAACCTTACTATGGGCGTGGCTGGGTTATTTAAAGCTAACGGGGTGACCTTAATCCATGGCATGGGCCAGCTACAAAAAGACTGTATGGTAAAAGTGACTGCTGTTGATGGCAGTGTCAGTCAAGTTAAAGCGGGTAGTGTGATATTGGCTGCTGGTTCTGTAGCGGTAACTATTCCGCCAGCACAGTTAACTGACGATATTATTATTGATAACGTGGGCGCACTAAATATTCGTGAAGTACCAAAACGTTTAGGTATCATTGGGGCGGGAGTCATCGGCTTAGAGATGGGTACAGTATGGCAACGCTTGGGTAGTGACGTTATTGTATTAGAAGCGATGGACACGTTTTTAGGGTCAGCTGATAAGGATTTATCCAAGGAAGCGGCTAAGTGTTTAAAGAAGCAAGGCATGGATATTCGCCTTGGTGCACTAGTTACTGGGACCGAAGTTGTCAATAATGAAGTTAAAGTCGCCGTTAAAAAGGCCGATGGCGACTCCCAAACACTGACATTCGACAAGTTGATTGTTGCTGTAGGTCGTAAACCGTACACTGAAGGCCTGTTGGCAGCAGATTCTGGCGTAGGGCTGGATGAACGAGGATATGTTCATGTTAACTCACGCTGTAAAACAGATGCTCCTGGGGTATATGCTATTGGTGACGTTGTTCGTGGCCCTATGTTAGCTCACAAGGCTTCTGAAGAAGGCATGATGGTTGCAGATATCATTGCAGGCAATAAAGCTTTGATTAATTACGACTGTATTCCTTGGGTGATTTATACCCATCCAGAAATGGCTTGGGTTGGTAAAACAGAGCAGGAACTAAAGTCTGAAGGTGTCGAAATTAAGGTTGGTAAGTTTCCATTTGCAGCTTCCGGCCGCGCCATGGCCGCAAACGACACTCAAGGTTTTGTGAAGTTGATTGCTGATGCGCAAACAGACCGTATTTTAGGTTGCCATATTCTTGGTGGTAACGCGTCTGAACTCATTGCTCAGGCCGTCATTGCGATGGAATTTGGTTCCAGTGCTGAGGATCTTGCGCTTACAGTGTTTGCTCACCCTTCATTGAGCGAAGCAGTTCACGAAGCCGCCCTAGCCGTAGATGGTCATGCTATACATATGGCCAACAGGAAAAAGAGAAAATAAGTAGTTAGGTTAAATTTAAATTTAAGTAAACAGGCAACATAATGAATCTTCATGAATATCAAGGCAAACTGTTGTTTGCCCAGTACGGCTTGCCCGTATCTAGCGGTATCGCCGTAGATACTGCAGAAGAAGCCATGGCGGCACTGGACCAAGTTCCAGGTGATCGCTGGGTAATTAAAGCCCAAGTTCACGCGGGTGGCAGGGGTAAAGCGGGCGGCGTACAATTAATTTCGTCTAAACAGGAAGCTGCAGATTTCGCTAACAAGTGGTTAGGTAACCGAATGGTTACCTATCAGACAGATGCTGATGGCCAGCCTGTTTCGAAGGTTTATATTGAGCCGTGTACTGATATTGCACAAGAACTTTATCTTGGCGCTGTGGTAGATCGCAGTAGTCAGCGTATTGTATTTATGGCGTCCACCGAGGGCGGCGTAGAAATTGAACAGGTGGCTGAAGAGACTCCTGAAAAGATTTTGAAGGCAGAGATTGACCCGTTAACTGGAGCTCAACCATACCAAGGGCGTGAGCTGGCGTTTAAGTTAGGCCTTAAGGGTAAGCAAGTTGGTCAGTTTACTAAAATATTCATTGGTTTGGCGCAGTTGTTCCAAGATAAAGACCTAGCCTTATTAGAAATTAATCCGTTGGTAGTGACTGAGCAAGGTGATCTGCACTGTTTAGACGCTAAGGTTGTGATTGACAGCAACGCGGTTTACCGTCACAAAGACATTCAAGCTATGCATGATCCAAGTCAAGACGATGAGCGTGAAGCTCATGCCGCTTCTTGGGACTTAAATTATGTTGCTTTAGATGGCACTATAGGTTGTTTAGTTAATGGTGCAGGTTTAGCCATGGGAACCATGGACATTGTTGCTTTGCACGGTGGTTTCCCAGCTAACTTTTTGGACGTAGGGGGCGGTGCAACTAAAGAGCGTGTGACCGAAGCGTTTAAGATCATCTTGTCTGACGATCGTGTTAAGGCTGTATTGGTAAATATTTTTGGTGGGATTGTGCGTTGTGATTTAATTGCTGAGGGCATTATAGGTGCCGTGAAAGAAGTTGGTGTAAACGTGCCTGTAGTTGTTCGTTTGGAAGGTAATAATGCTGAATTAGGTAGTCAAAAGCTGGCAGAAAGTGGCCTTGATATTATTGCTGCTACGAGCCTAAGTGGTGCAGCTCAACAAGTAGTTGCTGCAGCTGGAGGTGAAGCATGAGTATCTTAATTAACAAAGACACTAAGGTTATTTGCCAAGGTTTTACCGGTAGTCAGGGTACTTTCCACTCTGAACAAGCCATTGAATACGGCACTAAAATGGTGGGCGGCGTAACACCAGGAAAAGGAGGTGCCACTCACCTGGGCCTGCCTGTATTTAACACGGTCAATGAAGCGGTTATAGCCACGGGTGCTGAGGCTTCTGTTATTTATGTGCCTGCTGCTTTTTGTAAGGACTCAATACTTGAAGCTGCTAATGCAGGTATCAAGTTTATTGTTGCCATCACTGAAGGTATTCCAACGTTAGATATGTTGGAATGTAAGGTAATTTGTGACCAACTTGGGGTACGTTTAGTAGGCCCCAATTGCCCAGGTGTAATTACTCCTGGTGAATGTAAAATCGGTATTATGCCTGGCCATATTCATTTGCCAGGCAAGGTTGGCATAGTGTCTCGTTCAGGCACCTTAACTTATGAAGCTGTTAAGCAAACGACAGACGCGGGTTATGGACAGTCTACATGTGTAGGTATTGGTGGCGATCCAATTCCAGGTACTAACTTTATTGACGTGCTTGAGCTATTTGAACAAGACCCAGCGACTGAAGCCATTGTTATGATTGGTGAAATTGGCGGGACTGCAGAAGAAGAAGCGGCGGCTTACATTAAAGCTAATGTTACTAAGCCTGTTGTGTCTTACATTGCTGGCGTTACTGCACCTGCTGGTAAGCGTATGGGCCATGCTGGAGCCATTATTTCTGGTGGTAAAGGTACGGCAGATGAAAAATTTGCTGCCTTAGAGGATGCTGGTGTTAAAACTGTCCGTTCTCTTGCTGATATCGGTAAAGCACTAAAAGAAGTGACTGGCTGGAGCTAAGCTCTAGAGCTAATGCCATAAAAAAGGCCACCCTAGGGTGGCCTTTTTGTATCTCCATGAAAAGTTAGTCAGGCACTTAGCCTTGTTTTTCTTTGAGTGCCAGCTCTTTAGCTACTTCTACCTTAGAATCTTCTAACATTGCTTCTATTTGGATACCCTCAATGCGGGTCATTAGTGGTTTGAATTTCTCAATGCTATGGCCTACAAGGGGCGTATTTAGTCCTGACCAAGCAAGATTATCATTAAGAAAGTTAGCAGCATCTTGCGTCATAATGGGTAAGATAGGCTTTAAATAAATCATTAACATACGGAACATGTTGAGGCCCGTTGAACAAATATCTTGTACCTGTTGTTCAGAACCCTCTTGCTTTGCCAACACCCAAGGTTCTTTATCAGCAATGTATTGGTTGGCTTGATCGGCTAATGCCATTATAGATTTTATGGCTTTGCCAAATTCACGGTTTTCGTAATAATCTGCTATGGCATGTTGTTCATTAGAAAATGCTTTAAGCAATTCTGGTTCACTAACAGCACTACTAAGTTGACCATTAAATTTCTTACTAATGAAACCCGCACTGCGGCTAGCAATATTCACTACCTTACCCACTAAGTCTGAATTGACTCGCTGTACGAAATCTTCTAGATTCAAGTCGATATCATCAACCTTATTATTGAGTTTGGCAGCAAAATAGTAACGCAAATATTCTGGGTTAAGGTGGCGTAAGTAAGTACCAGCCTTAATAAAAGTGCCACGAGATTTAGACATTTTTTGACCATTCACTGTTAAAAAACCATGTGCGTAAACAGCTGTAGGTGTGCGGAATTCGGCAGCATGCAACATAGCAGGCCAAAAAAGACCGTGGAAGTTTATGATGTCTTTACCAATAAAATGGTACAGCTCAGTATTTGAGTTTTTATTCCAATAATGGTCAAAGTCCAGTTTTTCTGTGCGATCGCATAAGTTTTTGAAACTAGCCATATAGCCAATTGGTGCGTCTAGCCATACATAAAAAAACTTGTTTTTTTGGCCTGGTATTTCAAAACCAAAATAGGGTGCATCTCTGCTGATGTCCCATTCCTGTAGGCCAGAATCTAGCCACTCAGCTAGTTTATTAGCGATTTCACTCTGTAAACTACCACTTCGGGTCCATTCCTTCAGCAATTCATCAAAGTCTGGAAGTTTAAAAAATAAGTGAGTGGAGTCCTTTTGAACAGGTGTTGCTCCAGAAATTGCTGATTTAGGCTTAATTAAATCAGACGGAGAGTAGGTCGCCCCGCAAGACTCACAGTTATCGCCATACTGATCTTCTGTGTTGCATTTCGGACAGGTACCTTTGATAAATCGGTCAGCCAAAAATAATTGTTTTTCTGGGTCGAAAGCTTGCGTAATAGTTCGCGAGGCAATATGGCCCTTGGCCTCGCAGGCTCTATAAATGTATTCTGAAAATTCACGGTTTTCAGGGGAGTGAGTTGAATAAAAGTTGTCAAAAGAAACATTAAAATTACTAAAATCTTGCTCGTGCTCTGCTTGTACCTTGGCAATTAATTGCTCGGGTGTAATGCCTTCTTGTTCGGCACGCAACATAATTGCTGTGCCATGTGCATCGTCTGCACACACATAGTGGCAGGTATTGCCAGTGTGACGCTGGAATCTCACCCAGATATCAGTTTGAATGTACTCCAGCATATGGCCAAGATGAATAGATCCGTTGGCATAAGGTAATGCGCTGGTTACAAGTATTTCGCGAGTAGTAGTCATGGGTTAGATTCGAGTGTCTTAAGGGCGCTAAATGGAGCGCAAACTAGTGGATTTGATGATTCAGACACCATTGTACAAAACATTGGACTGTACGCCTATAGTTTCTCCTCTAAGAGTGCAGGATTATATGTTTATGCCCGTTTGCCCTGCTATAATTCACCCTAATTACAGATCCCAGTTTAAGGAGCAGGTTTGTGGCACTTGAGCCTATAGAACCGCAACAATACCAAACGCTACTAGACGCTAAAAGTGAACAGATTAGAAGTCGCTTTGACGAGTTAGGCAGTTTTTCCTCAGGCCTTGAGTTAGACGTATTCTCATCTAAGCCAGAAAATTACCGCATGCGAGCAGAGTTTCGTATGTGGCATGAGGGAGATGACTTATTTTATGCTATGTTTCCACCAGGTAATAAATATCAGCCCATTCGTATAGAGTCCTTTCCTCAAGCCAGTGAGCGAATAAATGACCTAATGATACCCTTACTGGTAGGCATTAAAACGTCGCCTGTGTTGAGTAAAAAATTATTCCAAATAGACTTTTTAAGTAGTCAACGTGGTGAAGTTCTTGTTAGCCTTTTGTACCATAAGCAACTAGAAGACGATTGGTTAGTGCTTGCTGAAGCCCTGCGTATTGAACTGGGTATTAATATTATTGGTCGAGCGCGTAAACAAAAGCATGTGTTGGGTATTGGCTACATTATGGAAACTCTCGAAGTGCGAGGGCGAAAGTATCATTATCAGCAGATAGAGAATGCATTTACTCAACCTAATGCGGGTGTTAATGAGCAAATGATCTCTTGGGCTTGTGAGAATGTAGAGCGTTTTGGCCCCATGGACAAACCAGATTTGTTGGAGCTGTACTGTGGTAATGGCAACTTCACTGTGCCGTTAGCTGCACAGTTTCGCAAAGTAATGGCTACCGAAATTGCTAAATCGTCAGTTAACTCAGCCCATGTTAATTTGATCGAAAATGGCATTGATAATGTCACTATTGTGCGTCTGTCCAGCGAAGAAATGACTCAAGCCTTGGCGGGTGTACGCGCCTTTAGGCGCTTAGCAGATGTAGATTTAAGTAGTTTTAATTTTGGCACTATTTTAGTTGATCCGCCCAGAGCAGGGTTAGACCAAGAAACTTTAGCACTAGTGCAGCAATTTGATCAGGTGGTTTACATTTCTTGCAACCCAGACACCTTGCTAGAAAACTTACAAGAACTCAAGCAAACCCACGTGCTAAAACGCTTGGCTTTATTTGACCAGTTTCCATATACCCACCATACCGAATGCGGTGTGGTGCTGCATAAACGTAATTCATAGGACATATCTAATGAGCGACACACGACCAGAAGGCCTTCAAAAAATCAAACACATCGTTGCTATAGCGTCTGGCAAGGGTGGTGTAGGCAAGTCAACCACTACAGTTAACGTGGCGTTAGCCATGGCTAAAGCAGGTTTTAAAGTTGGTGTCTTAGATGCTGACATTTATGGCCCAAGCCAAGGTTTAATGTTGGGAATTGCTGAAGGCAGTCACCCAGAAACGATGGAAGAAAAGTGGTTTGTACCTATTCAAGCCCATGGCGTAAGTGTTATGTCTATGGCTTTTTTAGTAGATGCCAACTCACCTATGGTTTGGCGTGGCCCAATGGCAGCAGGTGCATTGCAGCAGATGCTATTACAAACAAATTGGGGGGAGTTGGATTACTTGTTTGTTGACATGCCTCCTGGCACTGGTGATATACAATTAACCTTGTGTCAAAAGGCGCAAGTGTCTGGTGCAGTGATTGTAACCACCCCACAGGACCTAGCATTGCTTGATGCCCGCAAGGGTATAGAAATGTTTAATAAAGTGAAAGTGCCCGTGTTAGGTATTGTGGAAAATATGAGCACTCATGTGTGTAGCCAATGCAATCATGAAGAGGCAATTTTCGGTGCTGGCGGCGGTGATGCGCTAGCCCAAGAGTATGGCACTGACTTGCTTGCCAGTTTACCATTGAGCATGGCTATTCGTGTGCTTGTTGATGGCGGAACACCCACGGTGGTGGCTGAGCCGCAATCAGCAGCGGCCCATACCTATGTAAAGTTAGCCCATGCATTAGTGTCAAAGCTTGATGCGACTAGCCAATCCATGCCTAGTATTAGTATAGATGAAGATTAAATCTCATGCGTTTAAGTGATAAAGATATTATTGCCGCTTTAAACAGTGGCAAAATTGGAATTGAACCACGGCCTGACGATAGCGTTATTACGGGGGTCAGTGTAGACCTGAGGTTAGGCAATAGCTTTCGTGTGTTCAAGGACCATGCTCGTGCGTTTGTAGACGTAAGCGCCAGCCGTGAAGAAATAAACAGTACTCTTGAAGCCATTATGAGTGAAGAGATTGTTGTTGAGGAAGGTGAGAGCTTTTTTCTACACCCTGGTGAGTTGGCACTGGCCGTTACGCTAGAGTCGATCACCATTCCTGATGATCATGTTGGCTGGTTAGATGGGCGCTCTTCACTGGCACGATTAGGGCTTATGGTTCATGTTACGGCGCACCGTATTGATCCCGGTTGGAGTGGTGCTATTGTGCTAGAGTGTTTTAACAGTGGTAAGCTGCCTTTGGCGTTAAAACCTAATATGACTATTGGCGCAATAAATTTCGAAACCCTCTCTAGCCCAGCACTAAGGCCCTACAATAAACGGCCCGACGCTAAATACAAACATCAACAAAGCGCTCTAGCAAGTCGTATTGACCAAGACGCCTAGGCACGGCTAATAGGCAATGTTCAGCTGCTGTCAGGTCGCTGGACCGACTGCTACAATTAGTTGAACCATTGGTCCAATTGAGAAAGGTCATCACTGCTTAGTAGGCCGCTGGCTTTTTTGAGGCGCAATTGGTTCAAAACTAAGTCAAGCCGCGCATTTGCCCAGCTTCTTTGTGCAGAAAAAACTAGTTTTTCAGCATCTAGAATATCACTTAGGTCTCTCAAGCCTAATTCGTACTCCGTATTTTTTCCTGCTAAAGAAGCTTGCACTGCTAAGTCCAATTGCTCTAACGCCTGAATTTGTTGGCGACTCGTATCAAGGGCTTGATGCCAGCGTCTAACTTCTTGTTGTGTGGCCTTGAGTAGGGCTTGGCCTTGCTGTTCACTGGCATGCCAGCTTTCTTTGGCCTCTTTAGTTTGGGCTTGATTAAGGCCGCCATCATAAAAAGTGCCTGAAACCCCTATAGAGAATGTTTGTGAATCCCCCATAGCACTGCTGTAATTCTTCGCCACAGTGACACTTGCAGTAGGGTACATGCTTACATCCTTAACCTGGTAGTTATGGAATGCCTGCCGAGTGGCAGAGACATTTCTAGCAAGGTCAAGATTATTATCCTGCGCCAAAACAAACCAATTTTCTAGAGAGTTAGTAGCGATTAGGCTGTCAGCACTAAAGTCACTGCCTAGGGCAGCAAGCTGCTCTGGTAATGCTTGGTTGGTTAAATTCTCAAGATTAGCTCTGGCTAAGCTTAGGTTTTGCCTAACCTGTAGCAGGTTTACCTGTAATTGTTGAAAGTTGGCCTTTACGTCCTGCAGCTGAATAATACTAGTAATGCCTAGATCAACTTGTTGCTGAGTTTGTTTTAAACGCTGTTCTGTAGCAGTCACCTCAGCCATGCTTGAAAAAAGTTGGTGCTGTTGTTTGATCACCGCTACATAACGTTCAATAACAGAGAAAATAAGGTTTTGATGGACTTTTTCGAAGCTAATGCGTGCGACAGCAGCACTTTGCTCCGCCACTTTCATACCATAATATGCATCCAGTCTTAAAGGCATTGCCACCTGCACTCCATAACTGTGGCTGTTGGAGCGTGCATCTAAAGCTAAATTTTGATTAAGCTTTCCAGTTATTTGTGGGCTTAGGGCGCTATTGGCTTGCGGGATGATCTGTAGTTTAGATTCAAGCGTGTGCTGAGCAGCGAGGTAGCTAGGGTCATTAGCCTGTGCGAGTTGAAAAAGGTCTTGAAATTGGCTGGCGTGGCTGCCTATGGCTGTAGTGACGGTTAAGAGAAAGGCAGCAATACGGTGTGAAGAAGCCAAGATAGATCCTTAATTAAATGATTTCTGGTCGGACAGTGTAACTAAATCAGTGGCTGTGCGCTAATAGCTTTACTAAGCTTTGCACAATACAGTGGTGAGGGGCTTTCTGATTAACGGTCTAACCAAGTTAGATGGGTCAAATTGAGTTGGTAACGTTTGCCGTCAGTTTCTTTTTGCACAATGCGAACAATGGTGTAGTCCAGTTCTGGCGCAAACCAAATCCATGTTTCTCGGTCGGTATCTCCACCTCGATCACGCTTAATACGCACAGACTTAAATGTGCCTAGGGCTGTTTCAATAAGGTCTTCACCATCAGCAATAAAGCGATAGGTTTTAAGCAGTCCACCATCAGCTACCTCGTAGGCGTAAACTTGCCCCTCAACTACAGGGGGGATTGCCAAGTCAAGCTGCAAGCGCAACTGCACACTTTGTTTATCTAATGTGTGCGGCACGATATCCATCACCCAAGAAGATCCCTCTGCGGTGTTCTTAACTTTTTTGTTTGGCCAATCAAATGCCACTTCTACGTTACGCTTGTTGTTAAAAACCTTGCGCTGGTAGCTGTAATGGATAGGTTGAAGTTGATCATCTAAAAGGCTGAATAATGAAGATTCAGTAAGGGAAGCAATCATTGCACTGGCTTCTGTAGTGAGGCGATAATTGCCATTACTATTCTTAACTAGGCTGCGTTCGGCTTTACCTGACAGGCTGATTCCTAAGTCCCATTGGCTGGTATAAATGGCTTGAAAAGTACGCAGCTGAGCTATGCTGCTGCTACTCCATAATAACATCAAGAATAGACTGGCTAGGCTAGTAGCATTAAATAAAGTTTGCTTCATATATGACATTGCACTTCCTTGAAATATGAATATCAGGCTCTCACTTTAACATTGGAACGGCATTCCCTGAGCAGGTAAACTATGGCCATCCATTAATACGGTGTTGTTGTGAAGTTTTAGACGGCCCTCACAAAACCACTTTATAGCGATAGGGTAAATAATATGCTCTTGTACCAAAACCCGACTAGCTAATACGCTAGGTGAATCCATGCTTAGGACGGGTACCAATGCTTGTATGACAATAGGGCCGCCATCAAGTTCACTAGAAACAAAATGCACGCTGGCCCCATGTTGCTCCACCTCTGCTTCTAGAGCACGCTCATGGGTATTGGTGCCCTTAAACAGAGGTAACAACGAAGGGTGAATGTTAAGCATACGCCCTTCGTAACGATGGGTTAGTTCGGGCGTAAAAATGCGCATAAAACCAGCCAAAACTATAAGGTCTGGCTGTTTATCATCTATGGCATGCATTAACTCACGATCAAATGCTTCACGGCTGCCATAGTCAAGGTGGTTAATGACTTGAGTTGCAATACCTGCTCTATTCGCCCTGACTAGACCCTTGGCTTCTTGTTTGTTGCTAATAACTAGCTCGATGGTAGCTGCAATAGTACCATCAGCAATGGCGTCAATCAGTGCTTGCAAATTACTGCCACTACCCGATATAAGCACCACAAGGCGGGGT